>Ga0307378_10002969_pt1 | contig 25265 bp, 16 predicted proteins | sample UN1MG_FD_202238 | JGI IMG/M metagenome (GOLD analysis project Ga0307378, IMG submission 202238) | Soil microbial communities from Risofladan, Vaasa, Finland - UN-1 | ecosystem: Environmental > Terrestrial > Soil > Coastal area > Acid sulfate soil | place: Finland: Risofladan, Vaasa | collected...
CCAACAGATACGACCAACCAGCAGAACGAACTGCTCGATTGGCAACAGAAAACAAAAAACAGCACTCGAAAAGAGTCTAACCGTCTCGTCCTGTAATAGATTCACGTCCTAGGAGCGAGATGGCTACCAAGGCTGAATGCCCCGATTCTCGTGGCCGTTTTTCTGGCGGTCGGCTCCGGGCAGCGCGGGCTGTGCGCGGAAACCGGCCGTGTGCCCAACATCGTGCTGATCATGGCCGACGATCTGGGATACGGAGACCTGGGCTGCTTCGGACAGCGGGAAATCGAGACGCCGCAGATCGACAAGCTGGCCGCTGAAGGCGTGCGTTTCACCGACCATTACTCCGGCTCGGCCGTCTGCGCGCCCTCGCGATGCGTGTTGATGACCGGACTGCACACCGGCCACTGCTACATCCGCAACAATCGGCCGCTGCCTTTCGAGGGCAACGTGCCCATCCCGGCCGACTCCCAGACGATCGCCAAGCTGCTCAGGCAGGCCGGCTATGCGACCGCCTGCGTCGGCAAGTGGGGGCTGGGATATCCGGGCTCCGAGGGCGATCCGATCAAGCAGGGCTTCGACCTCTTCTTCGGCTACAACTGCCAGCGTCAAGCCCACAGCTACTATCCCCCGCACCTCTGGCGGAACGACGAGAAGGTGATCCTCGAAGGCAACCTCGACGGCAAGCAGACGCAGTATTCCCACGATCTGTTGACCGCCGAGGCCCTCGATTTCATCCGCGGCCATCACGCCCGGCCGTTCTTCCTCTACGTGCCCTACACGATTCCGCACTTGCAGTTCCAGGTGCCGGAATTGGGCCGGTACGCCGACAAGCCCTGGTCGGAGAATCACAAGATCCAGGCGGCCATGATCTCGCGGATGGATCGCGACGTCGGACGGATCGTGGACCTGCTCGGGGAACTGGGCGTGGACGAAAACACGCTGGTGATCTTCACCAGCGACAACGGCCCGCACGGCAGCGGCGGCACCCTGGAGCAGTTTGGCGCGGCCGGTCCGCTGCGGGCGAAGAAGGGCAGCCTCTACGAGGGCGGCATCCGCGTGCCGATGGTCGCCCGCTGGCCGGGCAAGATCAAACCCGGCACGACCAGCGACCTGGTCTCCGGCTTCCAGGACATGCTGCCGACGTTCGCCGAACTGGCCTCCTTGGCCGTGCCCAAGCCGACCGACGGAATCTCCTTCGTGCCGACCCTGCTGGGCCAACCCGATCAGAAAGAGCACGAGTACCTTTACTGGGAATTCGGCAGTCAACGGGCCGTACGCCTCGGCCACTTCAAGGCCGTTCAATCGGGCGCGGAGAAGAACCCCGCCGGGCCGATCGATCTGTTCGACCTCGCGGAAGACCTCGGCGAGCAGAAAAACGTCGCGGCAGACCACCCGGAGATCATCGAGAAGGTTCGCGCCGTCATGAACGAATCGCACACGTATTCGGAGTTCTTCGATCTGGAGTAGGGTGGGCACCGCCCACCAATCCCAGCGCGTAGGGTGGGCACCGCCCACCAGCCCCAATCCGTCTTTTCGATTCAGGTTGGTGGGCGATGCCCACCCTATGGAAACACCGTCTGAAACCGGGATTCCTTGATCTCTTCCATGGCACGTTCGGCCCGGTCGATCAGCGTCCCCGACCCTTTGCGGCGAACTCGCTCGAGCACCACCTCGAACGCTCGGTACAGTGCGGCGTCTCGATGCGGCGGGTTCAGCGCGAACTGCAACTGGGCGTCGGCCAGGTCGGCCAACTCGGCGGCCAGCGGGTCCATCCAGCCGGGCTGCGGACGCTCGTAGTCGGTGAAGTGGACAGCTTGCCCGTCGGGAATCCGGCCGCCGAACTCCAGAAGCTTCCTCGCGTCGCTGTCGTAGAGCGGGATCGTGAACGGACTGGACGCGATCCGCATCCGGCGGTGCTTGTGGGCACCGAGGATCAACCGCCGTAGCGTCTCGACCAGTTCCTCCGGCGTGGTGTCGAAATCGCTCAACAACTGGAACGCGGTGTAGTCCTGCCGCGTGCCGTCCAGTTCGCGAAGCACCGTTTCCAATTGGGCGAGGCTGTGACGCTTGTGCCAACGCCGCAGCAACTCGGGGTTGAACGACTCGGCCCCCAACTGGACCATCGGCTTGAGCCGGTCGATCCAACCGAGCAACTCTTCGTGGACGTGACCGCCGGCGGCGAGCATCGAAGCGGGGTTGGTCTGCAGGCTGAGCCGGTATCGATCTTTCAAGGGGCTGTCGTTCCAGAGACCGAAGAACTCGATCGCCCGCCGACGGTGCAGAAAAAAGTCCTCGTCGTAGATCGCCGCCCAGGCGACTTGCTTTTCTTTCAACTCGGGATCGGCCGTGTGCTCGAACAGCGGCCACCGGGTGACCTTGATCGTGCCATCGGACACCCGCCGGTCGGCCGCGAGGATCTCATCGAGGAGTTGTTCGGCCGTTTTGGCACGGGCTTCGTTGCCGTGCAGTCTCGCGCAGAAGGTACACGCCCCGGGACACCCCCGGCCGCCGGTGAAGTAGAGGCTGTCGAATTGCTGGTCGAAATGTTCCAGAAACGACCACTCGAGCCGGTTGGCGGCGATCAGTTCCACCTCGACCGCCGGCCGGATCTTGCAACGCAGACATCGCAGTCGGTTGCAGCATACCAGACGCTCCGCGTCCAGCACCGTTCGTCCGTAGCCGTCCTGGGGCAGGGTGTTCAGATACGCGCGGCCGCCGTAGCGATAGGCCAGCCCCGGGATTTCCGGCTGCCGGTCTTTCGAGTTGTGTTGCCATGCCAGGCGGAGGAACTGGTTGAACGACTTCTCCGCCTCGCCGATGATGACGTAATCGGCCCCGGACTCTTCCAGCACGTCGAAGGGATGGCTGGTGGCGGTGGGCCCGCCGAGCATGATTTCGGCGTCGCTGTGCCGTCGCACCGTCCGGACCAGCCGTTCGATTTCATCGAACTGTCCACCTTCGAGCCGAAAGCCGACCAGGTGGGGATCGAACTCGACCAGCCGCTGGACGAACCGCTCATCGACCGGATTGCCCGGCCGAACCTGAACGATGATCGGCTCGGCCAGCTTCTCGCGTTTTGCCCAGGACGCCACCTCCAACACGCCGCTGGGCCAGCCGAGGCAACCGAACAACACCCGCATGCGGCCTGGCGGAACGATCTCGTCCGCCGGCTTGACTAGCGGCAGGCGGACGCGGGGCAGGGAGTTGTCGGGATCGGCAGACATCGGGGCGGTCAATGCGGGGGGGCCTGAGGCGGACTCCATCTCGTACAGGTCGTTACACCTTCAAGTATACGCAAGCGTTCAAGGTGTCCGGGGCTGTCCTCCTTTTCGGCGCCGTGCAGGAGTTCCTCTTGTACTTGCAGTCGGGGGGCCGGCAAGGGACAATGAGGACCATTTCCGTGCGACCTCGGACAGACGTATCTCAAGGAGGAAACCCATGCCATCGCGACGACGAAAGCGGATATGGCTTCTTAGTCCGGCCGTGGCGTTCTTGGGGTGGGTCCACACGCCGACACTTGCCGCAGAACCGGACGAAAGCGGCACGGCGGCCCCGGACATCCTGGCCGCCGTGCAGGCCGAGGATTTCGCGTCCCGGACTCCGCCGCCGGGAAATCGGCAACTGGCCGAAAAGGCCGCCGCGTTGCGCCGGGCGATCGAACATCTGGCGATCAGGTATCCCGGAGATTTCGACAACGACGGTGTGCTGAGCAAGGCCATCGACGATTTGGAGTCGCGCATCGAGACGCTTGCCGCCGACGGGAGCGAGGAGAATGTTCGGCGGGAAGTCGACGCCCGATTGAAAACGCTCTCCCGCCGTGCTTTGCTGGACCAGAACCCGTTGATGCAATTCGGCACGCTCCTGTTCACGCGGCGGCATCCGCTGGGAGGGCAACACTACGCGTACACCGAATCGCTCAGTTGGAACCGCGACCGGCCCCGGTTCTACAAGCCGGGAGCGTCGCTTTGCACCCTATCGCCGCCAACCCCCGACGGGAAGCTGCGAGTCGTCCTGGAAAGTCCCGACGGCGTGATCCGCGACCCGGACGTCCACTTCGACGGCACCAAGGCCCTCTTCGCCCACAAGAAGAACCTCGACGAGGACGACTACCACTTGTACGAGTGGGACGTCGCCGGAGAGCAGATCCGGCAGTTGACCTCCGAGGCCGGAATGGCCGACTACGAGGGCTGCTATCTGCCCGACGGCAACATCATGTTCACGTCGACCCGCTGCGTGCAAACGGTCGATTGCTTTCCGGTGCCCGTCTCGAACCTGTACCTGATGGACGATCGGGGCCGCCACGTCCGGCGACTGACGGTCAATCACGTCCACGACAACTTCCCCTCGGTGCTCGGCGACGGCCGCGTGCTGTTCACTCGCTGGGAATACAACGACCGCTGGGTGCTGCACGTGCAGGGCCTGGCGGCGATCAATCCCGACGGGACCGCTCAAGCGGCCTACTACGGGAACAACTCGTATTGGCCCATCTCGATGCTCCACGCCCGGGCGATCCCCGGCGGCACGAAGATCGTCTGCACGCTTTCGGGCCATCACGACGTGAATCAGTGCGGCGAGATCGGCGTCTTCGACACGAGCCGGGGCACCGAGGAGGCCGCCGGTTGCCTGCACCTCTGGCCGCCGCGGAAGATCGAGCCGATCCAGGACGAGTTCTACTGGCGGAAACTCTCGGCGCTGTACCAATACCCGTATCCCCTTTCGGAGCATTTCTTCCTCGTCTCCTGCAAGCCCCGCGACAAGCAGCACTTCGGCATCTACCTGATCGACACGTTCGGCAATCAGGAGCTGATCTTCGAGGACGCGGCCATCTCGTGCAATTCGCCGATGCCGTTGGCCGCCCGGCGACCTCCTCCGGCTATTCCGTCCAAGGTGGATTACGGCCGCAGCGAAGGGATCGTGTACCTGAGCGACGTCTATTCCGGCCGGGGACTCGAGGGCGTGGAGCGAGGCGAAGTCAAGGCGTTGCGGGTGGTCGAAATGCTCAACCGGCCGACGGGCACGCAGCACTGGGCCGGCATGGACGGCACGCCGCCGATGGGGCTCTGCAGTTCCTGGGACGCCAAGCGGGTGATCGGCACCGTGCCGGTGGCGGCGGACGGCTCGGCCACGTTCAAGGTGCCCGCCGGGACGGCCGTCTACTTCCAGCCGCTCGATTCCCGCGGCAGGGCGTTGCAGTGGATGCGAAGCTGGGTGACCGTCATGCCGGGCGAAACGGTCTCCTGCGCCGGCTGCCACCAAGCCCGCCGCGCGGCGCCTTCACTCCCTCTCCCTCTGGGAGAGGGCCGGGGTGAGGGCGGCTCGGCAATGAAAAGTGAGCAGTGGGCAGTGGACATTCAGCCCTGGTACGCCGGCGATCGGGCCTTCTCCTTTCCGCACGACGTGCAGCCCGTGCTCGATCGGCATTGCGTCCGCTGCCATGACCAGGACGATCCGGCCGGGCTGGACCTCCGCGGCGACAAGACCGACGCCTTCAGCCTCGGCTACGAACACCTGCGGCTCTACGTGAAAGTGCCCGGCACGCGGTCGCAGCCGCCGTCGGTGGGCCCGAAGGAGTACGGCGCGATCGCCAGCCCGTTGGTCGATCTGCTGGAAAAGGGGCACTACGACGTGAAGCTGTCGGACGAGGAGTGGGACCGGATCGTCACGTGGATCGACCTGAACGCCCTCTACTACGGCACCTACGCGTTGACTCGCTACCACGCCAACTTCGGGCGGTGCGTGGTCGAGGATGACGGGCCGCTCTTCGAAGCGCTCGGCGACGCGTGCGGGCCGTGCCACAAGCTCCGCGGCGGCACCCCCGGCGTGCCCGAGGAGGTCTTCGGCAACTTCGACGTGAAGCGTCCCCGGTACGGGTTCACCTGGGCCGGCCGCGGCCAATACAACACCCGCAACGCAGTGCTCATCAACCTCACCCACCCCGAGCAGAGCCGGCTTCTGCGGGCGCCGCTGGCCAAAGAGTCCGGCGGGCTGGCCCTGTGTCCGCAGAGCCCATTTGGCGATACGTCCGACGCTCGTTATCGGGCCGCCCTCGACGTGATCCGAGGCTGGGCCGAGGACCTGGCCCTCCATCCCCGCGAAGACATGCCCGGGGCGAAGCCTTGCCCCGAGTACATGGTCTGGTGGCAAAAACGGCTCGAGTCCGAGGCGATCGAATCGCAGAGCCGCCGGGCATTGGCCGGGTCGCACTTGGGTATCGAACCGTAGCGTCGGGTGGCACGCCCTGAGGAACGAAGGGCGTGTTCTCCCGACATACCACGCCCTTCGTTCCTCAGGGCGTGCCACCGGGAAGTCTACCGCAACGATCCGTCGGCAATCTCGACCCCATGCGAAAACTCGCCAACCTCGCCCCCCATTCCAACCCGCGAGAGTTTCCCCTAAAATAACGTGCGAAGGCAAAGGTTCGTCAAATCGGTCGAGGCAGCGGGGAACTCATGAAGAATCTGGTCACTCTGGTTCTAGGCGGCGGGCAGGGGACCCGACTCTATCCGCTGACCAAGTTCCGTTCCAAGCCGGCCGTGCCCATCGCCGGGAAATATCGGCTGATCGATATCCCCCTGTCGAACTGCATCAACAGCGGGCTGAACCGGATCTACCTCGTCACGCAGTTCAACTCGGTCAGCCTGCACCGCCACATTCGGGCAAGCTACAACTTCGACCGTTTCACCCGCGGTTTCGTCGAGATCCTGGCCGCCCAGCAGACGATCGCCAACACCGACTGGTACCAGGGCACCGCCGACGCCGTGCGGCAGAATCTCCGCTACCTCCAGCAACCCGGCATCCAGTACGTGCTGATCCTCTCGGGCGACCAGCTCTACCGGATGGATTTCCGGCAGATGATCGCCACGCACCAACAGTCCGGCGCCGACGTGACCATCTCGGCCGCGCCGGTCCACGCCCGGGACGCCTCCGGTCTGGGGATCATGCGGCTGGACGGCTCGGGCCGCGTGGTCGGCTTTCTGGAGAAGCCGCAGACCCCGGAAGAAATCGACCACGTGCGGACCGACCCGGCGTGGATCGACGCGCGGGGAATCCAAAGCGGCGGGCGCGACTGCCTGGCCAGCATGGGCATCTACCTGTTCAACCGCCAAACGCTCTTGGACGTGCTCGAGAAGACCGACTACCAGGACTTCGGCCGCGAGGTCTTTCCGGCGTCGATCCGCACCCGGCACGTCCAGGTCCATCTGTTCGACGGCTACTGGGAAGACATCGGAACGATCCGATCGTTCTTCGAGGCGAATCTCCAAATGGCCACGTCCGATCCGCCTTTCGACCTGGCGATGGCCGACGCGCCGATCTACTCGCGTGCCCGGGCGTTGCCGCCGGCGTATATCGAGGGCGCCACGATCCGCCGCAGCCTGGTGGCCGACGGCTGCGTGATCGAAGAAGGGGCGATGATCGAGAACAGCGTGATCGGGCTGCGTTGCCAGATCGGCCGCGACGTGCGGATCCGCAATTCGATCCTGATGGGGGCCGACTTCTACGAAGCGTCCGACGATCTGGCCGACAACCATTCGAACGGCCGCCCGCCCTTGGGCGTCGGCCGCGGCACCCGCATCGAAAGCGCGATCATCGACAAGAACTGCCGCATCGGCGAAGGCGTCCAGGTCGTCAACCAAAGCGGCGTCGACTCCGCGGCCGAAACCCAGTACGGCATGATCCGCGACGGGATCATGGTCGTGCCCCAGGGCACCACGCTGCCGGACGGGTGGACCTTGTAAGGGGTGGCACGCCCTGAGGAACGAAGGGCGTGGTTCGGCAGGTTTTCCACGCCCTTCGTTCCTCAGGGCGTGCCACCCAATTGGACAAGTTATTTCTGCGTGGAACCTTACTTCGCGGACTTATCTCCAGGCGAAGTCTCTTGGGCTGCCGGGTCGGCGGGTGCGGCCGTCGGGCTTTTCTCGGGGAAAAGCTTGTCGATCACGTTGCCCTTGATCTTGATGACCGAGCCGATGGTGGCCATTGCCAAAGCGATCACCAACAGCACGTTGAAAACGACGCGACGTGCGCCGCTGCCCACCGCGTCGCCGATGTAGCTTCGCTTGTTGTTGAGGATCAGGAAGATCACGTAGGCGATCGGGAGCATCGCAAAGCAGACGGCCGACGCGGCGACCGGGAACCAAAACGGCAGCTTGGCGATCACACCGAAAAACCCGATCGACGGCGCCAATGCGAACAGGCGGAAGCGGGCCTTGGTATACTCCAGCCCGAACATCTCGCAGAGCGTAAAGCCGCAGACGACCATGTGGGTGGAAATCGCGGTACACGTCATGGCGATCAGGCCGAGGTCGAACACGATCCGGCCGGCGTCTTTGCCGAAGATTCCGGTGAGCGACGCGGCGGCCGTGTCCGGCTTGAGCCCTTCGCGAAGCAGGTCTTCGCCCGTGTACACGCCGGTGACCGTCATGGCGATGATCACCAGCGAGGTCACCAGGGCGAACGGCAGGAACATCGACATGCCCAGGTCCCATCGGGCCAGCTTCTTGTGCTGCGGTCCCCATCCCTTAGCCAAGAGCGAATAGGGATAGAGGAAGGTCATGTTGATGCCGACGGCCGCGCCGAGCATACCCAGCACCAGGGTAATGTGCTTGGGGTTCGACCACTCGGGGATGCCGTACCAGCCGATGAACCCCTTACCCATCTCGGCCCAGTCGATTTTCGCGATGCTGCTGATCACGACGATAGCGAACATCAGCACGATCAGGGCGATCACCGTCCGCAGGAACCATTCGTAGAGTTTGATGCCTCGGGCGCTGCTGCCGTAGCTGAAGACGGTGAAGATGTTGATCGAGAGAATGACGGCGCCGATCAGGAAGCTCAACCCGATGCCGCCCCAGGTGAATATGTTCGAACTGACGGCCTTGGGCCCGTCGCCGGTTATCTCCTCATCCGCCTTGGCCTGCTTCTCCGCTTCCTCCCACCGCTGCTTGCTGACGCCCGTTTCGACCTTGGCATTCTCTCCGTCCTTCAACTCGGAGCGTACCAAAGCGACCGCCTCCTCGTCTGCCTTGGTGACGTAGGTGCCGTCGGCCAACTGGACGAAAGAGACGTCGGTCGTAGTTCCGGCCGCCCTGCCCAGATCGCGAACGGCCCCGGCGGCCAGTCCGTATTGGGGGAAGTGCCAGATGATCGACGACATGATCGTGCCCAACGCCCAGAGGAACACCAGCACCTTGCCGACTTCTCGGCCGAAGGACTTGTAGGGCCGCTCGCCCTTGGTCAGCACGATGTTGCCCAATGCGGCGAGCATCATCACGCCGAGGAACATGGCCACCGGCTGGACCCAGAGGAGCTTGTAGCCGAAGGAAGCCCCCGCGACGACCGACGCGGTGGCACTGCCGGCCCCCAGGGTCATGGCACTTTGCAGCAGTCCCGGCCCGGTGCGCTTGATGTAGCCGGTGGCCCGGGGCACGAACGGCTTGCTCTCCAGCGCCTTCAGCGCGTCCACCTCCTGTTGCAGCTTTTCCGGGTTCCACTTGGCGGTCATCGGAAGGCCTTTGGATTGCTCTGCCATGGCATGCTCCTTGGTCATCGAGGGGCGGTTGAACAACGTGGTGGGGCGATTGGCCGGATGCCCATCCTCCGGGCGTCTCGCCGGGATTCAAGTTTGGCCAGAATACCACAACTTGCCACGGAAAGGAACCGCCGCATCGGCGCCGGCCCGTACCAAGTGGCCTCCCCCTTGTGCGGCCAGCCCCGGCTTGGTAGGATGAGTACCGCTTTCTGTACTGATCCGGGAAATTGAGAGAATCGAGGCACCGACCGCCGACCATGGCCGCCGTATCGATCCCGCTGCTATTGAAAGACGTGACCCACGGTGCCCGTTGGGTGGAAGTGGAGGGGGCGACCTTGGCCGAGATCGTCGCGGCGCTGGAGGCGCTCTATCCGGGCATCGAGGCGCGGATTCGGCTCGGGGATACCATCAGCCCGAATCTGGCCTTCACTGTCGACGGCAAGATCGCCACGCAGGGGCTCGCCACGCCGGTGGGGCCGGACTCGGAAGTGAATATCCTGCCCGCGTTCGGCGGGGGCTGAGCCCGCATTTCTCGCGTAGGCCGGAACAAGGTCGCCCAAATCCCTGCCGGAACAGCGCAACGGAGGCGCGCTTTGCGACACCCTGTTGCCGGACTGACGACTGTCGGGCGACCGAGGTTCCGGCGGCAGTTCCCGTTGCTCGTTCCGGCCTACCAACTCGGCCGCTTCACGACGGGGTTCCGTTGCGGTTGGCGGCCACATGGCCGTTGCGATTTCCTTCCGGTCGGCCGTTGCGATTTCGGGCCGAACTGCCGTTGCCGTTGACGCCCACGGGGGCCAACGTCGGTTGCGGCCGGCGGCGAAGTCGCAACGGGCGACGCACGCCACGCGGCGGCGGAACCGTCCCCATATGCAGGTCGAAGAATCGGGCGATCCGCCGATGGTACGCCTCGCCGGCCACCGCGATCCCGCCGTTGTGCTTCGCGTCGGGAATCACCCAGAACCGCGTGCCGTTGGGCATGCTGTTGCGCAGGGCGCGAACCACTTCCACCGGAATATGCCCGTCGCGGCCGCCGTGGATCATCATCACCGGTTGGCGCACCCGCCGGGCCGCCTGGTCCACGTTGACGAAACGGCACTTCCGCTGACGCTGGACCAAGGCGCGGGTGACCGCCGCGGTGAGTCGAAACGAAACGTCGGGCAATCGGGCGAACCACTTGCACAGGCAGGGCGCGTAGATCGACATGAAGCGGCGGGCGTAATGGATCTGCATCCGCTCGGTCGGTACCAGGCCGTCGATCACCAGCGCCCGCACCCGGGGATCCCGGGCCGCGGCGCAGAGGGCCGCGGTTCCGCCCTTGCTGATCCCCAGAATGCCCACACCGTGCGGGTCGGCGTCTGCCCGCGAACACAAGTAGTCGACGGCCGCCAGAACGTCGGACACGTCGTAGCCGGTCACCCAGGGCATCGGCTCGAAGTCGGTGATACAATCGCTGGCGCCGTGATTGCGAAAGTCGAAGGTGAACACGTCGTAGCCGCTTTGGCGGAGACTCTCCGTGTAGGGGATCGTGGTCCACCGGTTGCCGTTCAGCTCGTGGCAAAAGGCGATCACGCCCTTGCGTTGCCGAGCGGTGGTGGGCAGGTACGTGCCTTCGAGGCGGGTGCCGTCGTCGGTGTGCAAGACGACCGGCTCACCCGCCCGTTCCAAGGCCTCGCGCCAGGGGGCGGGCAGCCAAAGCGCCTCTCGGAATAGACGAGCCGCCATCGGCACGTACAGCAGCCAAACGACGACGTGCCCCAGGACGATCAAGAAGATCACCCCCGACAACAACAGACAGAGAACGGTTGCGATGCTCATGACACCCAGGTGCAAAACAGGTTGGACGGTTGGAGGGAAAAAAGGCAGGCGCAAAGTCGGTATGAACGACGGATCTGTGCCTCCAGGCGAATCACGTCCTCGCCGGTGCTGACCGGGCGTTTTCACCAAGACCCGTCGCTTGCAAGAGTATCCTAATCTGCCTCGTCCCCAGCCTCAACCCCCTCGTTCGGGCCGTCTAGGAATTGTTTCTCGAAGAAAGCTTGACGCAGGTCAGAGCTTGCCCTGACGGAATCGAGCAGTTTGCAGGAGGACCGTCAGGGCAAGCCCTGACCTACGCACTTGTCGGGCAGATCAGGGTTCTTCGGTGCGCCCGTTTCCCGCCCGGCGGGCGATCTCCTCCAAGAGTGCCGGTCCTCGCGGGTCGCGGGGATGAAGTCGTGCCAGTTGTTCGGCGTACCGCCCTGCCGGATCCCACTGCTTCTGCTGCAGATAGAACACGCCCAGCGCGGCCAGGAAGTCGGGGTCGCCCGGCGACAGGTCGTAGGCGGCCTTCAGCGCCTTCTCGGCGTCGTCGGTCCAAGCCCGCTGAGTGTCGTCCTGCTCGGCCAGGTGCTGCAAGGTCAGGCCGTGGTTGTAGTGCATTCGTGCTTTCCGCAGAGAACGCTGCGCCGCCAAGGGGTCGTGTACGCCCGGGGTGTCCTCGGGCAACGTCCGCACGGCCTCGCCAAGCTGTTCGGCCGCCTCCTTCAGCCGCTGCTTGTCCTCGCCCAGCAACAGCCCGAACGAATAGTGTGTTTCCGCCAGCAACCACTTCGCCTCCGTGACGTCGCGAGAGAGATCGGCGGTGCGGGCGATCAAGTCCCGCAGCAATTCGATCGCTCCGCGGAACTGCTGCTCGGCTTCCGCCTTCTTCCCGTGCTCGCCGTAGGTCGTCGCCAGATTGATACGCGCTTGGGGAAATTGCGGATTGACCCGGATGCCGTCGAGATACGCCTGTTCGGCCTTGTCGAATTGTCCCAGGTTCCGGTAGACGGTGGCCATGTTCATGTGGGCTTCGACGCGGTCGCTTTCGGCGGCCTGCCCGGCCATGTACTCGGCCAACGCTTTGTCGAACGCTTCCCGGTCGTTTTCGGCGACGACGACCAGAGGGAAGTTGCATATCGCCCGGGCGGTCTCGGTCCGCACGGCCCGGACGGGGTCGGACAGCATGGGAACCAGCCGCCGGTAGGACTCTTGGAGTTCGGGATAGAGTTCCATCACGTTGTCGACCCGCGCGAGGCTGACGATCTGTTCGCGCGAGGCGCCCAGTTCGTGCAACCGGCGGCGTTGTTCGATGAGGTCGTCGAGTTGCTCGATTTGCCGAATCTCTCGCTGCAAAGCGATGTTTTCCCTCAGGCTTCGCCCACCCTCTCCGAGCGACGGAAGGAAGCTCTGCACGGCGGCCATTCGGACCAGCGCTTCGGGATCTTCGAGGCATTTCAGCGCGGTGATCCGCCAGGCCCGGCTTTCGTATTCGCCCAGCAACACCAGCGCACTGGCCCGCACCATCGCGCTGGCGTCGGTCCGCTTGATCACGGCCCGCAACATCTCCTCGCCTTCCGGTCGATGTTGGCGACCGGCCGCGATGGCGTAGGCGAAATGTTCGGGCTGGTCGCGCTCGCCGTACCACTCGCGCAGCTTCGCCTCGGCCCACTCGGGCGTCTCGCCTTTCGACCGGTCGTGGTGGCAGCCGTTGCAGGCGTTGGGAATTCCCAGCGAGCTCGTCAGATCGGGACGGGGGATCCGCATGCTGTGATCGCGGCGCGGGTCGACGACCATGTAGGGCGTTTCGGGCATGTGGCAATCGACGCACTGCGTGCCCGGCTGCGACGAATCGGGATGGAAATGGTGCGACTGCGTATCGTACTGGCCCGCCGGGTGCATGCCCAGGTGGCAATCGGTGCAGACCTTGTTGGGAATCTTGTCGCGTGGGCCCTTGGGATCGACGAACTTCACCCGCATCGTGTGCGGATCGTGGCAATCGGTGCAACGCACGCCCTTGCCGTACATCTTGCTCTGCAGGTACGATCCGTAGACGTAGTCCTCGCCGAGGACCTGGCCGTCGGGAGAGTAGTATTCCTCGTGAATCAGTCCGGGGACGTAGTGGTCGAGGAACTTCTGGCCCGGGCCGTCGGGCAGCCGTTTGCCGCCGCGATGGTTCGGATACACCACGCCGCGCCGGGAATGACAGGGCGCACAGGTCTCGATCTCCACGCGCGGGTCTTCGTCCTTCAGCCTGGGCAGCCCGTAGCCGACCCGCCGGTCCCAGAAGATGGAGTTCGAGTCGGCCAGCTCGACGTGCAGGCTGCCCGGCCCGTGGCAGGTCTCGCAACTGACGTCGATTTCCGATGAGGTGGTATGGAACGCGTTGCTCGCAAGATCGAAGTTCTTCTCGAGGTTGGTCGAGTGGCATTCGGCGCACATGAAGTTCCAGTTCTGCGACGGCTGGGTCCAGTGCAGTTCATCGCCGGCGGGGATCCGTTCGTCGGGATAAAGGTGATACCACTCCTTCTTCTCGGTGTCCCAGGCGACGCCCAGGCATTGCACGCGCCCGTCGGGGAACTCGATCAGGTACTGCTGCAACGGCCGGACGCCGAAGACGTATTTGATCGGGTAGGTCACCATCTCTCCGGTCGGGCCATCGGTTCTGACGAAGAACTTCTCCCCGTCGCGAGAGAACTCGGTCGTCAGGGCGAAACCCAGATCGATCGTCCCGGCCCGCTCGAGCCGGCGCATGGTCTGCGCGATCTCGTGCCGAGCCGTCGCCACGTCGGCCGGCCGGACTATGCGGAGGAACTGCACCTGTTCGTCCAAAGCGGCGGCGTCTTCCGCGGGCATGTTGGCGAGCACTTTCGCCTTCACCTCCTCGCGGGCATCTCGCAACGCCAAGGCCCACTGGGAAACCTCGGTTTCTTCCAGCAGGGCCCGAACTTCCCCGTCGGTCAACCGCGTCACGTCGCTGAAAACGACGTGGACGTACTTGGCCTCGCCGAAATCCCCCAGCACCGTCTCGCCCGTGGCGTGGTCCATCGCCAGATCGTGGTCCGAGCCGGCCCAGACGTCCATCTCTTTCTGATGGCACCGGGCGCACTGTTCGCGGCCGACGTACGTGGCGACCTTGCCTTCGGGCAGACAGATCCACCAGTCGGCCCCCAGCAGGACGGCACCCAGGACCAGCAGACCCAGCGGGATGAAGACGATCGGACGCGACACGGTCACTTCCTGGAGGCAATCTCGAACGTGCAACAGGGATCTCCCTCCAGCCGGCAGGTCGTCCGCCGAATCGGGCGTTCCACGACCTTAGCCATCATCGCCTGGTCCACGCAACAGACGGTACGCTTTTCGTCGAGCATACTGATGAAGGGACAACTCCGTTTGCGCATCACGACGTGTCCGTTCTGTTCCACCGCCTCCACCAGGGCGCCCTCTTCCTGAAACAGTCCGATCATTTGCCGCAGCCGTTTCTCCGGGCTGCGGGCGGTGATCCTGCTCCGGTAGTGCTGGGCCAGCGTGCGGCTGACCCGATCGAGAATTCTCTTGGTCAACTTCTCGCCGCCGGCTTCTTCGATGGCGTTCCACATGGCGGGAACCAGCAGTTGCTGGCTGCCGACGAACAACAGCAACAGGGCGGTCTCGGTGGCCGAGTAGACGTGGCGCGGCCGCCCCCGTCCAACAAGCCGTTCGGTCCCGCGCCGGACGAACCCGCCCGCCACCAACTCGGAAAGCTGCTCGGTCACCGCCGTCCGCGTGACCCCGGTGGCGTCCATCAGGTCCGCGACCGTCCGGGGCTCGTTGCCCACCAGAAGCTTCACGACGCGCATCCCGGCCGAACTGATCGAAAGGGCCGGCGTCCTTGCTCTCTCGAAGATTGGGGGAAGCCTTTTCCGAGATTTCATAGTCCTTGCCTGTGTTCATCACCCACCCATGATCATAACCTCTTGCCCGACCCCGGGCAAACCCTCCCTTCCGGCTGCCCGTCTATCGCGCGGGGCGTCTGTAACCCGTTGGAGTGTCGGTGCCGGCAGAGCCGCAGCCAAAGTAGCCGTCTCGCTCCGCGAGACATGGCTTCATCTTGCGGAGCAAGATGGCTACCGATGGTGTCCGTAATTACCACAGTTCCGCTTCGGCAAGTACGGAACCACTTCAGTCCGTCTGCCGGATCGGCTCCGGCATCTTCGCCCCCATCTGCCTCTGCCAGGCGTGCAGCTTGTCGAGCAGTTCCCGGGTCTTCTCGGGATGGCTTTGGCTCAAGTCGTGCCGTTCGCCGGGGTCTTCGAGGAGGTTATAAAGCTCGACCTTCTCCCAATGGTAGAACTCGATCAGCTTCCAGTCGCCCTCGCGGATCGACGCACCGGGCGTCCACGTCGAGCCGTGATAGTGCGGATAATGCCAGAAAAGCGGCCGCGGCTCGAGCGTTCGCCCGCCTTTCAACAGCGGCACGATGCTGACGCCGTCGGCGTGTTTCTCGGGCATGGCGGGCAGCCCGGCCAGCTCGAGCATCGTGGGAAAGAAATCCATGCTCACCACCGGCGTATCGCACACGCTGCCCGGTCCGGTCACGCCGGGGGCGCGAACGATGGTCGGTTCCCGCACACCCCCCTCGTACAGCCAGCCCTTGCCCGAGCGGAGCGGCAGGTTGCAGGTCGACCCGCCGCGCCCGCCCAGGGTACACAGCCCCCCGTTGTCCGAAAAGAAGATCACCACCGTGTTGTCGGTCAGTTCCAAAGTGTCCAACGCGCCGAGGACCTCGCCGACGCTGTCGTCCACGGCGGCGACCATCGAGGCGAAAGCCGGGTTGTCCTGCCTCAGCCGCGAGAAGCCGGCGTGCTCTTCGCCATAAGGCGTCGGCGTGTCGAACAGCCGGGCGGCCTTCTCCTGGTAGTGGGCGTAGCGCTTCTGGTAGGGCGTCACCGGCGTGTGGACGTTGTAGTACGCCAGGTAGAGCAGGAACGGTTTGCCCCGGTCGCGCGCCGCGAGGAACTCGAGCGACTCCCCGGTCAGCCGCTCGGTCAGGTATTCGTCCTTCTCCTTCGCCTGCAAGGTGGGATTGGTCCACGGCGCATAGTATCCGCCGGGCGGCGATCCCGCCTGGCAACCGCCGATATTCACGTCGAACCCCTGATCGGTCGGCCAGTGACCCTTATCGCCCAGGTGCCACTTGCCGGCGAAGAAGGTCTGGTATCCGTGCTGCTTGAGCGCCTCGGCGATGGTGACCTCCTCCAGCGCCAGGTTGTCGCGATCCCGGACCGTCTGGAACTTGGCGCCCCGACCGGCCGACGAGCCGGGAATCCAGTCGGTGATATCCACGCGCACCGGATGCCGTCCGGTCATGATGCTGGCACGCGTCGGCGAGCAGACCGGGCAGGCCGCGTAGCCGTTGGTGAACTTCATGCCCGAGGCACCCAGCGCGTCGATGTTCGGCGTCTCGTAGAACGTGCTTCCGAAGCAACTCACGTCCGCCCAGCCGAGATCGTCCACCAGGAAGAAGACGAAGTTCGGCTTCCCGGCGGCATCTTCCGCCCGGCTCTGGCCGATCGGCATCCAAACGGCGGCGGCAAGAACGGCAAAGACGCACGACAACATCCTCGTACGAATCATGGTTTCTTCTCCTCAGTCGTAGGCCGGAACAAGCCGTAGGCCGGAACAAGCGCAGCGCAGTTCCGGCATGACGATCCACTCAGCCTCAGTACATCACAATACTGGCATCACAATGCCGGAACTGCGCTGCGCTTGTTCCGGCCTACAAATACACATCCTCGCATCACGGCTCACCCCAGTCGGCGTCGCCGGCGATGCTGTTCGGTTCCGTGCCGCCCCAATTCAAGTCGTAATCTCCGGCTTCAACGAAGCGACGAAACGACGACCATGGCCAATCGGCGACCCGCGGCACCAAACGATGCTTGCGCGGATTCCAGTGAATGTAATCGGTACATCGCTCCAAATCCTCTTCATCCTGAATCGTGTGTTCCCAGAATCGCGGCTGCCAGATCCCGCGTGCGCCCTTCTCTGCCTGAGCCGCCGTGACCTGCGCCTCGACCAATCCGGCCGCCAGCCACAGTTTGGTGAATTCTTCCTTGATGCGTTTCATGCGGGTCGAATAGTCGTCATCGTCCGGCGGCAATTGCATGATCAGGTGCCAATGATCCGGCAGCAGAACCGTGGCGAACAACTCGAACGGGCGGTTCTTACGAATCGTCTCGACCGCCGAACGGAGAAACTGTCGGGCCGCATCGGTTCCGAGAATCGGGCGTCGGCCGTATGTCACAACCGTGAAGAAGAACATTCCGCCAGGAACGAACCAACGCCGATAATCCGACATACGTGTTTCCCGATGCAGTCGTAGATGTAGGCCGGAACAAGCGCAGCGCCGTTCCGGCATGACGATCCACTCAGCCCCTCATTCCTCACAATGCCGGAACTGCGCTGCGCTTGTTCCGGCCTACCTGTCTACCTGACTGTTCTAACCCGGATGAAGGCCCAAAGCAAGTTCTTCCCTTCCGAGGAAAGTTGACTTCCTCCCCGCGGACAGCCATACTGGGGAACAATGTAGGCCGGAACAAGCGCAGCGCCGTTCCGGCACGGGGATTCATGTGGCCGTCCGCACCAAATGCCGGAACGGCGCTGCGCTTGTTCCGGCCTACAAGGAGCAAACCATGATGCTGCAATCCAGACTCCACCATGCGCTGCCGATCGTGACGATTCTCCTTTCCGCGTGCCTCGCGCTGGAAACCAGCGGCGCCGAGCCGACTGGGGACCGTCCGCCCAACGTCGTCTACATCATGGTCGACGATCTGGGCTACGGCGACCTGGGTTGCTACGGCCAGAATCGCATCCAGACGCCTTCGCTCGACCGCATGGCCGCCGAAGGGCTCCGCTTCACCGATCACTACGCCGGCAGCACCGTCTGTGCCCCGTCACGCTGCGTGCTGATGACCGGCGTCCACACCGGGCACAGCTACGTCCGCGGCAATCGCGAGGTCCAGCCGATGGGCCAATGGCCGCTTCAGCCCGATACCGCCACCGTCGCCCGGCTGCTCAACGACGCCGGATACGCCACCGCCCTGATCGGCAAGTGGGGACTCGGCGGGCCCGACTCCTCCGGCATTCCCAACAAGCAAGGATTCGATTACTTCTTCGGCTACCTCTGCCAGCGACACGCCCACAACTATTATCCCGAGTTCCTCTTCCGCAATACGGATCGGGTGCCGCTCGAGGGCAACAAGATCGCCAACCCGCGCGAGGACGGCGCCGGCATGGCCGTCGAACGGGCCCAGTACTCGCACGACCTCTGCGCGGCCGAGGCCCTCGAGTTCGTCGAGCGCAGCAAGGACCGGCCGTTCTTCCTCTACCTGGCGTTGACCATTCCGCACGCCAACAACGAGGCCGGCGGGCGCGGCATGGAGGTGCCGTCCTTGGGGCCGTACGCCGAGACCGACTGGCCCGAGCCGCAAAAGGGCCACGCCGCCATGATCACGCGGATGGACGCCGACGTCGGCCGGCTGCTGGCCAGGCTGAAGGAGTTGGACCTCGACCAAAAGACCCTGGTCCTTTTCACCAGCGACAACGGCCCGCATGCCGAGGGCGGCGCCAACCCGAACTTCAACGACAGCAACGGCCCGCTGCGAGGCATCAAGCGCAACCTGTACGACGGCGGCATCCGCGTGCCGCTGATTGCCCGATGGCCCGGCAAGATCAAGCCCGGCGGCGCGACCGACCACATTTCGGCCTTCTGGGACTTCCTGCCCACCGCCTGCGAACTGGCCGGGCTCGATCCGCCCGAGAAGATCGACGGCATCAGCTACCTGCCCACGCTCCTGGGCGAAACCGACCGGCAGCGGCAGCACGAGTATCTCTACTGGGAATACTCCGGCAAGCGGGCCGTGCGGCTGGGCAAGTGGAAGGCGGTCGGCTTCCCCGTCCCCGGCAAGATCGAGCTGTTCGACCTGGCCGCCGACCTGGGCGAGACCCAAAACGTCGCCGCGGACAACCCAGAGATCGTCGAGCGGATCAGCCAGATCATGCAGGCCGCCCACGTCGATCCGCGCGAAGAGTGAACATCGAATATCGAACCAGGAGTGTTGAAGTCGTGCGCACAGTGCCGCATGTTTGACGTAACTGAGGGATAACAACGTTTAGCGGGCGGGCTTGCCCGCCGTTCGGCTCCGGCCAAGGGCCGCGTTGGGCCCTCGATCACGTCGATTCCGGCCGAACCGTTTTTTTCCACTTCGGCGACCTCGACGCAACAATTCCCGCTGGGCTTTGCCCTGGAAGGTTTCGCAAGTCGTTGTGAATTGGACGGTTACGTCCACCGGCGCCGAAGCGGCACCCGGCTCGAAACCGATTGTTTTCCGCCTTCAGCCTACGGCCTCGACGATGAAAGTCCGGCCGGTCTCGTCGTAACTCCTTGTTCTCCAACGGGTTAGGCGTTTCGCCCGCCCTTGACACGGATTGCTCGATCGGGTCACATGGCGGGGTTGTTGCCTCGGCGCAAGGCGAATCGGCTTCACGACTTACGACATTGTTACCCGATTTTCGCCGATTTCGCATTTCGCGGAGCAACAATGTGCAACCCCCCACCACGGGCCCCCGCTCGGCCCTCCGCCGCCGCGTAGCTGAATTCGCAAAGAATTCAGCAATGACTCCGTCCGTCCGCCGATTCTCTGAATTCTTGCGAATTCAGCTACCGGATCCGTCGAACGCCAGGTCAACCGGCTTGCCAAAGAACGCTCTCCCCGCGCGGAGAAATATACGCCTGTATACCAAATCGCCCGGCCAGAATCAACCCCAAACCGGCCCGATTCGGCTATTCCAGACGCGCAGGCAAGGTCATCACGCCTGGGCAGACCTGCGCGGCTGTGGGTCCTCAGGTCGAAACTTCTCGGCACCTTGACATGCCGGCCGAGGCTCCTCATATTGATGGTTTGTCTGGGCGGATCGACCCGCACGAGTGACTTCCCACCAGGTAGTGGTGCGACTGTCGGTTAATGTCAGGCAGCGAGTATTCAAACGAACTACATCGTCGCCGTGCGGCGGCCGACATTTATCGGTAGTCGCACCACTACTTGGCTTCATGAAGAGTCGAACCGAACAAAGAATTGGAGTCAAACGATGTGCCCCTCAACCGAACGGACCCTTCAGCGATTTCGCTTCCTCAGGTACCTCTACGACGCGACTCAAGGACGAGAATTGGAGCATGTGTCGCACGCAGACGTTATGCAAGGAGCAGCGCTATCCGAGGACGATTTCAAGGCCACGTTCATCTATTTGATGAAGGAGGGCCTGGTTTTTGGCACCAGAGGAAGCGTACACCTCACCCATGCCGGAGTGGTCGAGATAGAGGCGGCTTCGTCCCAGCCCGACAAGCCGACGAACCACTTCCCCGTCAACATCATCAATATCGAACGAATGTCCCATTCGCAGATTCAACAGGGCACGGTTGACAGCACACAATTGGGGAGATTTACATCGCTGGACCTGGCAGAAGTGGCTGAGTTGGTCGTAAGACTCAAGGCTCTACTGCCACAGCTTGGGCTGACCGGCAAGGACGGGGCCGTGGCCCAAGGCGACCTTGCGACCATTGAGACTCAGCTATCGTCGCCGCGGCCGAAAAGCGAGATCATCACACAGTCCCTGCGGTCGATCAGGAATATCGCCGAGGGTGCTGTAGGCAGCATGGCGGCTTCCGGCATCCTCGCGGAAATAGCAAAGATTCTTGGCATGTGAAGGAGAGAGCCGGCGTGTCCTCATTAGTGGAAGAATTGCAGCGGGACGCCCTGGATAGCAGGGTGCCCCTACCCGACGTGCTTCGCGGGGCACTGGTCGTGGCGACGAAACTGAAGCTAGCCGACTTCCGCAATTGGGTAGCGTGCGAACTCAACGGGTATGGTAAGGACGATGGCTTACCCGACTATAGGGTAATTCGATGTCAGGTGCGGTCCACGAACCCGTTCGACGGAAGAAAGATCCCCTGGAAGTTTCCCACTTCAGAACTTGAGGAAATGGTCTGTCGGCGTCGAATTGCTCAGAGCGTTGCCGCAATCGAACAACTGCTGCTGAGTGACACGGAGACTGAGCTTGCACTGTCTTTCAGCGCCGAGATGCAGGATGCCCTCATGCAGAATTGTGATGATCCTTTTCCTCCGGTTCCTTACTCGACAGTGGAACGAAGCCAACTGTGCGGCATTCTGGATGCAGTGCGCAACACCATTTTGAACTGGAGTCTGAAGCTCGAAGAGGACGGCATTACGGGCGAGGGCATGAGTTTCTCGCCGAAGGAAAAGACAATCGCTTGCGAACAGGCTGCAAACCTTCGCCCTGTCGTCAACTGCATAATGATCGAACACATGGAGAACTCAAGCATCCAGCAGGGCACGTGCCGATCGCGCCAACGACACACGCATTGAGTTTCAAGCGAGAAGCGAGGCAGGTCAGGCTGTGCCCTGACAAAGGAAAGAACACGCGTTGACAATATGCGAACGATCCGACAAAGACGAAGCAGTGCGTCTCGCCGGACGCCCCTGGTTGTCGAAGCGGTTTTCGGCGGTGTGACACGGCTTGCGGAACATCCGATCGGCCGGGCGATTGCCGGAAAACAGGGTTTGGCGGAAGGTGTGGAGAACCCCAAAGCCCGCAAGCGGTGTTGACGCCGCGCGGGCGTCGACCTGCTCTGCGGCAAGCTGTGCCACGCCGTTCGCCGGGTGCCCCTGGTTGTCGAAACGGCGGTGTGGCACTGCTTGCGGAACATGCGATCGGCCGTGCGATTGCCGGGAAACACTGCTTGCCGGAAGACGTATAAAACTGGAAAGCCCGCAAGCAGTGTTGACCCCGCCCGAGCGTCGACCTCTTCTGCGGCAAGCAGTGCCACACGAACCTTGCGAGTGAGTCAAGCAACATGGTAGGAGTGCTTCCGCAAGATCGCCGGTGACACTTGCTTCGCTTTCTTCTTTCGCGTTTTCGCCTTTTCGCGCCTTCGCGGTGATCTCGAGGAAGGAACACGAAAGGGCGAAAGGACGAAAACGCGAAACGCAGCGGTGTGTGGAATAGCATGTAAGAGGGCAGCACCGCCGATTTTGCGGAACAGACGATGCCACGCCGTTTGGTGCATTCGCAAAACCGTCGATGTGGCGCGCCATCAACCGCGAAGCGGTTCTACAACAAAGCCCGGGGTCGCGCAGCGCACCCCGGGTGACGGAGCCGAACAATCAACACAGACCCCAAAGGGGTTTTACATCAGCGAGTCTCATTGCAGACGTACCGTTTGTCCATGCCCAGTCTGTGAAACCCCTTCGGGGTTTACACTGATTATCGGCAATTCGACACCCAGGGTGCGCTGCGCGACCCTGGGCTCTGTTGTGAAACCCCTTCGGGGTTTGCGCTGCGCACGCAACGAAACCCGACGCAACCGGCCTGACGGAAGGGGGTCGCGCTGCAGCGGAGGTTGGCGTGCAAATCCTTGGCCGTGGCGGTTTGGCACTGGCAGCCGAGCCGGTAGACTCGCAGGAAGCCGCTCTCGGGCCCTTGCGGGTCGACGACGGGACTCTCCGCTGACGGCTTGCGGTAGTACTCTTCATCGTAGAAGTCGGCGCACCACTCGCCGATGTTGCCTGCCAGGTCGAAGACGCCTTCGGGCGTGCGGCCTTTCGGGAAGCTGCCGACCGGCTTCAGGCCGCCCAGCGCCGGGCCGAAATTCGCCCGGGTCTCGTCCGGTTCCTCGCTACCCCAGGGATAGAGGCGACGGTCGCTTCCGCCGTGGGCGAACTCCCACTGGGCCTCGGTGGGCAGGCGTTTGCCCGCCCACTCGGCATAGCCCCGGGCGTGATAGAAGTTGGTGCCCCTGACGGGAAAACGGGCCCACTCCCCGCGCGGCGGCACGAACGTCCCGTCGTCGCTCGGCGTGATCCCTCCGGTCGCGTATTTCTCGTTGCCGTCGTTGACGAACTTGCAGTAGTCCTCGTAGGTCACCTCGTACTGGTCGATATAAAAGGGGCTGATCCGCACACGGAAAGGCTCGTGCTCGGCCGGCTCCGGCGTGCGGCCGCGCCGGACGAGGAACCTGCCCGGCCTGGTCATCTCGCCGCCGGCGATCAGCACCATGCCTTCGAGCGCCTCCCGCTCGGTTCGCTCGCCCGACCGGTTGATCGGTATCTGCTCCGGCTGCCGGCCCGTCTGCTCGATCAATCGCACGTAGCCCGCGTCTTTGGTGATTTTCTCCAGGCACTCCGCACAGCAGGCGTAGAGCCTCACGCCCGCGTCGTCGAGATACAGGTCGCCCTCGACCCGGTTACCATCCACCAGGCAGACGTGCCGACCGGCCGTCGACGGTTCGCCGCCCGACGCAACCGAGATCGACCAGGCTGCCACGGAAACGACTGCCAACGTCCTCCAACTGCGATTCGTCATGACCGTGCTCCCATCAGGCCGATCCAGTCGGGCAGCCGAAGTGGACCGCCACCGATGACAACAGCGTACACGAACCGGCTTCACGATGCAAACATCGGCTTGTCGGAGGGCGTAGAGAGCCGGAAAGCCCGCAAGCAGTGTTGACCCCTCGCGGGCGTCGACCTCCACTGCGGCAAGCTGTGCCGCACGAACAACGCCGGCGATCTTGCCAGCGAGTCCAGCGGCATGGTAGGATCGTTTCCGCAAGATCGACCGTGCCACCCGTCCGACCTGCCTCGCTAATGACAAAGTGCGCTCTGACCCCATTCACAAAGTGCGCTCTGACCCCATTCAGGAGAACCGATGCAAAGTATCAACTGTCGGCGGCGGGCACGGCCGAAAATCAGCCGTGCGGGAAGAACATGTGTATGGGCAACCCTACTGGTCGCCCTGGCCGCACTCTCGGCACGGAGCGCTGAAACGGCCCGGGGCGCTACGCAGCCCAATGTCATCATCGTCTGGACCGACGACCAGGGATACGGCGACCTGTCGTGCCATGGAAATCCGGTGCTCAAGACGCCGAACCTCGACAAGCTGCACGCCCAGAGCGTGCGGTTCACCGATTTCCACGTGGCGCCCATGTGTACGCCGAGCCGGGGGCAATTGATGTCCGGGCGCGATGCCGCAGCCAACGGCGCCACGGCCGTCTGCCAGGGCCGCTCCATGATCCGCGAAGGTGTGCCGACCGTGGCCGAGAGCTTTCGCACGGCCGGTTACCGGACCGGACATTTCGGCAAGTGGCACCTGGGCGACAGCTATCCTTACCGGCCGCAGGACCGCGGGTTCGACGAGACCGTGCACCACGCCGCCTGGGGGATCACGTCGCTGGCCGATTACTGGGGCAACGACTACTTCGACGATACCTATCGACACAACGGAACGTTGCAGAAATACGAAGGCTACTGCAACGACGTGTGGTTTCGTGAAGCCATGGCGTGGATGAAGCAACGGGCGGACAACAAGGAGCAATTCTTCTGCTACCTGGCCACCAACGTCCCGCACGCGCCGCTGAACGTCGAAGCGAAGTACTCCGAGCCCTACCATCGCAAGTTCGACGGGAAGGACGTTCCCGCCGGCTTCTATGGGATGATCGCCAACTTCGACGAGAACCTGGGCAAGCTCGAAGAGTTCCTCCGGGCCAGCGGGCTGCGCGAGAACACGCTGTTGATCTTCATGACCGACAACGGCAGCGCCAACGGCCAGGCGGTCGCGATCCACAACGCCGGCATGCGCGGCACGAAGACGACCCTCTGGGAAGGCGGGCATCGGGTGCCCTGTTTCGTGCGATGGCCGGCCGGCCAACTGGGCGAGCCGCGCGACATCGACCAACTGACCCAGATCCAGGACCTCTTGCCCACGCTGACCGACCTGTGCGGTCTGCAAAAGCCGGAGGCCGCCGTCTGGGACGGAACCAGCCTGGCCGGGCTGCTCCGCGGCACGCGCGATTCGCTGCCCGACCGCAAGCTGGTCGTGCAGTACG
>Ga0307378_10002972_pt1 | contig 25249 bp, 25 predicted proteins | sample UN1MG_FD_202238 | JGI IMG/M metagenome (GOLD analysis project Ga0307378, IMG submission 202238) | Soil microbial communities from Risofladan, Vaasa, Finland - UN-1 | ecosystem: Environmental > Terrestrial > Soil > Coastal area > Acid sulfate soil | place: Finland: Risofladan, Vaasa | collected...
AAAAGTGCATAGGATAGGGCAGGGGGCATAGTTGCCGTGGACAGTAAAACCCGGCTCCCCAATAGCCCTGCCCAATGAACCAACCGGCATAGTGCTGGCAAATCTTCCAGCCCAAAGTCATCGGGTTCATCCAGCACTAAATCAGAAGTTAACAGCCGTAACATGGGTGCAATCTGCTTCCCACCTTTCGCCCCTTCAGTTGCCGGTATCAGATGGTCGATAGTGCAAACGAGTACAGGTGCATTAATTAACTTGTCGAGGGTTTTTTCATGCGCTGTCCATTCAGAAAGACTGTGTTTAGCAAGGCTTCCTTTATAATTGATAATCAAATCAGGGTCTAAAAACTCATCTTGTGATTCACTGCCAATTTTTTCGTATTCATCGTTTGTTTGACCTGAGGTATTTTCCTTGTCCTGCTGATTTTCAAACAACTGCTTAACGGCAGTGCCACCGACAACGATCGCCAGTTCCTCTTCGTTAAGTTTAATTTTATTCCGATACTCCCTGCCTGTTTGAAGAGTCAGGGTTCGTAACCCCAAGGCCACGCAGAATCTTTTCCTGCCTGTTCCACATCCTATTGCATACATAATTTTTGCATTCGCCAGCGTTTTTCCTTGGCCGGTCGACGCCATGTTGATTCCGAAAAAGCCTTTTGTAACGGTGGATTTTGCCAATTTTTCACTGCACTTTCTGGCATTATCCTGCCACCCAAATATTTCTTTATGTTTCTTCTCTACATTGCTTTCAAGAACATCTTTATTGTCCAGAGAATCAAGGCTTGTATTTAATCTGGGTAATGATTCAGCTATCCTTTGTGCATGATGCGCAACACCTATCAAATGTTCATCGAGTTGTTGTTTAAAATCTTTTTTCAATTTATAGGTATTCGCCCAAACAGTATAAATTGGGCTGCGCCATTCTTCTGTTACTTTTTCCTGTGCTGAATAGTAATGATCTGCCAACATCAGACAAAGGCGTGAAACATGAGAGGTAAAAAGCTGTTGATTTAACCAGTCGGTTTCCTGATATTCCTGTAGAGGTAATTTCGCTTTGGCTTCCGATGCAATCAAACAAGCTTTAGATCGCCAGTGCATACTTTTATAGGGAAGGCCAAATTCAAAGTTCCAATTCTCTGCCAGCCTGTCTTGCTGATCTACGTCTCTACAGTTATGTGAGTTCCAGACAGCATTAAAGTTATTGCCCATCCAGTCAGAAATGTATTTAAATTCTGGTTGTGAGTTTTCTTTCCACTTCGGATAAATCGGTAATTTATGATGAGTTAGAATCAACCAGGCAACCAACTGAGCGAATGGACTTAAATCTATCATCGGATGATTATTTTCGACACATCCTTCCAAGCCATCTTTAAAACATTCTGCAACTTGGTCTCGTTCAACCTGACTTAGCGCATCGAGCCACTCTTGATCATCTTTGTTGCCAACAAATCCCTGAAATAATCTGATTGATAGCCACTCATGTCGATAGGGTTCAAATTTTTCAGTTTCCTGCTTTGCGTCAATTTTTTTCTGAAATAACGCTGTTGCCTTTCCAAAGTCATGAAACAGACCTGCAATTGCCACAGCATATTGAATGACAGATATCGTGTTCCACTGATAGTTATCCGCATATTGGCTGATCTCATTTTCAGTACTATTCACCGGCACCACACCCTGTTCATTAAACTTGGCTTTATTCCCCACCACCCATAAAAATTGGCTTCTGGATCGGCTTCTGATCCAGTGGCAGGATACGGCGGTGCTTTTGGTGGCGGTTTGGCGCAGCATTTTTTTGACGGTATTGAGGCCTTCTTCGGTGATGAGGGTTTGCCAGGTATTGTCGCCGATGCGGTCGGCGAAGGCATCGAGCACCCGGCGGGTTTTCTTGAGGGCGTTTTTTTCGCATTGGGAGATGAAGGTTACCATCATAACGAGGCGTCCTTCTTGCCCTGCTCCTCACCCTGTTCCCCGCCCTGTTCGTTGTTCTGCTCTTTACCTTGCAGCGCCAAAGCCTTGACCTGATCGAACATGAAATCCAGCGCTTTGTGATCGGTAAAAGCTTGCAGGCATTGTTGGCGAAATTCCTGTTCAGTAGAGTTTTCTTTGGCGCAAATGAAAGCCCAGGGCAATATGATGGCGTCTTTAACCAGGTCGGCAATATCAAACACCAGTGCGCCACGACGTGTTTTGCCATGCATAACTGCAAAACCGTGGGGTATGCCCAATACCCAAAGCGTGGTAGCGGCCAGGCCATAGGCGAGATAGTTGCCATGATTGAGAAAGCCGTTGGCCTTGTCGGTGGCTTCGCGTTCACGGACAAAGCCGGTCATGTTGGTATGTCGGGCAGCGACTTTATAGAGTTGCTTGGTCAGTTTAGCTTCAGTGGCCAGCAGTTCAGTGGTTTTTGTTGCCGTGTCTATTTTGACATAAAAGGCATCAAGGGCGTTGGCAATGGCTGGATCACTGGCATCAAAACCAGCCAGTGTCAGTTCACGGTCTTTGCTCCAGACTTTCCGCAAATAATCTATTCGGGCGTGTTGTAATGCTTTGGCGGTTCGCAGACGCTGTTCATCATCAAACCAAAAACTCAACCAACCTTGTAGATATTCCGTGGGTCGGTATTCGCTCTGCGGGGTCAGCCATTCGATATCATTACCCATGTAAAGCGGCGTGCCGCCTCCGCCACAAAAACCAATGAGCACACCTGCCTGTGCTAGCATGCGCACAGCGGCCTGGGTAATGGAAGTACCAGTGCCCAAGAGCAATACGGTGGTGTTGGCAATGGGAATATTAAAATAGAGATTGTTTTTTTGGGCTTCGGTGAGGTATAGCACGCGGCCATCTTTTTGCATGACACGACAGTGCTCCAGATAGTATAGATTCGCTCGCTTGGAGTGAAGGATGGTTTTCAGATCACTGGGAGAGAAATCGTCCATTATGTTATTTGTCAATTAGTTGAAACGGCTAAAACAGGGCAATTGCAAACTCTGTGAATGTATTATCATGAGTTAGCCGAACTTTGTAAGAAAGAAAACATAGCCTTCCAATAGCCTTTATATAAGCCTTTAAACCCAAAAGAGAGCCGTTAAGGTCATTATCTTCGTCTTAGCCAAAAGTATATCCGGGTTACGGATCAAAGCATCTACTCTTTTGGCATGATTCTAGCGCAACGCGGCGGAAATAACCCTATAATTACAATCCATTTTTGTTCCTTTCTCTCCGGGGGCTAAAAATAAGACCTGATTATCCAGGGGAGGGGGGAGATGGTTTTTCCCCTCCCCCCTGGATTATGCGCCGACTACTTTCCTATCTGTCTGCTTCTGGCCAGCCCTATCAAGCCCTGCTTTTTTCTCTTCCAGGAATCCTTGCGCTCGAAGCAGGGATTGCCCGGTACTCTCAAGCCGGATCAACTCCAGACCCTCATTGCTGCTCAGATAACGCAACAAGTCAGAATCCTTACTTTCTGGACTCCTCTGCCCTTTTCCGGGGATATCAACAAACCTATATTTTTCTAATACCTCCCCCGCTGTTGTTGCTCCTCTTGCTTCTTCTCCTCTTTCGCTGCCGCTGCCATCTCCCTCTAAGCTTGCACTTTCTTCCCCTTCTAGGCCGAATGTTTGAGCCGCTGAAAGCCCATTAGCCGAAGGTTCTTTATTAAGCTCTTCAATGACATCGGTAAGGTTTTCGATGATTATATAAATCTTTCCGGTAATGGCGGGAATGTTAATTGAAGGATACATATAATGCCCTCCTTTTTTTGGAGGAACTCTTATTATAGCCCTATCTGTTGCAACCTCACCATAACCCTTTCCATTGCATTGTGTTCCATGATTTACCTTATCTTACTGTTTAGTTACCCTATATGTCAAACAAATTTCAATATTCCATACTCAATCATATATTATTCACAATGCACTTCGAGTGTCGGCTTTCTATTTCATTAAAGCTAAAGCCTCATCCAATAAAACCAACAAACCTTCTTAAATCATTCTGCATGGTAGGAATAGGCAAGGCGGCACCCCAATAAGCGCCTTGGCATTTGATAACGCCAAAAAGCCAAAAAGGGCAAGTATGGAGTGGTGGAAAATAGAAAATTAAGATAAGCCATAAGTCGAAAGATTGCCGATCGTCTATTACTGTGGTATAATTATTACCACATGGCGAAATGAATTACCAAACAAAGAGGAAAGGAGCCCGCCAATGTTCGGAGAATTTGTCAAAGAACAGAGGGTAAAGAGGAGAATAGGATTACGTGAGTTTTGCAAGAAATATGGCCATGATCCAAGTAATTGGAGCAAAATCGAGAGAGGTATTATGCTCCCTCCAAATGATGAAAAAAAGCTTGAAGAATGGGCGCTACAATTAGAATTAGAGCCCGGTTCCAGTGACTGGTATACCTTTTTCGATCTTGCATCTGCTGAAAGAGGACGTATACCGGCTGATATCATGAAAAATGAAGAGCTGGTCAAAGAGTTACCTCAATTCTTTAGGACGCTTCGAGGTCAGAAGCCAACAGAAGATGAAATGAGAACTTTAGCAGAGCTTATCAGGAGAAGTTAAGCATTGTTAAGATTCGATCCAGCAAAATTTAAAGCATCATATTATCCATCTCAAACAATACGACAAACGGCAGATGATTTCAGAAATACTTACTGGCATTCTGAAGAATTGCCTATTGATATTGCAGGTATTGTTGAGCTTGACTTGAAATTGGAGATACGCCCTGTAGACAGGTTAAAAGAGTTCCTCGATATAGATGCTTTATTGTTCGGCAATATGAAGGGAATTACGGTTGACAAACAAGATTTTATGAATGATAAGGCACAAAATCGATTACGTTTTTCTCTGGCCCACGAGATTGGACATTATGTTTTGCATCGTGATGTTTACAACAACTTCCCTTATGACGATCCTGATGGATGGATAGAATTAACTCAGCAGATTCCAAAAGAGGAATATGACTGGATAGAATATCATGCCAATGAATTTGCTGGCCGTTTATTGGTTGCGAGAGATTTCCTTGAAAAAGACCTCAAAAAAGCTGTTAAGCATGCAGAGTCAACAGGATTTTCCAAGTGGAATGCTCTTGATAAAGACCGTAAAGAGTTTGCCAAAGAATATATTGCTTCTGCTATATGTAAAAAATACGGTGTATCTCAACAAGTAATAATGAGGCGATTAGATAGGGAAGAACTTTGGCCACCTCATTGACCCTCTGTGCCAATTGAAACCTATTGTTGAGTTATTGATGACTTAAAAATAAAGGGGTTACAGGCATTAATCTGTAACCCCTTTATTTTATTTAAGCCGGCGATGGGATTCGAACCCGCGGCCTGCTGATTACGAATCAGCTGCTCTACCCCTGAGCTACGCCGGCGCACAATTTTGCTTATAGACTCTTATAGACTATTGTTCAATATTATACTCAAGCATCAAAGCGCAAAGCAAGAGAAAAAGCTAACCTGCGCGATGTTATTGATGATTTTGACAATATCGGGCGATGATTTCCTCTCTAGACAGCAGGGCCTCCACAGGAATGCCTGTCTCCCGAATGCGCTCCAGGCCGTTTTCTTCCTGCCGATCGATCAGAACGATCGCTTTTTTTACGAAAAGTCCGTATGCTTTGGCACGTTCAATAGCCGTTATCGTTGATTGTCCGGTAGTAACCACATCATCTACCACCACGACTCTGTCTCCGGGATGCAGGTCCCCTTCGATTTCCCGCTGCAAGCCGTGGCCTTTTTTTTCTTTGCGCACGATAAAGGTTTTAATGTATTGCTGATTTTGCTGATTCTGATAAGCTATGGCCATGACGGCATAAGCGATAGGGTCTGCTCCAAGAGTCAGCCCGCCAATACCCTGGATATTAAGGTCTTGTATTTTTTCAAAAATCAGGCGGCCAATACAGTCCATGCCATCGGGAATCAAGGTCACTTTGCGGCAATCCAGATAATATGTGCTCGTTTTCCCGGAGGACAGCATGAAAGGCCTTTCCTCATTATAATTGAAGGCACGCTCTAAAATCAGTTTGAGTAACCTTTCCTTCATTCATTTCCTCGTTCATAATTTATTTACGGCCATAAACGGCCATAATTTGTTTACGGCTTTTCTCTAAGGGCCCAAGAGCCTAACAGCCTATTTTTCAAACAGGCTCTTAGAAAAACTCAGGGAATTTTGTGCTCATTTCCTTTAATACGAATTCCTCGATCTCTTTGGCCGTAGAAAAGGACATGGCCTTGTAAGCCAGTTCCGTGGCCTGCTCCAGGCGAACTGAGCGAATGATTTGTTTGATGATCGGGATCGATGCGGTATTCATACTAAACTCATCCAGTTCCAGCCCCAACAGAATCAGGGTTGACAACGGATCTCCAGCCATTTCTCCGCACATGCCCACGGGGATTCCTTCGTTGTGTCCTGATTCTACCGTATGCTTGATCAACCGAAGGACAGCCGGGTGCATCGGTTCATACAGGTAGGCTACGTGCTCATTTCCCCGGTCAATGGCAATGGAATATTGGATAAGGTCATTTGTGCCGATGCTGAAAAAATCGGCCTCTTTGGCCAGAAGATCGGCAGTGATTGAGGCGGATGGTATTTCGATCATCACCCCGACAGGGATGTCTTCATCAAAATAAATCCCTTGCGAAGACATTTCTTCCTTAACTTCAGACAGGATGAGATTGGCCTGCCGCAACTCCCCGATACCGGAGATCATGGGGTACATGATGCGTAATTTCCCATAGGCGCTGGCTCGCAGAATAGCTCGCAATTGGAGACGAAACAGGTCGGAGTGTTTCAGGGAAAACCGGATAGCCCGCAAGCCCAGCACAGGATTAGGTTCATCCGTTACATGCAGTTTGGATTCAATCTTGTCTCCCCCAAGGTCCAGGGTGCGGATAGTTGCATGATGGGGGCTTACCTGCTCGGCCAGCCGCTTGTAAATACGGAAATGGTCCTCTTCCGTGGGTAATTTTGGACTGTTCATATAGAAAAACTCAGTCCTATAAAGTCCAATACCTTCTGCTCCCCGGCTCAAAACATGGGGGATCTCATCCAGAAATTCGATATTGGCCATAATTTCAATTTTATAGCCGTCCTGGGTCTCGGCCGGCTGATCAGTAATCTTTAACAGCTCCTGGATAACGTATTTGAATTTTCGCTGCTTCTCCAGGTAATCACGGAACTCTTCCGGCGTAGGTTTGACAATAACCACCCCATCGGTTCCATCGATGATGACCGGATCTCCCGTCTTAACAAAGGTGCAAATATTCTCCAGGCCGACCACTGCGGGAATTTCCAGCGAACGGGCCATAATGGCCGTATGTGAAGTTCTGGCTCCAAGGTCGGTGGCAAAGCCGATTACCCTTCCCCTGTGCATCTGAGCAGTATCCGCAGGAGACAAATCATGGGCGATAACGATAACATCCTCGTCAAACCCATCGAGGCTTTTCATTTTCTCTCCCACCAGATTGTGCAGGATTCGATCCCCAACATGTGCGATATCGCTTTTGCGCTCCTTCACGTACGGGTCTTCAATCTGGTCAAAGATATTGGCAAATCGGGACAAGACCTTTCGCAGTGCCCATTCGGCATTGACCCGCTCTTCCCGCACTATCTTTATGGCCTCATTGATTAACATCTCATCTTCAAGAATAAGGATATGGACGTCCACAATATGGGCGTGACCCTCATCTCCAAGGTCTTGGGTAAGTTTTTCCTTTACCTGCAGCAGTTGGTCTCGTGATTTTTGCAGGGCTTCTATGAACCGGTCGACTTCTTTATCCACCGACTCTGCCGCGATGGTAAATTTTTCAACTTTGATTTTTCTTCTATCCAGCAAAAAGGCCTTACCGATACTGATACCCGGTGAAACCCCTACTCCTTTAATCATTAAAAATCGACCTCCCTACTTCAACCTCAGATATCAAGCCGCTATGTCGGCCCATTGATCATACTTAAGCAAAGATTCCTCTTCGCTCTTTCTATGCTGAGCACGTCTAAAATCAATTTTTTTCGCCAAATTTATTTTCAACCAGATCAACCAGCTTATCCAAAAGTTCTTGCGCATCAGAGCCATCCACATCAACAAGTAATTCACTGCCCAGGGGAGCATCCAGAGTCAATATTCCAAGGAGGCTTTTTCCATTTGCTGTAACATTTCCTTTCTGGATAGTCACTTCTGAGGCATATTTGTTAGCAATACTAACGATCTGGCTAGCAGCTCGCGCATGTAAGCCTAATTTATTTTTAATTACTACCGTTTGCTTCGGCATATCTCTCCCCTGGCAGATTGACTAACAGAATAAAAATCAAAGAAGAAAAAAGGATATTTCCTTCCTTAGACGATTTTCAAGAGTCCTAATAATATACAAATACTGCCAATAATAAGCAGCACCTTGTTAAGTGAAACCTTCTGACGAAAAATCTCTGCAATTGCCAGAATTCCGAGCAGGGCTCCCACCTTGCTCAGCGCATTAAGACTTTGTGATGATATATTTACATCTAATTTTATCACAACTGGGATCATTGCTCCAAGAATAATGAGCATGAAAGATTTAAGGTAAGCACTATATTTGAACAAATCATACTTCCGTATCCGTTCCACAACCCGTCTATCGAGCCTATAGCCCTTCAGGAAACCAAAAAATTTTACATATAAGTGAGGAATATTGTAGACGAAAAGAAAAGCAACCGGGGCAAATACCCAGCCGGCTAAAGCCAGAGCAGCAGCCAGAACACCGATGACGGGTCGCCAGGAGGCCCAGAAAAAGGAATCTCCCAAAGCACCCATCGGTCCCATCATGGCCTTTTTAAATAACAGGATATCTTCTACTTGAATATTTTCACCCCGTGAATATTTCTCCTCCATTTTTACAATTGCACCCAAAACAAAAGAGGCCATATACGGATGAGAGTTATAGTACTCAAGATGCCGCCTTGCAGCTATCTCTCGCTCTTTTGGATCAGGGTAAATCCTGCGAAGTGCGGGCAGAACGGAAAAGGCAAAGCCAAGGTTTTGCATCCTCTTGAAGTTCCAGCTTCCCTGGAAGATAAAGGAGCGAAAAATAATACGGAGTAAATCCGACTTTCGTAAGCAGACAGCGTTTTTTCTTCCTGAGTCCACGGTCACTTTCTGTTACTTTCCTCTACTTTCCCCGCAAAGCTTCCTGCATTCCAAAGAGCGTTCCCAAGAGAATGCACGGCACACCGAAGGCCGCCCAGGCAGGGAGTGGCAAAAAAGTGGAGAAAAGTGTGGCTAGTAAAAAGCTTAAGGCAAAGAGCCAATATACGGATCTATTGCGAAAGGCATCAAAGATAAGGGCAACCCCTATCATTGGATAGGCAAAATACAGGAGCTTTAATCCATGAAAAAAACCTTGGGGAAGGAAAGGAGCGCTCCTTTGGAGAATGGGGACGGTTATGAGCAGACTGATCAGGCACAGGCTGAATGAGCGCAGGAAGAACAGCCCGACTCCACTGAGGTGGAAGAGGTCGATCTTCCTTAATTTTTCATCCAAAACCATTCGCTGGGCGCGATCGGAAATCTTCCCATTTAATCTTCTCACTGAGACACTCATCCTTTGCGCAATGGCCGAAAAAAACAAAGCGAGTGCAATGGCCAGTCCGATCAATGCCTCCCTCTGACCGGAGAAAGACGGCCTGGCCATAAGGAAAATCCCCGTAGCTATAATTGCAGTCAAAGAGCCATCCATTGGCACTGCGGAACCAATAGGCAAAAAGTAAACCATCAGGAGTTCGAGAAACGCGCCTATCACCAGCCCGGCTTTCAAATCTCCGAAAATCAGGCCGATCAAAGGAGCAGCTACCACCGGCTGCGAGATCATCGATTGAATCAAAGGCACATCATCTAAATTTATCAATCCGCCGAGAAGGCTGATCTTCAAGATTTGCTCAATCACCTATAACCCCTCAAAAAGGAAGGGGTCAGGGGGTAGAGGAAAGGAAGGGGTTAGGGGGTAGGGGATTTCTTCCCGTCCCTGGTCCCTAGTCCCTAATCTCTAGTCCCTAATCCCTAAATCAGCAATGTGCAACCGGAAATGGCAAATCCATACGTCCTTGGGTCCCAATCGCAGATCCCAGTGTGGCAGGATAACCGAGCTCTGATAGACCCGTTCAAACCCTGATTCGGAATTTGATGCGGTTTCGATCGGGAATCTCCAGATGGTGGGATGGTTAACAAAATCCAAAGATACACAGAGACCAAGAGCTTCATCCACTAATTGGATTTGCTCCACGTTGTCCAGGGCTCCCCAACTAGCCAATTGCCGGTCCTCAAGAATAACGCCAGGAACTTGATAGTACCTGTCATTGCTCCGTCCGGCCAAAAGATTTATATTAAATTCTACACCGAATTTGCATTGAACCGGAGATTTCCCTAAGTTCGTCACCTGGTATTCAAAAGCCAGTTCCGATTTATCTGCCGAAGTCCTTACCATTTTTTTCACGCGAAATGGAATGTGCTTTTTTCCGATCGAAAGGGAGCCATCTCGAGAGAGAGTTACGTGGAGGTCCTCCTCGGTTGATTGGATCTGCTTCTGGTAATTTCCGGTAATAAAATCCCCATACTCCTGGTGCTGTATGCGGCTAAATTCCTGTAAGGTTGTGTCAGGAGCAAGGAAGTGATCGAGCAGGCAGGTTCGGGCATATTGATCATAGTAAAGCAGCTCTGACAGGTCCTTATCTTTACTGACCGTAATCTCATGGATACTTTTTACTCCGTCCCCATAGCCGTTTTCCTGGTCCGTGTCCGTGAATGAGCACTGCAAAAGCTTCTGGTGGTACGTCTCTTTTCTGCGCATCAGGGAGTTGATCAGATTAAAGGCTTTTGGCCGATAATCCAGTTCTATCAGTGCTCCTCCCTTGTCCGCATCCAGCCAGAAGTTCAGACTGGGCGTTTTGACCAGAATCTCTTCGATCCCATCACCATCCATATCTACGGACAGGCAATCGATCCAGTTTCCTGCCGGATGGAGTTTTTGGTCAATGATGTTTTCCGCCTGGATCAGGTGATTATACACCCCATCCCGTAAATGGGGAAGATATAACCCGCCAAAAAGGCCATGCCAGTAAGCATCATTGCATTGGCCTTTCCAAAGCTCATCCTGGGCTTGTTTCAGCCACTCTTCTTGAGATTCCCCTTTTGGCACTTTGGTTTGACAATCTGTGATCTGTTTGCTGACCCAGAGCATTTTCCGGTATAGGTTATTGCTTTCCGAATATTTGGTCAAAAAATTACGCCAGAATCCTCCCTTTAAGAAAGGTTTGGCTACGTTCGCAAACTCTGTGGTGTTATCGATCATCCGTTCCAAGGCAATGAATTCTTCCGCAGACTGGGTCGGGAGTGCCCATTCTTCCATTTCCGAATAAGAGGCCGTAGGTAAATAAATTCTTCCCAGCGGAGGAAACCTGTCCAGGTATTCACTGAAAGTGATCGTTTCAAGTTTATCCTGGTTTTCTTCGATTAAAGTCAAAAACTGGTCCAGCCATCCTTGATTGTAAACCAGATCATAGGTACCCGGCCATACACCGAATTTTTCTCCATCGTCTGCCATTACCCTCAAGTTTCCTCCTCCGTTAGGTGCATTCAGGAGGTAATCGATAGTCACTTGCGGGGGCTTGAACGGAATAGTGTATCGCAGGTATTTGCATCCTGGGAAAACTTTCAGCAGGGCCCCCTGTTCTTCGGTAAGGTAATATCCCCACAGATCCTCATCATGGAGCCCTGCGGACCGAAAGTGCAGATCGTCTACCGCCAGATATTCAATGCCTGCCTCACAGATATACTTCACCAGATGAGGCTCCCACACCCTCTCGGCCAGCCACATGCCCCTTGGATTCGTATGAAAGCGATCGTTCAGGAACCGATTGAATTTTTTGATCTGCCCAACCTTATCCGCATCCGGCAGGATCGGCAAGATAGGCTCGTAGAAGCCTCCGCTTAAGAGTTCGATCTGTCCCCGGTGTAGCATTTCGGTCACGATATCCACAAGAGAAGAGGAATTTTCCAAAAACCAATTCCAAAGTGTTCCCGAATAGTGGATGCTTATCTTGATACTGGGATGTTTTTTTAATATCTCCCAAAATGGTGCATAAGCTTTCTGGTAACATCCTTCGAAAACGAAGTCAAAGTTCCCTATCGGCTGATGATTATGAATTCCCAAAATAAGATATTGCTTTTTCAAGATCTGTCTCCATCAAAAGAAGTGCTGTGCCGTGGCAGTTTTTTTTATTTTATTTTTGTCCGATCAACTTTCGGTAAGAGGGGATATCCTGCAGGTTAACCTGCTTATCCTGTGGGAGGGCTCGCAAATCCAGATGAATTCCCATGTTCTGAATATCTTCCAGGTAGAAAGCCTCCTCTTCCCTAATAACGATATTGCTTAAAAGCTCTATTTCCCCGGAGTGAACACAGCCCAGGTTTACGTTCTGTATGCTAAAGCCAAGATCCAGAGACTTTTTAAAATCTTCCAACTTGGAAAAAAGCAAGATAATATTTTTATCTGGAAAATCGTGACGAAAATATTTATCCACGGTCAGGGCAATGTTGTAAGCCTCCACCTCAATGCTCGAGGGAGCAGCCATCTTCATAGCTTCCAATCGAAGATCGTTTTTTTCAATATCATCGTCGGCCACAATAATTGCTGTAGCTTTAAGGAATTTCACCCAGCCGACGATCACCTGGCCATGAATTAATCTTTCATCAATCCGTACTAAAACTATCGGCATAACTGTATCTACACTTTGTCCAAAAACGGACATTAAGAAGGGAAAAAGAGTTTTCAATCTTACTTTTTAAGGGTGGCACTCGCACACATGCTATAATTTAGATTTTTTTTCCTCTAATCTCTTGTTCAAGAGATCGCTGGCTATAATGATCTTTTCCCGACCATAGACGTATACGGTCTCTTTGATTTCCTCCAGACAGTGCCCTTCACGATATGAAGCAAGCTTTAAAATCATCGGAAGATTTACTCCCGTGACAACCTCTATATGCTTTTTGGACAAGAAGGATAAGCTCAGATTTGAGGGGCTCCCTCCGAACATATCCGTTAAAATCAAAACTCCCGACCCAGAATCCACCTCTTCGATGGCTATCTGAATATCATGCATCGCCTGGTCTACCCCATTTCTCGAATTCACTGAGACGGCCCTCATGTTTTGCAGCGGACCGACAATGAGTTCTGAGCTTTTCAGCAGCTCTTCCGCGAGGTTCCCATGAGCGACTATTACTACTCCGACCATGTTGTTCCCCATTTTGCCCTCACTGTTTTTAATGAATTTAATGACTTGCCTTGGGTTTCCTTTTCAATACATCGATCACCTTGTGATCGAAGTCACGAGCCGAGTAGTAACCGCTTTCCTTTAACAATTGATTTCGTGCCGCCACTTCAATGATAATAGCCATATTTCTTCCTGGAGCCACAGGCATTTTTATCAGAGGGATATCGACACCTAAAATACTTATCGTACTTTCTTCCAGCCCCAGTCGGTCATATTCGTACTCCTTCTTCCATTCCTCCATCACCACGGCAAGCTCAATCTGTTTTCGATAGCGGACGGCAGCTACCCCAAAGAGATCTTTAATGTTGATAATTCCCAATCCCCGCAGTTCCATGTGGTAGCGAATTAATTCCGGGCCGCTGCCAATCAATATATCAGGAGGCAATAGTTTAATATTGACCATATCATCCGATATCAGCCGATGCCCGCGAACGATAAGGTCCAGAGCACATTCACTCTTACCGATACTGCTTTTGCCGAGCAAGAGAACTCCTCGCCCATAAATATCCATCAAAACACCATGAATGCTCGTTTCTACAGCCAATTTTTCTTCCATGTAGGTGGAAATCTGCCGGATAAAAATCGAGCTTTGAAGACTGGATTGCAGGATAGGAATGTGATAACTGTTCCCTGTCGAAGTCAACTCCGGTGGAGGAGGCTGACTCTTGGTGAGAATAATGCAAGATATGGATATTTGGCAGATAGCATCCAGAACCTCGCGACGGCGTTCACTGGGAAGACTCTCCAAAAACGACAGCTCAGTATTTCCTAATACCTGGATTCGTTCTGCCCGGATTTGAGCAAAATATCCGGCCAGAGCTAATCCCGGTTTTTGGATGCGGGGAGAGGTGATCTTGCGACTTAAGCCTTCGTCACCACTTAACACTTTCAACTGTAGCCGTTGCGCTTCTTCGCCTAACAACTCCTTAACGGTTAACATTTTTTGGGTAAGCATTCTCTGCCTTATTTACCCTATTACGTCTTTTTCTTCGTCCGCAATGGCCTGGAAAATTGTTTTTCCCCCTTCGGCCTGCATGAGAGCCTCTCGAAAGGTCGTTTTTTTAAGAAGCCGGGAAATTCTGGCCAGGATCTTCAGGTGCAAAGTTGCCGAGTTTTCCGGGGCCAGAAACAAGAAAAACAGATGAGCAGGCTTATTATCCAGGGATTCAAAATTGACCCCTTCACGGGATCGTCCAAAAGCAGCTACCAGAGTTTTTATGTCATTAAATTTGGCATGGGGAATAGCCACTCCGTCGCCTATACCCGTGCTGCCTAGTTTTTCTCTTTCCAGCAAGACTTCTAAAGCTTTATTCGCATCTTTTACCTGATGATTATTAACTAAAAGTTGAACTAACTCCTTGAGAACCCCTATCTTCGTGTCGGATTTTAGATCTGCTTCGATAACCTCCTCCGGCAAGTAATCCAAGACCTTCATACCATTCCCTCCGTTACGCGGACCATCTCTTATCTTTTATTGGAACTCCGGCTCGATCAAGACCAGTTTATCTTCCTTGGACCGGTAAATCACGCTTAAAGAATTCGAGGCTACATTCATAAATAAGAAGCAGTCTTCTCCTGCCAGATCCATCTGCATAATTGCCTCATCCAGACTCATCGTATGTATACTTAACTTTTTCGTTTTTATCAACCGCAAGTTAGATGGGCTTTCCTCCTCCTCCTCCTCCGAGGCAAATACATTCATGACCATGTTGCTTTCTTTCAGGGACTGCCTGGGCTTGTGATGCCGAATTTTTTCCTTGTATTTTTTAACCTGCCGCTCGATTTTTTCCATCACCAGATCAATAGAGCTATACATATCATCAGTCTCTTCCTCTCCATTGATCGTGATTCCGTTAGCTTTAATGGTTACTTCGGCAGAATGGCGATATTTTTCCACAGACAAGGTGACATCTGCTTCTTTAATATTCTCCAGATATTTGCCTACGCGTTCCACTTTACTTTTTACATAGTCCTGTAAGGCCTCGGTCATATCCATATGCCTACCGGTAATGAGGACTTGCATAGCTTAGACCTCCTTAAGATATATCGTTAAATAAATAATTTTTTATCAAATCATTCAATCCCTTACAATCTCTTATTGAGCTGGAAAGGAACCGCTAATCATCGAAAAGGAGATTGACAAAAAGAGCATGATCTTCCTATAGATGAACGCACTTTAGCCCTCGCTTAGTCAAGAAATACCGATTTTCTCTTTTGAGAAGGCAAAATACGCAGTTCATCCCTATACTTGGCTATGGTTCTTCTGGCGATTACCACTCCTTGCTTTTTAAGTAATTCCAGGATCTGAGTATCGCTGTAAGGCTTTCGGCAGTCCTCGTTTTTGATGAGTTCGCGCAGCAGCTCTTTGACTCGAATGGAAGAGATATAATCACCATCTTTTTTCTTCAACCCGGAATTGAAAAAGAACTTCAGCTCGAAGATTCCCCGCGGAGTATACATGTATTTATTCGTAGTAACCCGACTGATGGTCGATTCGTGCATCGAAATATCATTCGCTACATCCACTAAGGTCAACGGCTTTAAGAAAGCTACCCCTTTATCGAGAAAATCCCGCTGGAAAGTGACGATACTCTTGGCTACATTATACAACGTTCTTTGTCTTTGTTGAATACTTTTGATTAACCAGACTGCAGATCGCAGCTTTTCCTCTACATACTTTCTGGTATTATCGGGAACATTTTTCCCTTTACGCAAAATCTTCCGATAAATATTACTCACTCGAAGTTGCGGTAATCCTTCATCATTCAGGGATATAACGTAATCATCTCCAAGTTTATACACAAATACATCGGGCACAATATAGTGAGAAACATCCGGATTAAATCGGCGACCTGGTTTTGGGTCATAGCTCAGGATAATGTCGGCCAGTTCTTTTACCCTAGCCGGACTGATACCCAAAGATCGAGAGATCGACTGATATTCCCTGGACTCTAACTGGATGATATGGTTCTGAATCATCCTTCTGATTAATGAGGCTGTCGGCTCCTCCTCTTTAATTTGCAGCACCAGACACTCTTGAGGAGTCCTGGCTCCGACTCCGGCTGGATCAAAGTTTTGAATCAGGCGTACTACTTTTTCCACCTCCACTTTATCTTCCAGCTCTAAAACCTTAGCCATTTCTTCAATGGTCGCACAAAGATACCCATTCTCGTCAGTATTGCCGATAATCATCTCCCCTATCCGGAAATCATGGTCACTGATAGAAGAAGACATGCGTAATTGCCAGAGAAGATAATTTTGTAGCGACTGGGGCCTGGTCAGAATGTTTTCCAGGGGAGGGAGTTCACGTTCATCATTGCTGGAGCCAGAGAAATGGTTCGAATTATCCACAACATCATCATCAGCGAAGCTTTGCCAGTCTACTTCCCTTTCAGCATTGTCAAAACCGTTTTCTTCACTACCGAGTCGAATATCTTCGGCTTTAACGTCCCTCTGATCCATTTCCTCGGATCCGAAATCCGAGGGCTCAAGCGACAATTCCTCCAACATTGGGTTTTCCTGCAATTCCTGGTGAATGAGCTGGGTCAATTCCAGTTTGGATAGCTGCAATAGCTTGATTGACTGCTGCAACATCGGAGTCATCATTAGCCGGTGCGTCAACTTCATGCTTAAGGTTTGCTTCATCTCCAGCGCCATAACATACCTCTTTTTGCGTTGTGTATCTCTTACGAGGATGATCCAATACCGTGTCCGGTATTCAATAAATTCAGCACTTACTCTTCACCACTTGGATTAGCAATAATCAACCAGCGACCGCAGTTCCTTCCCCGCTTTGAAAAATGGCACCTTTTTAGCTGGCACACTCACCATATCACCAGTTTTTGGATTTCTCCCCTGTCTTGCCTTTCGGTTTCTGATCCGAAAGCTTCCGAACCCCCTTAATTCTACCTTGTCTCCTTCACTCAGGGCCGTAGTAATACTTCCGAATATGGTTTTTATTACTGTTTCGGTTTCCTTTTTGGTTAAATCCGTTAACTTTGCTACTTCGACCACGAGATCGGCTTTCGTCATTGCTCAGGGTCCTCCTTTCTCATATTGAAAAAAAGGTTGTTTATCCTTAGACACTAACCAAATATTCTTTATTAAACAATAACATAATAAATCACCCCTGTCAAGAGGTCACATCCGAAAACTTTCTCCCAGATAAAGGTCTTTTACCCGGCTATCCTTGATCAGGTCTGCCGTAGTACCGGAAATCAATACTTCACCATCGTACATAATGTAGGCACGGTCCGTAATGGTAAGGGTCTCCCGAACATTATGGTCCGTAATCAATACTCCAATGCCCTTTTTCTTCAACTTATTGATAATATTCTGTATTCCCACGACGGCCTTGGGATCGATGCCTACAAATGGTTCATCCAAAAGAATAATAGAGGGGGAGATCACCAAAGCCCGCGTAATTTCCACTCTCCTGCGTTCTCCACCAGAAAGAATATCAGCCTCGTATTTGGCCAGATCGGTCAAGTTTAATTCGTCCAATAATATTTCCAATTGAAGCTTTCGTTCTTCAGAGTCCAAATTAAGAGTTTCTAGAATAGCCATTATATTCTGTTCGACGTTTAGTTTTCTGAAGATCGAAGATTCTTGAGAAAGATAGCTGATTCCCAGATTAGCCCGCTTATACATTGGCAGATGAGTAATTTTGGTGCCATTGAGATATATTTCTCCACCTTCCGGCCTGATTAATCCGATGATCATTCGAAAAGTAGTGGTCTTTCCGGCTCCGTTTGGCCCCAGTAAACCCACCACCTCTCCTCTTTTTAGGTAGAAGCTGACATTATTAACGGTTGTCCGCCCCTTATACCTTTTTAAAAGACCCCTGGCTTCAAGCAATCTATTTTGGCCTCAACATATCTACTTTTTCTTTGTCCATGATAACCGTAGCTTTCACGTTTCCCTCTACCATTGCCTTGCCTTGGTCCAGGAAGTAAACTATCTTATCACCACTGATGCAATTCCCCCCTTGACGGGTTGTCGGATTGCCGGTCAGAATCACTTTACGATCCTGCTGATAATATACCCCTTCTTCAGCAGTAAGAATTCTGTCTTCCTGTGTGATTTTCATATTGCCAAAAGCCTTGATCAACTCAATACCTTTGCCTTTCGCTATGAAATGTACCTCAATCCGATCAGCGTATAAGTTTGCATTCTCCTGCGTTACCGTTACATTCCCCGTATAGGTGGCTATCTCGTTTTGAGGGTCAAATTCCACCTGATCTGCGGTGATCAGAATTTTGACCTCTCCGCTATGACCCTTTGCAGGGGGGGCTTTTTCCGCTTCCCTATGAGCCGCCGCTTCCGTATAAGCTACCACTTCCGTACGAGTCACCGCTTCCGTATAAGCCATCTCAACCGAAAAGAGCAAGAAACCAGCTATCATGAAGAGTGTCATGAGGAGAACAGGCATACATCCTTTTATTCTAGAAGAACAGGCATACATCCAATTATTCTCGCTCTCTTACCAATTATTCTCGCTCTCTTATCAATTGCCTTATGAAAAATAACCATATTACTCATAACTCAGTAGATCTCTGTCCTTATTTCCTTATTGAGCCTAATTTTTCTCAAGTTCATATCGGCAACCATTCCCTTGCCGCTCATCTCAATGTTTTCACGCCGCAGCCAGACCCGGTCATCGGTCAATAACATCCTTTTTTCCCTGTTCCAGGAAAGAGTCTTTGTCTTGAGCCGTATCTGATACGAAGAGGCATCTACGTTCCCCTCAAGAAACACATTTTTCTGCACTAAGTTGATCTTCCCTTTATCTCCGGTGAGCACTACTTCCTCCCCATCTCCCAGCAAATACTCTAAGATGATGTTCTGGAGGTAAGCGACTCCCTCTTTCTCATACACTTCGGCTTTCTCGGCTTTGAGATTCCATGCCAGATCTCCTGCCTCGGTCTCGGATATCTCCATTTTCTTAACCTCTACATCCGCCTTATTCACGATCGGTTCCGAGACAGACCTGCGCACCTGCTGACGACCCGCTTGCCTGAAATAAACCAAAAGAGTTATAACCACACATACCCCCAAGATAAGGAGTACTTTTTTTTTCAGGAAATATCTTTTCACCCTTCACCCTGGCACCGTGGCCAGTATCTCTCCCTACTGAGAATTTGTTATGGACAAAAGAGAAACTCTCTTTGCGCTCTTCTGTCTCATAAGGGTAGTATATTCCTTTGCCACCTTTTTTTCCAGCAATTATTTCGCTCCCTGTTATAGATCACTTCACCTGTCACGAATTTCTTCACAGGCCACGAATTTCTTCACAAGTCACGGATCTCTTCACAGGTCACGGATCTCTTCAATGCCGGATCGAAGGCCGATGCGACTAAAGTCCCGCATCCTTGCGCAGATCATCCGCTTTGTTGACTTTTTCCCACGTAAAGTCCGGATCAGGTCTCCCGAAATGGCCATAGGCTGCTGTTTTCTTATAGATGGGACGACGAAGGTCAAGGTAATTAATGATTCCCCGAGGGGTCAAATCGAAATTTTTCCAGATAATATCTTGGATTTTTTGCAGCGTGATCTTGCCGGTTCTGAAGGTATCTATCATGATGGAGACCGGATTTTCCACCCCGATGGAATAGGCCAGTTGAACCTCACATTTGTCAGCGATACCGGCAGCTACAATATTCTTAGCTACATGGCGGGCCATATAAGATGCAGAGCGGTCTACCTTGGTTGGATCTTTGCCGGAAAAAGCTCCGCCGCCATGACTGCCGAGCCCTCCGTAAGTATCAACAATGATCTTTCTCCCGGTCAATCCGGAATCGCCTTGCGGGCCACCCACGACAAACCGTCCGGTGGGATTGATATAAAATGTAGTATTTTCGTCGAGAAGTGACGGATCGATTACCTCTCTGATGATATGATTAATGACATCTTTTTTCAGGGTTTCAATGTCAATCTCAGGGCTGTGCTGCGTCGAAATGACCACGGCCTCAACTCTTACCGGTTTGTTATCCACATACTCAAGAGTTACCTGGCTTTTGCCATCCGGCCTAAAATAGGGGAGAAGGCCTTTTTTACGCACATCGGTCAGCCTCTGAACCAGTCGATGTGCAAGCATGATCGGCATAGGCATCAGTACATCTGTCTCGTTGCAGGCATAGCCGAACATGATTCCCTGGTCACCGGCCCCTCCGATATCCACTCCCTGAGCTATGTCCCGTGATTGCTCGTCAATCGAAGTAATGACTGCGCAGGTATCGCAATCAAATCCAAAAGTTGCATCAGTGTACCCGATCTCACGGATGGTGCTGCGAACAATTTTGGGGATATCCACATAACAGTTGGTCGTGATCTCTCCAGCCACAAAAGCCAATCCGGTCGTGACCATAGTTTCGCATGCTACACGGGCAATAGGGTCCTGTGATAAAATAAAATCGAGAACTGCATCAGATATCTGATCAGCGATTTTATCCGGATGACCTTCCGTAACGGACTCGGAAGTAAATAAAAAATCTTTTTTGTGCATCGGTTTTTTCTCCGGTGGATAGGCGAATAATTGATAAGATAAAAAGCACACTAAACTTATATATATCAACATCCTTATTCTTTGTCAAGACCTAAAATATTGGGTATCTGCTTTATGGCATGGTTTTTGCTTAAGTGGTTTAATTTGTGTAAATTCCAGGTGACAAAAAATTTTCGTTGATGTATCCTTTAGGAAGCAAATCATCTTTTTCATGATTTTTCAGGGCTAACCATATTTTTATTGCCAAATTTCGGCTAACCATGTTTTAACTGCCAAATTTAAGGATACTGTGACGTATGAAACCGATTTTTCATCCCTACCTCGTTAACAAATCTCATGGCGATCCGGTTCTTTACATCGATTTTCTTTTTGACCGCAGAGCCATCCTCTTCGACTTGGGAGATATATCTACGGTATCGCCTAAAAAGCTTCTTCGGATCACCGACATCTTTATCTCTCATACGCATATGGATCATTTTTTTGGCTTCGACCTTCTACTCCGCATCTTGCTGGGAAGAGATAAACATATCCGCATTTTCGGCCCTCCGGGAATTTTAGAAAATGTTTCAGGAAAACTGCGTGGATATACCTGGAACCTGGTTGAAAATTATGAAAATAACCTTACCTTCGAGGTCACGGAGGTCCACGATGAGTACCTGCTCAAGAATACCTTCTCCTGCAAAGAAGGCTTTCGTCCCTCTTCCCCCCATCCCGAAAGGGTCCCTGCCGGAGAATGCCTGCTGGACACCTTGACCTTTCAGGTCAAATCCGCCTGCTTGGACCACTTTACCCCTTGCCTGGCCTTCTGTCTACAGGAAAAAAGTCACCTCAATGTAAATAAGGTGAAGCTCCAGGAAATGGGGTTTCCCGTAGGCCCCTGGCTCAAAGAGCTAAAGGAGGCCATCAGAGCGGAAAAACCGGACGATACCCTTTTAACTGTTCCTCTTGACGAAAAGGACGCTGGCAGGGTTGGGCGCAGTGGTGTGAGCACGGGCAAGAGCAAGGGCATGGGTACGGGCAGCGGGGACATAAACACGGGCAAGAGCAAGGACATGAGCACAAGCATGAGTGGGGGCGTGAGCACGGGCAAGGGCAGGGGCGTGAGCACAAGCATGAGTGAGGGCGTGAGCACGGGCAAGGGCAGGGGCGTGAGCACAAGCATGAGTGAGGGCGTGAGCACGGGCAAGAGCGGTGACATGAGCACGGGCATAAGCGGGGATACGAGCAGGGATAGAAAAGAGCCCCTGTCCCGCCTGAAATCCATCGTTGATGTCTCACGGGGACAAAAGATAGTCTACGTGGTGGACAGCGCCTATACTGACAGCAATCGGGAAAAAGCACTGGCCCTGGCTCAGGGAGGGGACTACTTCTTCTGTGAGGCCGCTTTTCTGGAAGAAGACCGTGACCGAGCCGCTCAGCGCTCCCATTTGACCGCCCATCAGGCAGGGCTCCTGGCAAGGGATGCAAAGGTAAAAAAGCTGATTACCTTTCATTTCTCACCCCGCTACCACGGCTCCTACCACCTTCTCGTCGAAGAGGCCATGAGAACCTTCAGGGGAACTTGCACCTGAGACCTTCGCTCATAATGTAGTCGTCCCTCACCTTTGTGGTAGATTGTGCTCATTTTTGTGGTCGATTGTGCTCATTCGGGATCGTCTCTCACCTTAAGCTCTTCTCTCACCCATTGCTCGTAGCTGTCGCTGGCTGCAATAAGTGGCACGGCAATGATCTCCGGAACCTTATAAGAATGCATCTCCTTCACCATGCGGACAATCTCGTCAAACTTATCTTCAAGAGACTTTGCCAGGCACATCCACTCTTCGCTGCTCTCCACCTTGCCCTGCCACCAGTAGGTGCTCTGAATCGGCCCAAGGATTTGCCCGCAGGCTGCCAGGCGATTCCTCACCAAAGCGTCCGCTATGTGAGATCCCTCTTCTCTGCTTCCAGCAGTAATAAAGACCTGAATTAATCCAGCCATAAGACCCTCCTTATTTTACTTTTTTATCGGAAAAAGGCAAAAAATCATGTAGGGTTTTCAATTTTGTTGACAGCTCACGATCTCCATGTTATATTTCTTCCACCTTATTTTCCATAGGAAAATTAATCCTCGTTAATAAACAATGCCGGGGTAGCTCAGTCGGTAGAGCAAGGGACTGAAAATCCCTGTGTCGACGGTTCGATTCCGCCCCCCGGCATTTTTAAATTCAATTAGTTATCCTAAGTTCAGATCTCACCTCTTTAATCATTCTTTCATTCTGCCCCACAATAGCCCCACATTTTTTAGTATGCAGGAGTAAATCAAGGTAAGAGACACTTAGTAAATTCTGACTTATGTCTTAGGTAGGAAAATTTATCGGCCTGTATCAATGTCTTTTTTATCATCCTCCTTGGAATTTTGAATTTTTTTTCTGATGAGTCTGAGATACCCTTTTGAAAGAATTTTAATTCCTATTTTCATCCTCTCTTCAGGAGTTAAATTGTCGTATTCTTTAATCCATTTAGTTTTGGCCATGATAAGCATAAACCTCCCTGGCAGATATCAGATTCACGAAAGGCGGTTCGATTAATAGATTATCCAATAACCTTGATCAGACCCTTATAATCAATCATTCCCCATTTATCGTTTCCATGATTTGCTTAAAGCTTTCTACGCTGGCTTCAAGGGTTTCAATAATCTCTCCTGCCAGTACATCCAGATCAGGCAGGTTGTCTAAATCTGTCAGGCTATTGTCCTTTAGCCAGAAGATATCTAAGCTGGTTTTGTCCCTGGCAATGATTTCCTCATAGGTGAATTTTCTCCACCTGCCTTCGGGGTTATCCTCCGACCAGGTTTCTTTTCTTCCGTACCTGTTTTCACCCTGGTAGCACTCGATGAAATCTTTCAAATCCTCAAACTTCATGGGGTCTTTCTTCAAGGTGAAATGGATATTGGTTCGGAAATCATAAATCCAGATCTCCTTTGTCCAAGGGGCTTTGCTGGCTGGTTTACTGTCAAAGAAAATCACATTTGCCTTAACGCCTTGCTTGTAAAATACCCCTGTTGGAAGTCTCAATATGGTGTGTAGATCGGTGGTTTGCAGCAATCTTTTTCTTACCATTTCACCCGCACCACCTTCAAATAAGACATTATCCGGTACAACGACGGCAGCCTTTCCTGTTGTTTTCAGCATGGTGTGGATATGCTGTACAAAATTCAATTGCTTGTTGGAAGTGGTTGCCCAGAAATCCTGGCGGTTGTAGGTGAAATCCTCTTTTTCCTGTTCCCCTTCCTCATTGGTGGCAGTCATACTGCTCTTTTTTCCAAAAGGTGGATTGGTAAGGACACAATCAAAACGCTCACCCGTATCTGCAACGAGGACATCAGCAGGTGAAATAAATGATTCGCCATCAATCTCCCCAATGTTGTGGAGGAACATATTCATCAGGCACAATCTTCTTGTGTTGGCCACAATTTCATTGCCAGAGAAGGTCTTATGTTTCAGGAATTCCTTTTGATCTTTGTCGAGGTTGTGGTTTTCTACAATGAAATCATAAGTTGCCAAGAAAAAGCCGCCGGTTCCACTAGCTGGATCGGCTATAGTTTTCATAGGTTCAGGACGGATACATGCTACCATTGCCTTTATCAAAGCTCTGGGAGTAAAATACTGGCCTGCACCACTTTTGGTATCTTCAGCATTCTTTTCCAGCAAGCCTTCGTATATCTGCCCCTTTACGTCAGCTCCCATTAGTGCCCAGTTCTCTTTGTCGATCATGTCAATGGTCTTATAAAGCTTAGCTGGATCTTGGATCTTATTTTGAGATTTGGTGAAGATTTGTCCCAGCATTCCCTTTTGCTGTCCAAGGGTCCGTAAAAGATTTAGGTAGTGCGTCTCAAGGTCTGCTCCTCTTTTTGATCTTAAACTCTCCCAGTTGTACTCTGTAGGGATAGGCATGTGACGGTTATAGGGTGGCTTGCTGAACTCGTCTGCCATTTTCAGAAATAAAAGGTAAGTAAGCTGTTCCAGATAATCACCGTAGCTTACGCCATCATCCCTGAGAACATTGCAAAAACTCCACACCTTGGATATGATGCTGGATGTATTAGTGGTAGTGTTGGGGTTAGTGTTGCTATTACCATTACTCATAAGGCTTTCTCTTTTTTCCTGTTATTTGAATTTTTCTTTTCTGCTTCCTGTTTCGCCTTCTCTGTCTTTATCCGTTCCAGTAGCACACAGGCTGGTTCATCATTGGGATCTTGATGGACAAGCTTTCCCTCAAAGGCTTTCTTCAGGATATTTTGCCTGAGAGCTTCTGATTTTTGCAAGGCTTCTTTAATGTTGACAGATGTTCCCCATGTTGAAAAAATAGGAGGCAGGTGAGAAAATAGATAGGTGAGAAGAGATTCCCGTGGGTTTTCTTTCTTCTCTCTTCTTTCTTTTAGGTTAACAATAGAGGGCTGGTTGGTCTC
>Ga0307378_10002973_pt1 | contig 25247 bp, 42 predicted proteins | sample UN1MG_FD_202238 | JGI IMG/M metagenome (GOLD analysis project Ga0307378, IMG submission 202238) | Soil microbial communities from Risofladan, Vaasa, Finland - UN-1 | ecosystem: Environmental > Terrestrial > Soil > Coastal area > Acid sulfate soil | place: Finland: Risofladan, Vaasa | collected...
ATCCAGGCGGCCCGGTCGGGGAGAAATGGGCGGACCTCCGCCGGGTGCTCTCGTTGCCCGAGGAGGACCGGACTCCGTTCCTGCCATCCGACCAGGATCCGCCACCCCCGGGCGACCGATACCACGGCGCGACTGGAGTGACGAAGGCGGCCCGCCGACTCGACCTGCTCGACACGGCCTGGGGGATCATCTCCAACGCCCACGGCGGGGACTGGGACCTGGCGAGCAAGGACTGGAGGGAAGCAGCGGAGCGCTGGCGCGACGAGTTCCACTCCGAGCTGCGAGATGAGCGCGGGACGCCGCTCGGCTTGCTGGGCATTGCGCAGGAGAAGATGGACCGCGAGTCGCTCTCCGACGACGACATCCGCGCCAGGGCAGCCCGAAGCGCCCTGGAGGACGCACGGACCCGCGCGTGGAGAGTCTCGGAGGGCCTCGCCAGACACGCCGGCCTGGAGTTGCACACGGACGCCGGCGGGTTCCCCGTGCTGGTCGCACCCAAGTCGTACCACCCGGTCAGGCCGGAGGAGGCCCCCGTTCCCGGGCAAACGCCGTCGGATCCGCCGGACCTCCAAGCCACGGCCAGCCCGCCCGACTACGTCCCGACCTACGAGGAGATCGCGGTAGACGCGATCGTGCGCCTGGGCCTCGGCTACCTGGAGGGCCTCGCCGTCGAGCAGATCGCCATGGCGTCGAACGCCAGCGTGGCCTGGATCCGAGCCAAGGCCCTGCGCCGCGCCGCTGCGAGCCTCCAGCGCGCCGCCGCCGAGGTAGACAAGGTCGCCCAGGAGGAGGCGTCCCGTGCCTTCTGACGACGCCACCCCCGAGGTTCGCGCCGCGCGCGAGGTTCTGTTCCTAGACCATGTCCGCCGCGCGCGGGCGGCGCTGACGCTGGCGCGCTCGGCCGCTGAGCACCTGGGCGTCGAGCACGAGTTGGGCAGGATCCAGCGGTCCATGCGAGCCCTGAACGGGGACGACCTCACCGGGACGGCCCGCTACGTCATGCACCGGAGCGAGGCCCAGCACGCGATCAAGCGCGCCCAGTCGCAGCTACACGACGCCCGTCGCGTGCTGGACAATGCCAGCGGACAAATCAGCGCGGCGAACCTGGACGAGATCCGCAAGTGCATCTACTCCGCGCTGGGAGAGCTGGAGAGCACGCCATGAGAGAGATCATCGAAAAGGCCCTGACCGGCCTGCTGCCGCCGCCATCGCGAGTGTCGGTAGGGTGCGAGGGTGAGTACGACGTGTTCTGCTGGGGGGATAGCGAAAGCCAGCGGCTCGAAGTGGTGCGCGTCACCGCCTGCAACCCGGGCGTCAGCGTGAGACTCAGCGTGAAGATTTCCGACCTGATCGTCGGTCTCGCTGGCCAGCGGGTACGAAATTGCGGCGACCTGGGCGTCATTCTTGACCGCCACAGAGCCGGGGATAACGTCATCCTGCGCGTCCTGCGCAAGGTCCCGGAGGCAGGCTTTGAGTGCCTGGACCTGGACATCCAGCTAAAGCTGGATGTCAGAAGCCGAGACCAATCGCCATGACCGAGCTGGAGAGGATCCTCCGAAGCTGCGCGAGCATGGAGCGCGGCCTGCCGCAGATAGTCTCCTCAGCCGAGGAGCTGAACGAAGCGCTGGAGCAGGGTCGCCTCCAGGCCAAGGCCGAACTGGCCGCCGCCGGGGGTCAGCCGTTCAACATGCCGCCCGACGTGCAGGAGCGGTTCGAGGCGGCGGTAGACGAGATCACCAACATCGGGACGACGCAGGCGCGCAGCATTCGCGCGCTCGCTCGTGGCCAGATCGCGCTCGCTCGTGGCGTGCGCCTGGCCCTGTCCCGCCCACCACCACAGCCCGAGGAGGCCCCCATGAAGAAGAAGGTTATCAGCCTGGTCATCGACACCGACCTGACGAACGAGCAGATCGAGGAGTCGCACGTAGAGCTGCTCTGCCGCGACACGGCCGACGAGGACGAGAGCATGATCCACGTCGCCCGCCGTGTCCGCGTCCTCGACTCGGACGAGCTGGGGTAGGCGGCCGTGAACGCCTACGGAATTCGGATCAGCCTCGTGATCGACCCCGACACCGGGCTCCCCCTTCCGGCCGCCGAGCGCGGCCGGGGGGCCGTGCGCCTCTGGCGTTTCACCGACCGCTCGCGCCAGAGCCTCTGCGACACGCACGTTCTGGAATCCACGATCCCGCTCGCGGCGATCCCGTGCGAGCGCGCCACCCCCGCGCTCGTGCTCCCTGGCGCTCGCCAGGGCGTGCTCCAGATCGACCCGCACCGCGACGTGTTCAGCGCGCCCGACCACGTCCAGTGGATCGAGCTGGTGACCTGCCTGGAGCCGGAGCGCACGCAGCGCATCAACCCCAGGCCCGACACATGGAGGCCAGAGGCATGAGCGACCACGACGACGCCCTGGCTGACGGATCGTGGGCGTGCGACCTCTGTCCGCCTCACGAGCACACGCCAGTAGGGCCTGCTGTCCTTCGGCCCGGCGACACCGTCAAGATCGTGCGCTACCCGACCGTGGCAGAGACAGGGCGCATCCTGACGGTGGCCGTGGTCCACGAATCCGGGGATTTCACGCCCGCAGGTTCGCCTGGGTGGCGTCTGGCGAACGGCTCGGTCGAGGTCGTCCGGCGCGCCACATGGGAGGAGGTCGCGGACACGGTGCGGAGCTACGGCCTCAAGTATGGCGGGGACAACATGCACGAGCGCCCCGAGCACAGGCCCCAGGGAGGCGACGCCCAGGTGTCGCCAACGTCTAGCGACTGGGAGGCGTCCTGGGCCAGGGCCTCGACGCTGGGCCCGGAGGCAGCGATGGTCGAACGCCTGGCCGTCGCCGTCCTGGGCGAGCTGGACATCTCGCACGCTTCGGCGCCGACCGAGGCCGCGCTGCGCGCTCGGATTCGCGACGTGCTGAATGGTGGGCGATGAGCGCGCAACAGCGATGGGTCAACAGCGACATGCTTCGCATGGCCCGCAGTCTCGACGAGCAAGCCGACGCGATCACCGACGAGCAGGACCCGCGCGGCCTGCACCGCGCGGGCCTGTATCGCGCGAGCGCAAATCTCGTGAAAGCCTACGCAGAGGTGCTCGTGGTTCAAAACTTGGGCGCGCTGAACCGCCGCCGCTCCGGGCCGGAACGATGAGCGGCGCCAAGGGCGGCGACGTGACGTTCCAGCCCGGCCGGGGCGATCCTCCCGGCTCGGACGGTTCGTTCATCTGGCTCGCCGCCGACGGCGGCGAGGTCATGCGCCTGGACCCCGACGGCAAGTTCCGCGTGTTCGGCGTCGCCGTCGAGCAGGACCGACTCGTCTACGCCGCCTTCAAGAACTGGCTGGCCTGCTCGACGGCCGCCCTCGGAGCTGGGGCGACGGCGCGCCTGTTCCAGCGTATCGTTCCGGCCGACGACGAGTCACCACCCCCGTTCCAGCTACCAGGAGAATCCCGATGACCCCCACGCCCGGCCGCATCATTCACTACTGCATTTCCAACTGCGGGACGGTCTGGGTGCCGCTCCTTATCATCAGCGTCGCCGCCGACCGGATCGCCGGCCAACTGTTCGTGAGCCCCGAGGACCAGCTCAACGTGGACATGCTGCCCAAGGGCGGGACGGCCCGAAAGCTGGACCTCGGTCGCTGGTGGGTCGAGGGGGTCGCGGAGGGCGAGGCGTTCGGATGCTGGAGATGGCCCCCCCGTGTCTGACCCTCCCTGCTGGCACAACTCGGTCGGCCTGGCCCAGCAAGACGTGGTCTGCTATCGCTGCGGCGAGGTCGTGACCTGGCCGCCGCCGCTTCGCGACCTCGTGGAGCGCGTGCCGAGCCTGACGCCCGCCGACCTGCCCGAGACGCCCTGGGCGCTGCACACGTCGGCCCCCAGGGTGATCGGCAAGAGCAGGACGACCGGCGGCCCCTACGAGAGCGTGCTGGACAACACGGCCTGGCTGGAGGGCGTCAAGCGCGAGGTATCGCAGGGGGCCCGCAGTCCGCGCTACAGAATGGGCACGATCCAGTTCGACCTGTATTCGCTGGCTCGCGTGCTGCGCGAGCTGGAGCCACAAAGGAGCTACTGGTGAGCGATCCGCTTACGATTCGGGAGTGCATTGAGCGCTGGGCCGATCTGGGTCTCCCGCCCGCCTCCAACCCCTTGGTCGCCGTGTTCGGCGTAGACCTGCGCTGCCCGCGCGCCTTCGATGGGTTCGGGAGGTGCCAACTCGAACGCGGACACGAGTCGGGGTGCTTCATTACCGACCCCGGATTCACGGCTGACCCAAGGTGGTACACCTTTCGCCAGGGGGTCGTCGGGTGAGCGGGAAGAAGCGAACGCGGCGCGGCGGCAAGAACCGCCGGCGAGGCCAGCAGCACAGCCCCGGCTGGCACCTGAAGCTGGCAGAGCTGCGCCGCACCGCCAAGGGCGAGCCGGGCGAATTCGCCGTCAAGCAAATGCGCGGCTGGGAACTGCACCTGCGATACGTCCAGTCCTGGCGCCGGTGCCCGGCCCCCGAGTGCCACTGGGAGGGCCTGCGCGTGGTCCCGGTCGAACTGGCCGAGCCTCCGTGCCCGGAGTGCGGCGGCGAGGGGGTCCGGGTCGAGCCGTGGAGCCTGACGGCGAAGCCGGTGTCCGGGACCCCGGAGTGGGGCTGGCTCAACAAAGCCGCCGACTTTCTGGGGATCCCGGCCCTGGACGCCGGCGGCGAGAGCCAACGCCCCACCGAGGAGGACGGCCTGTCGGTCGTGCTCTGGACCTGGGACGAGCCCGTCCCGGCCGACGTGCTCCCTGCGCCGCGAGGCCGCTCGTAGTGCGTATAGACGCCTTTCGTGTGCAGTTGCGACAGTCTGATTTTGCTACCTTTGCGGCCCCGACGGCCAACCCCCTGGAGCGCCCCGCATGACCGACCCGCTATCCGCCCTGGAGACCATGGCCCCCGAGGAGACCGGCCTCGTGCCGGTCGTGCAGGAGCCCGCCGAGGCGACGGTGCTCAAGCTGCGCCGGCGCATTGCGGAACTGGACGCCGAGCTGGCGGCACGCGACGCAAGGCTCGCCGCCCAGGCCGAGCGGATCATCGCCCTGGAGAAGCCCGGCATGTTCGGCGGCAAGGCGAAGAAGCGCGCCGCCGACCTGGAGGCCGAGAACGAGGAACTGCGCGCCAAGGTCGCCAGGCTGGAGGCCGAGGCCAAGGGCGGCGAGTCGCTGTTGCCGGCCGTCGTCCAGGCGGAGAACCACCTGGCCGTCGTCGCCCAGGAGAATTTCCAACTCTCGACAGCGCTCCAGCAGACCCAGCAGGAGGCGACCTGGGCGCGGAAGCAACTCGGGGAAATGGAGTTTGAGCGCGACGAGCGCGACGCCCTGCTCCGGGACCAGGAGGGCAAGGCGCAGAACGCCGAGCGCCGCCAGCGCATGGCCCAGGAGCAGCTCGCGCTGGTGCGCGCCAGCGCGATCCGAGAGAACGACCCGGCCAAGGCCCAGGGCGGCGACGCGCCGAAGAAGGGCACGACGCTGACGCGGCTGCGGCTCTCGGCCGCCCTCGGCAACATGGGCTCAGCCGTCGAGCTGGGCGGCGACTACCTCGACAACACCTGCGCGTTCTGCAACGCGAGCCCGGCCTGCACGCGGCAACGCCTGCTCTCCTGGCCGCACGGCAAGCTGGTCCCGCGCCACGAGCAGGAGTACATGAAGCTCCTGGTTCAGGAGGCCCAGGCGCACGGCGCCGACCCGTTCCGGGTGCTGGAGGCGTGGGCCGGCGGCGTGGGCGGTGACGAGATCATCGACAACCTGACGGACGGCGAGTACGCCAAGGCCGTTGAGGACGAGGCCCCGCTGGTGGGCTTCGCGGCCCGCGCCGCCGCGCGCATCGACCGCGACGTGACCGAACGGAGCGTGGCTCACGAGCTACGCGCGCTGCGCTGCGCAGAGTGCGACTGCCCGATGCTCTGGCACGCCGACGGCGGGATCGCCAAGCGGTCGGGGGACGTGTGTGCGCTGAGCCAGGCGTCCGTCTATGAGCGGTCCAAGCTCAAGACGGTCGCCGCCAGGATCACCGACGGCGAAGCGGCCGGCGGCGAGACCATAGACGCCGAGATCATCGACGGCGAAGCGATCGACGCCGAGGACGTGCTCCGCGACGATGGCGACGACATCCAACCCGAGATCACGGAGGATGAATAGATGAGCAACGGACTCGTTTTGCCCACCGGGGCCCAGGGCCCAGGCAGCAGGGACGGCAACTCCGTTCCGCCCGGCATGAATCTCGTCATCGCCCCGGACGGCTACCGGGACAAGTTCTGCCCCTACCAGTCCGGGATCTGGGGCGGCCCGGCCGTCATCTCCAGCATGGTCGGCAAGGGCATGGTCGAGCAGACGGTCATCACGCCGCACGGACACAGCTACGTCCGCTGCCACACGGCCTGCGAGCTGTTCGACGCCGAGACCGACGGATGCTCACAGCGCACGTCCAGCGCGCTCCAGGCGGCTCGCGTGCTGCTACAGCGTGCCGCTGCGCAGTTCCCTGACATGGAGGCCGGCCTGGAGGCCGTCCAAGACCTCGAAGCCGCCGAAGAAGGAGCCTCACAATGAGCTGGAACCCACCGAACACAGGCGACGGGATCCTCCCTCCGCCTCAGTCCAAGCCGCCCCGGCCAGCGCTCGCGGAGCCGACCGCGCCGACGCCCGATGAGGTCGCCGCCGACGTGGCCGCTCGTCAGGCGATCATGGACGCCGCGCGGGCGGCTGGGAACGTCCCCATCGACCCGGCCGGCGACCCAGATGGCCCGGCCAAGGCTGCCGCGTCGGCCGCGTCGGCCGCTGCGGAGCGCTCGACCACCCCGGCCGACAGCACCAGGCGGTTCGCGTCGCCCACGTCGTTCCCGTCCGACCCGGCCGAGGCGGCAGCTCGACACGCCGCCGCCGCCGCCGTCGCGCCGGACAGCGGCGCGGTCGCCTACCCGAGCGCGGAGCGCATCTCCGAGTCCCCGCGCGGCTACGCTGAGCCGCCGGCGCCCAAGCGGATCCCCAAGTATCTGCTGGGGGCGTTCCTCAAGATCCCCGGAGGGTTCTCGGGGCGCGTGGTCGCCGTGTTCGTCAACTACGACGAGATGATCTTGGACGAGGCGGTCGTGGCCGCTGGCGGTCCCCAGCGCGTCCTGCGCGGGCGCCAGGGGACCGGGACGCCGAGCACCAAGGAGCAGCCGTTCTACCGCTGCCGCTCCAACCGATTCGACTACGACCTGGTCGTGGGCGAGCTGGACGGGCACCTGATCCAGCAGGGGACGGGAGCGCCGCAAGAATGAGGAGGAGAAGGATGGTCGGTGACGTGCTGGGCTCGGAGGTCTGAGGTATGGCTCGGTCCCGGCGCCGTCGGACGGCACAGAAGAAGGCCGCCCCGGCGGCGCCGGACGAGCCCCTCCTCCCGTACGTCGAGCCCGAGCTGAAGGGCCGGCGCGACATCTACAGGTTCAACGAAGCGATCATCGACCGCCGCTTGCGCACGGCCGTCGCGTTCCCGTCCGAGATCGCCAAGCTGATGCGCTGCCCCACGTTCGGGGTGCGCGTCATGCCGCTGTTCGCGCCAGGGTTCTGCGAGGAGCTGATCCGCCTGGCGGACGAGATCGACATCTACGAGCCCGACCCAGAGGACCCTTACCCAGGCCGCGAATTCGACATCAACCTGGTCCGCCCGCTGGGCGCCGTCATGGATCAGGTGTTCCACGCCTACGTGCGGCCGGCCGTGGCCGTCGCGTTCGACGGCTACGCGGTCGAGCGCCTGAGCAACGTGTTCGTCCTGCGCTACTCACCCGACACCCAGGCGAGCATGGCCGCCCACTTTGACGAGCAGTCGAACGTCTCGATGTGCGTCGCCCTGAACGCCGACTACGAGGGGCCCGGCCTCTCGTTCCCGGCCTACGGATTCTCGACCCACGAGGTCGCCGGCGAGCCGGCGCGAGGGCCGGCGCAGGCCCAGCTCGCCGTCGGTGAGGCCGTGCTGTTCCCCGCCCAGGTGACTCACCTACACGAGGCGCCCCCGGTTGTCGCCGGCCGCCGCTACAGCCAGACCTGGTGGATGCTTGGAGGCAGCAATGCTTGAACGGAAAACTGGAGTCCCGGCCCCGACGAGCGACGGCCGCGTGCAACTCGTTGGCGGACGCCCGCCGCAGCTAACGATGCCCGGCGGCGGCGGAGCGGCAGACCGGACCAACTGCGACAGGTGCGACGCTCCGTTCGTGGGCGCCATCCGCGCCAACGTGCGCGTGCTGGAGCCAGAGGCCCCTCCCCTGGAGGTCGCCCTCTGCGAGGGCTGCCGGACCGCCTGGGAGCCGGAGGCGCAGTCCGCCCTTGCCGCCTCGCTGCGGAGCTTCCTCGGGCTGTGAAGCGTGGCCCCTTTCAGAGCTACACCATCCGGCGCGCGATTCCGTCCGACCTGTTCGGGGAACTGGCGTCGCGCGTGCTGGAGATCCCGCCGCGCGAGCGCGGGCACACCGGATGGTGGCCGTGCGAGCCGGGCCTGAGCGACCACCCGCAAGTCCGCTCGCTGGGCGAGAAGGTCGCCGCCGCGCTCATCGGATACGTCGAACTGGCGACTGAGGCGCTGGGCTACCGAGACGAGAGCGGCGTGAAAGCCTGGCCCGCGCTGGTAGGGGCTGAATGGTGGGTCCGCGCCGCGCGATCCGACGACCCCCACCACTGGCACATCGACAAGGACGAGGGGGCCTGGAACCGACCGCAAGGCGAGCGCGCCCTCTACATGCCCGTGTGGGCCAGCGTGCTCTACATAGGCGAGCAGGGCGGCCCAACGATCTTGACCGACCAGGCGCCAGTGATGAGCGACGACGGCCAGGATGTCTTGCGCTTCGACCCGGACGACGAACGCGCCCAGAACATCGCAGAGCACCCAGAGCCCAACAAGTTCCTGATCTTCCCCGGCTGGTCGCGGCACGGCGTCGCGCCGGAGGGCACTGGGATCAGGCACACGATCTTGTTCAACTGGTGGGATCGCCGTCCCGCCCTCGCGCCTGCTGAGGCAACCCTGCTACCCGGAGAAACCTGTGACCGCTAAGCACGACCCACGCAAGCCGCTCCCGGACCCCGAACTGGAGGCAGACGTTCAGGCCGGAGTCGGATTCCTGGCCGCCGGCGTCGAGCCCCAGGTCGTCCTGAGCGCCATGGCGCTGACGGCCCTGCGCCGCCCTGAGATCGAGACCGACGTGATGCGCGCCATCAAGAGCCTGAAGAAGCACAAGCCACCCGTGGTGCTCCGCGCGCTCGTGATGACCATCCGCGAGAGCGTGGAGGCGTCCGCCCAGCTCACCGCCGGCGACGTGCTCGGTATCGAGCCCCAGCAGGCCGGCATCGTGCTGCCGATCCCCCAGGCCGTCTCCCACCGGCCTATGCCCTCGGGCCCCAGGAACCTGTCTCCCATGGCCGGCGGCGTGGCGCCGTCCGGCGCGCCGGACCCGGCCACGTTCGGGGAGCAGAACTTTTGACCGCCGGCGAGCAGCAGACCGTGGCCTGCAACGGCGCCGACGTGGTTCCCGAGGAGCTGCACTGGCGGCGCGGCGAGGTCATCGTCGTGACCGTGACCGTGCTCGACTGGGCCGGCTGGGAATCCTAGCCCCAGCCGGAGCCCCTGGTAAGCTGGAAGCAGGAGCGTCCGGATGCAGACCGTCAAAGAGGTAGCCAGCGCCATCCAGGCGAGCGCCGAGTGCAGCAGCGCCCTCGGCCAAGCACTCATCACCATGGCCCAGGGCTTGGCGCCGCCTTTCGTCGTCGCTGACCTGGAGGAGGCTCTGACGCGGGCTGAGAGCACGGCCGCAAGGATCCGCAAGGCGCTCCTTAGCGCCAGCCAGGGGAAGTAGTGGCGCGAGCTTCACAGGTCCGCGTGGGCCAGGTCTGGACCGCCAAGGTCAGCGGCAAGGAGACCAAGGTCCAGATCATGGCCGAGCTGCCGCCGCCCTCCCCGGGCGCGCGGGCCCAGTTCGAGTACAAGAACCTGACGACCGGACGCATGGCGACCGGGACCGCCGGGAAGCTGCGCAGCAAGCTGGAGGACGGCGGACCAGCCGGCGGAACGCCTGCGGGCACGGTGCCCGCATCGCCACCCCCGATCCTGCGCAGCAGAGCGGAGCCCGTCCGCCGCGCCATGGCGCCCCCTGGCCGGACCTCCCCGACCCAGGCCGAACTGGACCTCGGGTTCCCCGTCTACAGCCCGCCGGCGCCCGCCTACAACCCGCCGGGACCTGGGCAGGGCTGGTCGGACCCGAGGCGCCCGCTGCGAGGCCAGCCCGGGGCGCCTGCGCCCCTCCAGAGCCTCCGGGGATCCCCACGGCCCCTGAGCACGCGACGCCGCACGGGGGCCCGGAACAACCCCCCGAGCCGCGCAGCTCGCAGCGCCGCCCAGGCGATCCAAGAGAGCGGCGCCCAGACGCCGGCTCAGGTGCTCCAGGTCGTCCAGGCGTGGGCCGCCCAGGAGCGCCAGCAGGAGCACGGGGCCTACGGCTGGGCCGGAGCCCCGGCCGGCTACGGGCCCTACGACAACCCTCACGGCCAGTACGGCAACCCCGCCCCGTCCCGCCCGACCGCGCCCTGGGAGCGCTGAGCATGGCCCAGTTCCGAGTCATCATGCTTCCGCCCCACCGGGCTCAGCTACGCGGCCTGGGTCAGGAGACCGAGATCCCCGAGATTCGGCCGCTGCCCTGGGACCTCAATCGAGGGCCCGACACCAAGCAAGCGCGCATGGAGAAGCTGGCGGCGGCATCCACCGTGATCGCGCTCATCGGCGGCGCGCTGGGGATCGCCCAGGCCATCCGCTAGCGGCGGCGGCCTCGAACCAGGTAGCCGAGGATGAAGCCGAAGATCCACGGGCGCGCCTCGACGGGGACGGCGTCGAAGATGCCCCGCGCGCCGGTCGCGATCCGGTCCCCGCGCGCCCGCGCGTCCGCGAGCTGGCGCTGCTGGTCTGGCGTCAGGAACACGGGGAGGGGACGGGTCTCTGGGGGCATGGTGGCTCCTACCTGCGTGCGGCCCGGATGATGACACCGACCCCGACAGCCACGCCCAGGCCGAGCGCGAACGCGACCGGCCAGAAGTAGTTGCCCGTGGGCTCGCCCCAGGGCTCGATTCGGACGGGGCCGAACGACGTGTCCAGCTCCATGGACGGCCGAATGAAGCGCAGCAGCGCCTCCCCACCGGCGTCCTGACTGGCGGTGCGTGGAGCCTTCTGGTGCGGATCGACCGACACCAGCGGGCTGACCTGCGAGCGGAACCGCACGGCGCGGATTTGCCGCCCGATGGTCGAGCCGATCACGGACCGGACCGAGTCTGCGTCTCCGAGGCCGAGCTGGCTCATGTTCCCAGCCTACCAAGCTGGCTGTACAGAGCTACGCCCTGGCACCAGGCGTCGGTTCGCCAGGCACCAGGGCGTTGCGCTCGTTGGCGTTGGCCTACTTGCCGAGGCGGTCCCGCAGGGCCTTGCGGCCCCGGCGCGGGCCGAGGTCTCCGTCCGGCCCGTTGATCCGGTTCACGGGCGCCAGGCGACGCCCGTGGCTCGGGCCGCTCGGCGCGTCCTCGTCGTCGTCGTCCCCGCCGTCCTGGTCGTCGTCCTCCATGGGCGCCGGCGGACCGAAGCTGTCGGCGCCGACGATGGCCTGGATCTCACGGGGGTCCAGCAGTTCGACCTGCTCTCCCTCGTCGTCGTCGCCAGTGCCCAGGCCGATCTGGAACACGTAGAGCCGTGCGTCCTTCTTCTGGTAGCGCCGGGGATCCTCCTTCTGGAGGGCCTCGAACCGATCCCACTCCTCGTCCGAGAACGCGCTCCGAGGCGTCAGCGGGTAGAGCAAGCAGAGCTTGTAGTCGAAGGCCAGTTCCTCCGGCGTCCGCTCGTCCTGGTGGTTCGTGACGTGGCCGTTCTTGAACAGCACGGCGTAGTCGTAGAGCGGGCCGGGCTCGCCTTCGTCGCCGTCGGTGTCGCCATCGTCGGTGGGCTCGGCTGGCTTGAGTTGGGTCTGGCGAGGCGTCGCCGTCTCCACGTCGATGATCGGGCCGGCATCTTGTCCGGGCTCCATGACCGTCGCCGTCGGCTTGGCCTTGCTGGGTAGGGTAGCGGTTGCGTTCACTGGGTAGCTCCTCACTGGCGCTGGTGGTTGTATTCGGCCTGGGCCCACTGGGGGGCCTGGCTGCGGACCTCGGTCCCTGCGTACTCCAAGATCGGGACGACCCGCTGTAGCTCGGGGCGCGTCTCCATGAAGCGCTGCATCTCCTGGTAGCCCTTGTGCGTGATGCGGAACATCAGCACGTCGCCCGAGCCGTCCTGCCAGATCAGGTCGTCCATCTCGGCGTCGCCCTGGCCCAGGCCGGGGTCGGGCACGAACATGCCGTCGGCCGACAGGGCGATGACCTCGCGCGCGATCAGCCGCGCGTTCGCGCGCACCGTCTCGTACTCCTGCTCGGACCAGTTCTGAATGGTCCCGTTGCCCTCGCAGCGCTCACAGGTCGGGCCCTGGAGCCGGCCGTGCCCCTGGCAGGTCTGGCAATGGATCTTCTGCTTGCGGAAGAACACGAGCAGGCTCGACGTGCGCTCGCCGGCCCCGCCGCAGTCGTGGCACGTCGGACCCGGCAGAGTCCCGATCGCCTTGCAGTCGCCACAGTGGACCTTGAGGGCCTTGTAGCCGATCGCCATCCACTCGCCGTCCTCGGTCTCGTCTGTCTGACTGACAGCGGTGGCCAGGCCCCAGCAGGGGATCGCGGCGGACATGGCGAGGTCGATGCCTCGCATGACCTCGCGGCCGGACCCGAGGTCGGCTGAGGTCTCGGGGAGCCCCGTCGCGTGGTTCGTGACGCCCTTGAGGTCGCGCTTGCCCTCCAGTTCGGCCAGCGCGTCGCGGCCGGCGCCCTGGAGGTACTCCTCGCGCTTGCGGTCGGTCCACCAGCGCGCCGCCTGGTCGTAGACGCTGCCCAGGAGCGTCTGCTCGTGCTGCGCCTGGGCGGTCTGGGTCTGGGCCTTGTGGACCGCCGCTGCCTGCGGATCCATGAGCGTCCGGCGGTCCTGCCGCTGGCTGAGCTGCCAGACGAAGCTGTAAATGCAGGCCCGAGCCAGCTCGGGCGTCATGGTGGGCTCAGCTACGGACACGGCGTTACTCCCGGTGAGGCGCGGGATTGTCGCAACTCCAACAGGGGGGCGCTACCCCGTTCCTGCGTCTATACGGCCCGTGCGGCCTTCAGTCGAGGATCGTCCGGGCCTGCCGCAGGGTCACGGCCGGGTCGAACGACTCCAGGCCGCTCCAGTCGATCAGCACCGCGTTCAGCTCCTCCAGCGAGGCTGCCGCCTCGATTTCGTCCTTCTTCCCGTAGTACGCGGTCAAGCCGAAGTCGATCCAGCCGAGCGCCTGGAGAATGTAGCTCGCTCGGTTCACCAGGCCGCCGTAGCGCGCCTCGCTCAAGTAGGTGCTGAGGCTCTGCTGGGCCTCCTGGTTGTAGTGCGCGTAGAGCATCGACGTGAACGAGCCGCCGCAAGCCTGGACGCGCTCGCTGATCGCCTTGGCCAGCTCGGCCGCGTCCACCGCGTCTTTTTCGCCCTGGTCCATTTCGACCACGGCGTCTCCGTCCAGTTTCCAGTGCTTGGCGGGAACGTCCTCGACACTGGAGAGGTCGGGGTCCACGATCCAGACAGCCGGGTCAAGGCTCGCTCCGGTCGCGCGGACCTGAGCCGTCAGGTCGTCTCGCTTGTAGCCAGTGCTCATCCGACACGCTCCAGTCTGAACAGGCCGCTGTCGAGGCCGCCAACGATCGCGGCCGAAGGCCCTTGGGTTTTCGTGGTCGAGACCTCCACGATGTCGCCGGCAACGATCCCGTTCACGCGCATCCGCCCCATGCAGGCGCCCGCCGCCTGGAGGAAGGTGCCGATCGTTGCACCTCGCTGCGTGCCGAGAACACTGACGCCGTTGACCTTCAGGCCGGCGTAGACCTGGTTCCCGCCGCCAACAAACGCACCGTTGGCCCACCCCACGTTGTAGGAGATGTCGTAGTTGCCCTCGCCGCCAGGCTGGCACGTCGCCGTGCCGTCGGGGTTGAGAACCCAGCGGGCGTCGCCCAAGATGGTCGTGTTGAACTGCCACGGAATGTTGGCCGGAAAGGTCGGCGTGGCGGGGCCGTTGGTGAGCCCGCGCGAGTACTCCACAGTGAGCGGGCTTGAGGACGGGGCGGCCGGGTCGTCTAGAACCTGGAACAGCGGCGGCATCTAGCCCGTCCTTTCTATGCGGATCATGGAGTCGAATCGCACCGCTGGCGAGCCGGCCCCCAGACCCGCGAACTTGCCAACCTCGATAGACACCACGTCGCCGGCGGCGAGCGCTACGACCGGGATCTCAACGCAACTCTCCGTGCTCGCCTGGCCGTTGTTCCCGACGTTGTAGAACCGGCGCGTGCCGGGAACCTGGGTGCCGTTGACCGCAAGCCAGCCGTCCACGCGGTTCTGCGGCCCGGCTGCCACGGGGTTAATCAACACCACGTCGTAGTTGATGGTGTAGGTGCCCTCGCCGGCGACGCCGATCGTCACCGAGCCGTTTGGATTCAGCGCCAGGAACGGGCTCGGAACCACCGTCGTGTCGAACGGCACCGGCGCGGTGATCGGCTGGCTCGGGACCGGGGGGCCGGTCAGAGGGCTAACGATGTAGATGCCCAGGATCGCCGGTGGCGTAGGATTCTGACGCGCAAACTCGAATAGCAGGGTCACGTCAGATAACCAAGCTGTGTTTGTTTTGGACGATGACGTTGCAGGGGTCGCCGCCGCTCTGGTCGAAGTCGATGAGCATGAACTGCTTGTCCGGGGTGAGGAACGGAACGGCCGGCTCCGCCCGGGTGACGCTCCCGCCTGGAATGAGCTGCACGAGTACAAGGAGCCAGTCCTCTTGGACCTCCTCCGGCGGGAGCCCCTGGGCGAGGAACGGCAGCCCGATCATGTTCACCCCGTCGGCCGGAACGCCCGTAGCTTCTGCCCACATGGTCGAGAACCCCGATGGGTTCTGAGCGTCCGGCCTGGGCTGGAGGTCCGGGAACGACATCCTACAGGGCCAGTAGGCAGGGCCAGCAGGGGTTTTCGAGCACGCCAGGCCGCTGCGGTCCCTGGACGGCCACAGCGGAGAACCCGCCGCCGTACCCTCTTAGGATGTGGACGAGCCCGCGCTGCTCAAGAGCCGCCGCCGTGCGGTGCCATCCCGAGGCGTCGATCCCGGCCGTCGAGTAGCCCCAGGGAGGATCGCTCTTGCCGTCCCGGGCGATCGTGTCGAGCATCCGGCGCTGAGTCGCGCTTAGCTTGCGGGGGCGCGGATTCTCCAACTCGGCGCGCCACCATTCGCCGTAGGGCGGATTGTTGAACGGGACCTCGGCCTCCGGCGTGTCGCCCTCGACCAGCCGCGCCTTGCGCTTGGCCTTCCCCTTCCCAGTCGGGCCCTTCAGGGCCAGCGACCCAGGCGGCGGGTAGCTGAGCACGTAGCGCGACGCCTCGGGGTGCTTGCGCGAGCGGTGCCGGACCTTGCGGGCCCGGCCGGCGCCCACCTGGGCAGTCCACCAGGCCGCCTGGCCGGGCGTGCGCGCGTCGTCGCTGGAGAGGGATACGCCCAGCTTCTCGGCCTCCGCTGCGGCTCGCTCCAGCAGCGCCGTCGAGACCCCGGACTGCCGGTAGGCCGGGTGGATCCTCATTCGCCCGACCGGCGCGTAGTCCTCGGGCCCGACCGCCCCGAACTGGCGCGTGTCGTAGACCGCGTGCCCGCTCTCGAACATGACCAGCTCGCCAATCGGGTAGTCGGGGTTGTCCGAGGTCCAGGCCAGGAACCGCCACGGGTCGAACGTCGGATCCGCTGGCGGCTCGACCTGGACGCTGAACGTCCACTCCTGATCCTGGGTCCAGTCCCACGGATCGATGCCCGGGTCGCCCAGGTAGCTCTCCAGGCCGAGGGGGTCGTCGCCCGCCTCCTCCGCGACGCCGTAGGTGCTCTGGCGGTACTTGATCCACTCGGCCAGGTCCATGCCGGCCTCGGACACCTGATAGATGCGTCGGCCTGTCTTGTCGAGCCCGCGCGTCTCGTCCCAGGCCCGGACGGCGCCAAGTTCCTCCAGCTCGCGGAGGTAGCGCCGAGCGCTGCTCAGGCTGCACGGCATCTCCCGGGCGATGTCCGCCGCCGTGACATCGCCTAGCTCCTGGCCGATCGCCAGGGCGACGGCGGCGGCGCAGCCCTTGGTCCAGTAGTCGTCCGGCTGGGAGTCCAGCTCGCCGCGCGGCGAGCAGAACCCGTCATCGAACTGGATGCCGCTGTCGCAGCCTTCCGGGTTCATGCGCCGCACGGGACCTCCTGATTGCAGGCCCTTGCCAGGCCATCGATGGTCATAGCCGATCCGCACGCCGAGCGTATGCCTGGCCGCTGCGTCCGCCTCGTCCTCGGAGCCGTCGGGGTCGAGGACGTGCCCGACCTCGTGCGCGTAGAGCCCCCAGCGGTTCGGAGCTGGGAGACGCCGGAGCGCGTCCGCGAACGCGAACAGGACCGGCGACCCGTCCGGGCGGACCTCGGCGTAGCTCCGGCGGTTCTTCCGGTGCCGGCGGTCCATATAGGCCGGCCAGGCCACGCGAAACCCCCCAGGCAGTCCGGCCGCTGCCCAGACCTCGCCCAGTTCGGCCTGGACCTGGGAGCGGGGGATCGGATGCTGGAGCTGGGGGATTCTGGCCACCATTACAGCCTAGCAGGGCTGTTCTGGGACTCCACTCTCGCCCCCCCCTTACTCCCCAGGCTCTCCACGGTGGAGAACCCGGACGAACCCGGGGGTCTGCGGGCCGACCCAGGCGCCGGCCACGTTGAAGGCGTAGTGCTCCTCCGCCTCCTCGCGGGTCATGCCGCCGGCCATGAATCCGTCGATCGCGAGGTCCGCGTCGTAGAGCACGAACGGCTCCTGGCCGCAGCGCTCGACCACGCCCAGGATGGCGTGGTCCAGGCCGTCCGCGAACAGCAGGTCGGCGTCGTAACGCTCCGCCAGTTCCTCTTTGACGCCCATCAGCCCTTCTCCCGGATGATCTGCTCCAGCTTGTTCCTCTGCATCGCGGTGAGGCTTCGCCCTTGCTTCAGGCGCCGGTCGGCGTCCTCAAGAAACGAGACCTCCCACTCCGACAGGCCGCTCTCGATGTCCAGGCCCCAGGCGACCAGCGCCTCGTTCGTCTCCACATTCACGTCCTCATCGCTCGCCATCAGCTCTCCCCCTCGTCGTTCCACTCCACCGGCAGGCCGTCCAGGGCGTCCAGCAGGCGCTCCTTCTCGCGCAGGGTCTCCAGCACGAGCTGGTCTACAGGGTGGTTCGCGATGAAGCGGACCACAAGGATGCTCTGGTGGATCTCCGACCCCATGCGCCGCACGCGCGCGACGGCCTGGCGGTTCCGGGCCGGGTTCCAGTTCAGGTCCACAAACCCGGCGATCCTCGACCGGGTCAGCGTGATGCCCTCGCGGCCGGCCCCGAGGCTGACCGAGATGCCGCGCTTCACGCTCCCGTTCTGAAAGCCGACTACGGCGTTGTCGCGCTCCCGGTCTGGGATCTGGCCGTGAAAACCGACCCAGCCCGGCCGGCTCCCGAAGCGCTTGACCATCTCGACGTGCTGGCAGAACAGCACCACGGGCTCGTCCTGCTCCTCGCAGTTGCGGACCCACTCCTCCACCGCTTCGATCTTCGCCAGGCTCAGCAGCCGGCGGACGCGACTCATGGCGTCGATCCCGGGGTTCAGGTTCTTCGGCTGGACGACCTCCTCAATGGCCTCTTTGATGTCCGCATCGGACTGGCTCACCAGCGGGACGTAGCGGTCCACGGCCAGCTCGTAGAGCGTCTTTCGCCGGAGGGCCTCGTCCTCGGACAGGTTGCCCTCCCAGGGGTTCAGCAGCAGGCCGGCCTCCACGTCGGCCCAGGCGCGCCGCGTGGCGAGCATCCGCTGGACGGCGGCGTTGACCTCGGCCATGCGCTTGGGCGAGATGTCCACGTCGATCCGCTGCTCCTGCGTCGGCGGCAGGTCGGGGAGCACGTCGTCGGTGCGCCGGCGCATCCGGACGCGAGAGAGCCGGACCAGAACCTCCGCGAGCTGCGCCCCCTGCGGCGGCCGGCGCGATCCCTTCTCGTTCAGATACCAGCCGGAGAACAGATCCTCCCAGACATCCTGCGACCCGAACGCGGCGGTCTCTAGGCCCAGGCTCACCAGCACTTGCCAGTACTCCTCGGGGTGGTTCTCCACGGGGGTCCCGCTCATGCCCCAGACGTACCCGTTCGCGCGCGACACGCGCCGCGCCAGCTCGCGCCAGCGCAAGGTGCGTTGAGCGTCCGGGCTCTTGACCGCGTGTATCTCGTCCCCCACCAGGACCATCGGCCCGGTGATGTCGGGCATCGGGTTGACCTGCCACCGCAGTCCCCTGGGGAGCTGGACCTCCCCGCGAACCATGGCCTCGATCTTGATTTGGCGCTCGTTCCCGGTGCCGCGCGGCATTCGGTAGGGCACCCAGCGTCCGCCCTCCTTGATCCACTCCGGGTGCGCCGTGTCCGGGCCCGTGTGCGTGCAGGCGTCGATGCCTCGGCTCCGGCATCCAGGGCACGGCTCACCGGGCAGGACGCCGTAGCTGCTGATGAGCACCGACCCTGGGCGGAGGGCCAGGAAGCCGAGGCGCCAGACGCTCTTGCTGTCCGCGATGGACCAGTCCAGTTCCGGCCGCCACTCGGCAACCTCGCGCGCCCAGGTGCGCTTCATGGAACTGGGGACCACGACCACGTTCGGGCAGTCGGCGCGCAGGGATCCCAGGATCGCCTCCGCCGTCTTGCCGCAGCCCATCTCGTCCGCGATCAGGCCGCGCCGCCGGCACGACATCCAGCGAACCGCCTCGGCCTGGAACGGCCTGGGCTCCCACTCGTGGAGCGTGGCTCGGCCCAGCAGCATGGGCACCGTCGGGTCGGGCTCGCAGGCGAGCAGGCACACGCCGCACATGAACAAATCGGGGCCCGTCTGGTGCCCCTCGTTCCGGTTCGTCCGCCTCATGCAGGAGGCGCAGCGGGGAGATGTGGCGACGATCATGCCAGAACCTCGGGAGCACCCTCTAGGTCGAGCAGGGAGCACGTCGAGCGCGCCGGCTCGATCCAGCTCAGGTAGAGCAGGCCGTCCGGCCAGCGCCCGGCCAGCGCGCGGGCCTCCTCCTCGCTCGCGGCCCGGACCACGCGGCGTCTAGACGCACTCGGCACCTGGACGCGAGACGTTTGGTGAGGGGACCACAGGTGCTCCGCCCCCCGGTCCAGGCGCCGGTAGACACGGCCATCCTCAAAGCACAGCACCAGCGTCCCGGCGCGGGCATGGTGCCCGCGTAGCTGCTCGACCCTCGGGAGCGGGTCGTCCCAGGCCGGCCCAGAGCCCGACTCCGAGGGGTGGGCCTGCTGCCAGGGCGGGACCCCCTGCCAGCCCCGATCCTCTCCCAGGCGGACCAGCGCCTCCCACTGGCTGGCGGACATTGGCGCAGGGGGCGGGGGCGGGGGCGGGGCCGTCGAGTAGGCTGGGGCCTCCAACTCGACGGCGTGCGTCTGCTCAAGCACCCAGACCATCCCCGTCGCATAGCGAGCCTGGCGCCGCTGGAGCATCGCGCGGGCCTCCATGTCGCCCGGGTCCGCCTTCAGCCGGCGCCGCCTGCCCTGGATGTCCTCGTCCGCCATGAACGCCCGCCATCCTTCCGAGCGCGGCGCGTAGCTTCGCCCTGTTGGCGTAGCGCTCGGCGTCGCGCGCGATCTGGTCTCGTAGGTGTTGAATCAGTTTCCAGCGTGGCTCCATGGCGCCCTCCTGCTCACCTTTCGGCAGGAGTGCGCCTGGGCCTTTAGCGTTTCATGTTGTTCAGGACCAGCTTCTCGACATCGCGCATCTTGTTCTGCTGGCTCTGGAGCATGACCGCCAGGGCGTGCCCTCCGGTCCAGGTCTGCTTGCAGCCCGCGCAGTTCAGCACGGTGCGCGGCACCGTCCCGGGGCCGTGCTCAGGCACGGGCGCCTGGAGCTGGTAGAGCGGGTGCGCGCAGTCAGGCGGCGGCACGGATCGGTCAAACGACTTGGTGGGGGCGGTCACGGCGTCTCCTCGGTTATCAGCTTGTGGATGGTCCCGGCCAGCGAGACACGAGCGCGCTGGCGCGCGACCTCCAGGGAGCAGGCGATCCGGCCGGCGGCGTGGCTGGCTTCGATCCAGCGATCCAGCGCGGCGTAGGTCTCCTGGGCGGCCCTGGTCGCGCTCTCCTTCGACGCCCAGGTGTGGTCGTGCTCGAACCTCGGCATCGAGAGGAACGAGCGCAGGTCATCGGCGCGGCCGGCCGGGCAGGCCGGGAACGCCAGGACCAGGCGCGTCTCCTCGGCGCCGTCGGTCGTGAGCCCGGACTCCCAGCGCGAACTGTAGGGTCCGCCCTCGTAGCCCTTCAGGCAGTCCTTGCAGAACGGATGCCCTGGGTGCAGGGCGACCTCCAGACTCATTCGTCCTCCGGCGGGGTGGGGCAGAGCAGGCTGAGAGTCTGGCACGCGCCCACGACCCCGAACGAGGCCGCGAACTTGGCCAGGTCCACGTTGAAGCCCAGGAACATATTGGCGTAGGGGTTGCCGTCCACACGGTCGCCCGTCGCCGGCCGAATGAAGCTCACGCGCTTGCGGATCCAGCACACCGCGTTCGCGTGGATCAGCCCCATCTGCCAGTAGCGCTGCTCCCAGCGCGAGCACGGCAGAAGCGTGATGATCGTGTTCCCGAGCTGGGCCTCCCAGGCGGTCTTGCCCATGAAGGCGTGGAGGTCGTCGCCGTAGGGCGGGTTGATGTAGACCTGCTTGGGCCACTTGATCGCCAGGCTGTTGTCGCGCTCGGTCGCGAACTTTTTGGCCCCCGTCGGGTTGGCCTCGGTCGTCGCTGCGTCGAACGGGATCCGGCCGCCGAAGTAGACCCGCACGGGCTCCAGCAACTCAGGCGGCGTCTGCCAGCGCTTGTCCATGCACGGGCCGGTGATCGTGCCGACCGGCGCCTTGCGCTGCGTCTTGCGCTTGGTGACGCGCTTCCCGGCCGCCTTCCTCGTCACGGGCCGGCCATCAGGTCGGCGTAGTTGAATCTGTTTCCAAGCGCGTCGTAGATGCTGATGTCGTCTCCGTCGAATCCTTCGCATTCGTTGTTGTAGATGACCACGCGCTCGGGCAGCCGGATGGTGCCCTTGACGAAGTCGCGGCCCTTGTCCGTGATGCACCAAAAGCCGCTGTCCTTCTTTGCGTCGGAGTCGCTCGGCCTATCCTCGATCAGCCCCCAGTAGCGAGCCTTCGCGTAGTCCCCTGACCCAATGGGAGACGCGCCGATGCGGCGCCTCAGCGCCGAGGCAGGAGCCTCCCCGCCGACCACAGCGGCGATCCAGGCGATATGGACCCACTCCAGGTCTGCGGCGTGCAGCCTGACCAGGGCGATCAGCCAGCGCGCGATCCCCACATTCAGCTTGCGGCGGTAACGCCTTGCAAACTGACCGCAGCATGGGCATCGAACGCCGTCGTCCAACCCCTCCCCCACGTAAGCCCTGGCCTTGGACAGGCTGTTGATCCGGGCCGTAGCTGGAGAGGCAGCGGCAGAGTCATCTCCCCATAGCATCTGCTGCTCAGCCACGTCGCGCCTCGACCACCGACCAGTCCACCAGGCCGATCAGGTTGCGGACGTAGGCCGCGCGGTCGGTGAGCTGCCCGACGAAAGCGTGCTCCCAGAGGTCGAGCACGAGCAGGGGGCGCATTCCGTCGATCCAGGGGTAGTTGTGCCCCTGGACGGCGTGAACGACCGGCTCGCCGTCTACAGGCCGCTCTGACAGGCAGACCCAGCCCGACCCGACGACCTCGGCCGCGACCTCCTCCAGGTCCCTGGTCGCCAGCTCGGGGACACGGATCCCCGGGCGGCCGAGGTTCTCCCAGAACAGATTGTGGAGCTGGCAGCCGGACCAGTCACTCCTGGCCTTCCACGAGCGCGCGTCGCCCTGGCTCAGCGCGGCGTTGAACCGATCGGCGTAGCCCTGGTGCAGAGATACGTGGACCAGGACGCCAGCGGGATCCACGATCCGGCCGAGGGCAAGGACGGTCCGGCGGCTGGGCAGGACGGCGAGAACCGGGCGGTCCATCATGCGAACAAGCTCCCCTGGCCCGGGTCGTCAGCGCCACATCCAACGGCCGACGCGCTCGTAGATGCCTCCGCCGGCGTAGGGTCCGGGCTGGCCTTCCTGGCGCGCTTCTTCTTCGGCTTCGGCTGCTTCTCCGCCCCGAGCGCTCCGCCGCCGCCGTGCATCGTCGTGGCCAGGCGGGCAAGCAGGTGCGCGATGCACTTGTCGGGGCTCGGCGTCTTGCACTTGCTGCTCCTCCTCATATCGACCTGGGGGTAGAGGGCCTGGGCCTTCTGGATCGCGTGCTGTAGCCCCTCCTTCCGCTGCTTGTCCTGCCGCTTGCGGTCGCGCGTGGTCCACTCCTTCTGCTGGGCCTTGGTCGCGCTCAGGGTCAGCGGCTTCTCGCGCGGGTAGCTCGGCTTCGACACGCCCAGGGCCTTGCGCCAGAGGTTGGACGATACCTCGACCGTCGGGACCTCCAGCGCCGCCAGGATCCCGAGCCACATGCCGTAGCCGAGCATCTGGATGCCGAGGCTGGAACTGTTGTTTCGGCCAGCTCCGCGCGCGGGCTCTTGCAGCTCGATCACCCAGATGCGGATGCCGTAGTTGTGGACCAGGTCGCGCACGAGCCTGGCCATGGCCAGGCGGTCGAGCGTGTCTCCCTTGCCGTCGCCCACGAGCGGCTGCTGGATCGCACCCACCGGCTCCCCGGTCTTGCTGTCCACCCAGGCGATCCAGCCCTCTTTGCCTGGGTCCTGCCCCACGTCCACCGTCATCAGAACGCCGCCTTGCTCTTGGTCTCGCGCACGACCAGGTGTGTTCCCGTGTAGCCCTTGCACGAGCGCCTCTCGATCACGCGCTCGACGCGAGCGCGCACGTCCTCCGGCAGCCCCTTGGCCCAGGCCGTGATCTTCTTGGCGCCGATGCCCTTGGTCAAGGTCTCGATCAGGACGGGCAGTTCCAGCTCGGTCGCGGCGGCCAGCTCCCGCAGAGTCTCGCCGGCGCCGTCCCAGGACGTGTAGCTGTCCCGCTGCCGCGTGACGGTCAGGCGTCCGACGCGGTACGTTTTCTGGTTCTCCGGGATGGCCGCGTCGATCAGCGCGGCGAGGTCGCTCTTGCGCCGCTCGGCCAGCTTGTGCAGGACCGACATCTCTCGGTAGAGCTGGATCTGACCCTCCAGGCTCAAGGTCGCCAGGTCGGCCGGGACCGGCTTCGTCGCCGCGCGCGTCACCAACCGCTTGTAGGCCGGGCAGGTCGCTCGGACGTGGCAATGGTCACAGTGGGCCCCGGTCGTCGGGGTCTCGTCCTTCAGGTCGTAGGTGTGCTGCGCGGCCCGGACCCAGGCATGAAAGCCCTCCTCCAGGCGCGTGCTGTAGGGCACGATCCGCCACTCGTTCCGGGGGATGTTCCAGAGCTTGAACGTCACGCGGCGCGCGTTCGGGTAGCGGCGTTTGAGGGCGATCACGTACACGCACGCCTGGGCGTCCAGGGTCATGTCCTCGTCGCTCGGGACGCTGCCGCCGGTCTTGTAGTCGATCCCCTCGACCTCCTCCGGGTTCGACGGATCCCCCTCGACTCTCACGAGGTCCACGTAGCCGGCCAGGAGCAGGCGGCCGGCCCAGTACTCCACCAGGGCCTCGGCCTGGACGGCGCCTTTGAACGAGACCGTCCCCATGCCCTCGATCAGCTCGCGCGAGGCCGCCATGATCTCAGGGTTGCGCCGGGCGTACTCCTGGTGCTCCAGCAGGTGGAGCAGTTCGCCTGGGCTGGCGAAGTGCGGAAGGCCCTTGTAGAGGCCCTTGATCCTCCGCGTCGCCGCCCAGGCCAGAACCTCGTGGACGGCGTTGCCGATCTCCGCCGGCGTGCCCATGGGCTCCTTGTTCCGACGCCGGTAGATTTCGGCGTGGCGCAGCGCGCACTCGCCCAGTTTGCTGAGCCAGCTCGGGGACTTGGCGTAGTCGTTCCGGTTGGGGTAGCGCGGCCACTTGGCCTTGGCCAGCTTCGGCGGGCCGTCCACGAGCCACGGCGGGAAGTCGGCCGCCGGCTCCAGGGGGTCGCCTGGGCTGAACAGCGGACCGCCCCCGCCCTGGAGGAGCCGGAGCCCCTCCTCCGACGGCCGGACGAGCACGTCGGCCTTGTCCTTCTCGGTCTCCCCACACGTCGGGCACGGCGGCGGCGTGTCGTCCGTGTGCCAGTCCTCCGTGCAGTCCTCACCGGGCGCGGCCTCATCAGCGTCCGTCATCGTTGGCTCCTGTTGGTGTAGGGGTGGCCGGGCGCGCCCTCGGGGGCAGTTGCGGGCACGCCCGGCCTGAGAACTGACTAGAAGGGCAAATCCTCGTCGCGCACGCCCATGGCCTGCTGCACGCCGCCCTGGCCCTGGGGCGGTCCGTAGGTCTGCCCGAAGCCGGGCACGTAGCCTGCGGGCGCGGTGCCCGCACCGGGGGGCGCGTGCTGCGCGCCCTGGGGCGGAGCGCCCTGGTAGCCCTGCTGGGGCGGAGCGCCCTGGTAGCCCTGCTGGGGCGGAGCGCCCTGGTAGCCCTGCTGGGGCGGCCCTCCGTAGCCGTAGCTGTAGCCGTGAGAGGGTTGCTGGGGCTGGCCTCCCTGCGGCGCGTACCCCTGCGGAGGCTGCTGTGGACGGGGAGGCTGCTGGGGCTGGCCGACGCCGGCGGCCTTCATATAGCGAACGCGGTAGTTGTCGGCGTAGTCCCCCGAGCCGGGGCGCACGCAACAGACAGCCGCCCTGCCGGCGAACAGGCCCTCGGTGATGTCCTGGTCCCCGATGTCCCCGAGCACGGCATCGACGGCCTCCCAGAACAGGTGTGGAACCTTGTCGATGTTCACCGAGAACATCCACGAGCGCGGGCCGTCCGGCAACTCGACGCCGAGGCCCAGGAGCAGCTCGCGCGATCCGTCGTCGCGCATCTTCATGGCCGAGTAGTGGACGACTCCCGGCCAGTCACCGACGCAGCGCGCGTCACACTCGCGGCTGGCGTCCTTGTAGCGGGCGCGCAACTCCTCGCCCGCCTGCCTCGGGCGCTGGTCGCGCGGGATCCCGGCCACGCTGACGACCTCCCGCTTGGCCTTCTGCTCCTCCTGCGGGGCCCCCTGGTCTCCGCCCTGGGGCGGAC
>Ga0307378_10002974_pt1 | contig 25245 bp, 15 predicted proteins | sample UN1MG_FD_202238 | JGI IMG/M metagenome (GOLD analysis project Ga0307378, IMG submission 202238) | Soil microbial communities from Risofladan, Vaasa, Finland - UN-1 | ecosystem: Environmental > Terrestrial > Soil > Coastal area > Acid sulfate soil | place: Finland: Risofladan, Vaasa | collected...
ATTTCCGGGATATTCCTCCCGTTTATTCTGTTCACAGGAATTTCCCTGTACCGTGTTCGCAATCGCGGCGATGTCTGGCCACAAGATCAGTTTGGAATTGGTATCGTGTTTTCTGGGGCAGTCGCTGGAGGTCTTTTTTCAACAGGAGTGCTTCTTCTACAATCCATTTCCACGCAAAACATGGGCGTCGTGGGCGTTGGATTTTTCATGGTCGCATGTTGTATTGGTCCGTTGGTTTTGTTGGTATTCGCGCCGAAAACATTCTACGACGAAGATCCTTTCAAAATCATTTAACGCTGTCAATGCAGCCATGTTGAAATGGATAATCTAAATCCCCTCGTTAAACGCAAAGCTTACACTTTTATTAGTCTGTGATTTTTTTTTTCACTTTCTTTTCAATTTCTCGTATCTGTAAAGCGGTTCGAAAGTGGCAAAACTCATCGATATTAGCAAAAACGCTGTAGCAACCAAGAAAAGCTCCAGCCGATTTTTTCCAAGTCGCGGTACTTTGGATGGGAGAAATTCCAGTTCCACCAGACTGATGTTCTCCAGATTCAATTGCAGAATGTAATCTCCAACTGTCACATTTGTTATATCGATCCAGTTACAGGCAGCCTCTCTTGCCAGTGTGTAGTTGCAGCCCGCGGACAGTCTCGGGGGAGAGCATGTGTAGTACTTTACAGCGTCTGTGCATTGCTTGTCTCTGAGACAGTCCAAATGCAGCGTTCCCGTGTAGAGTGACGAATTGGCCACATCCTTCAAAACATAATTAATGTCCACTCCGTCTCGCCGAGTAACCACTCCATCTCCGTCGTTCTCCAAAATTATGTCAAACGAAAGCATGCTACGCACTCCACCCACATCGTCGGGCAGACATGAATATTGACCGAAAAAGGTCTCAATTTCACGTATGACCAAGCTCTTTGCGGGCACGTGCAGATTCAGCGCATTGCACGAGTGAAACCAGAAATAAGCGAAAAAGAAAATGTGAGTTATTTTGGCGCAGCAATGGAACATTCAAAAAATGCTTAGTTCGAATACTTATATTATTCTACTAACAAAGAAATAGTATAAGAAAGTATTGAACAATAGCTGATATATTTTTTTTAGTTTATTCTTTGCACATTTCTTTCAGGAGACAAATCAGGATTTGAAAAATACGCTCCAAAAAACCTACCATACACTTATCATGCGTCTATCAATCGTTGTGCTGCTTTTTTCTCTGGCAAATGCTCTGTCCTGTGTGTCAGAGTGTGAAAAAATCTGCAAGGAAGCAAACTGTCTAGCGGCGTGTTCCAGCAGCTGTGGTTCTACCGTGTACACCAGCGATCCCTATTTGCAATCGCATTCAGTTGGCACGCTGCACAATGATGGGCCGGTAACCGGAAGCGACGCCCCATGGCCAATGGGCAATTTCATGTATTTCACGACACTCAAAGGTCGAGTGTATCAAATCGACACTCGCAGCAACAAACTGCGCGTTGTACACGATATTGCCGGGGGGATGGTGTATCGCGAGCAGGGTTGCGGCCTCTACGACATTGCGTTCGATCCAGATTTCCTGCACAACAACGTCGTCTTCCTCTACTATGCAATGACACCGATGGACAATGAGAACCACTGGTACAATGCGATTGTGGAATACCAAATGGAGCACGGAAAGCTGAAGTACAAGCGCCATGTCTACCGCTCGCCGCAAACGCTACCTGCTTCGCACAACTTTATGCGAATGGGTGCACGTCAACACGTACTGAGAAACTCCGCTGAACTGGTGACAAGTAATCAGTTTGAAAACGGTGATAGCTCTGGTTCTCTGAAATACCAGATTCGGAAGAACAACACGTTCAGTGTCCCGATTGTTTTTGCTTCCGGCATTGGGCAAGTGATTTCCTGCGATGCATCGTTGTACCGTTCCAACCGGGTCATGTGTGTTGTCGACAGGCCCGAGCGAGACCACTACACTCTGGAGGAGTACACAAAACACCGCTCGTACCACCAATGCGCAACGGAAGACTGTACCAGCACTAAGTTGCACTTCAACATTACCTGCCCTGTGTCAAGTGTAGCTGTGGTGTCGACACGCAATTTTTGTGAGGAATTCGCGACAGTCTACCTGCACACAGATTCGTGCTATCGCGATGGCGCTTTCCAACCGGCGCAGTTAGTTCGCATGTACCGTGAACATGGCGTGGCCTGGAGATTGTTCGCCGACACAATGGCCCCAGAAAATTCAAAACCGCGTATGATGCTCAACACAAGCCTGATTTACGCAGACAAATACACGAAACTATACGTCGCAGGATACTCGCTTAGAACTTCAGCGTACGAAGTAGAGGAAATCGTTGCGCTCAAGAGTATTACGTAATAACAGTAAAAAAAATGCACTAGTACTTGGACTTTTTACTCTTGTTCTTGCTCTTTTTGCGCTGCTCTCTCTTCAACTGCCGGGACCTATAGTACAAAAATAGCAGCAGTACTACAGCCATTGCCGCTAAGATGGAGTAGGTGTCGTTCAAGTCTACCAGAATACTTCCGATACAGGGCATTATCGATCTTCCCACATATTTCACCAATTCCAGTGGTTCGGCTGTGTACTCGCTGTTGACTTCTTCTAGAGTGGGGCCGCTCATTGTCAGTGTGTAGTTCCAATTGGAGCTTTTCTGTAGTGTCTCCGAATGATATAGAGTGTAGACAGTTAAAATATACTTAGTTGTGAAAAAGGACAGTGTAAAAATAGAGTTTACTTTGTAAACTCGCAAAATGGGCACTAGAGACGATCTTATCGATAACGAGAAGTGCCTGTTCTGCAAGCATAGGACAAAAAACGGACCCGTGGTGTGCGAGTCTTGCGCAGATGACAACAATGAAGTCTATGTTAGAAAAGCACATCGCTATTGCATTGAGAAAAACACAGACTCCAGCCATTTCGTTACCTGCCCAGAGTGTAATAGATACTACCAATTGTCATACCCGGACATGCCCGAGGCCGGCTCAGGGACAGTGTACCGCTTATGGAGGTTTCGCATTACGCCGTTGTGGGTGCAACGCGTGCTGTTGATATGGGGGGTGTTAATTTCGCTGTTGCTTGTCTATGCGGTATATTCGAAACAGAAACAAAAAGACTTTACTCAATTTCAACTGTCTCATCCTATTTTCTTGGTCGTCTGCGCGGTCATCTATTTTCTAAATACTGGAAATGCTGAGAAGTATTTCTTTTTCCAGGAAACAATCTGCAATTCGCTGACATATCTTATTGCCGAGAGTTTGCTGTTCAGTACCTTCACGCTTCTTTCAATAATCGCGGAAATTGGGTTTTTTCTTTCCTCGAGTGATGACAAAATCTACGCCGTTTGGCTTGTTCTAACAAATCTCATCATCATTCCCGTTGGAACGATTCTTTGCATCAAAGAAAAGATCAGAATTTACAGGCAAATTGATTCTTTTCGTATGAAATTTAATTAATAAAATCGACAGACATGCCAAAAACACTGTCGGTTTCAAATCCCCGTTTCTTCTGCATTTTCTAATCTAGAACAGAGTTTGCGTTTCTTCGTATTGGCGAGTTTTGGTTTGCGTTCCGTATGATCGCGGGCGAGAACGTTTGTTGGAAACGCTTTCCTCCAATGCATAGTAGTAAACATACATTTGCATGACTTTGAAAATGATATAGATTGGCATAGAAACGAAAAGCCATCCGAGCATGCTTGAGTCGAAGCGCAGTTGGCAATGCTCGCTTTCGTATTGGGGTATGAAAAGGAAAAACCCAACTCCTAACAGTTCCCATACCGTTGAGCATGCGAAAATCGAAAGAAAATCTGCATAGGTTATTCTTCCCATGCTCCTTGGTGGGAAAATATGATTTTTGGAATTTGTATTCGAATACACCACTACTGGACGGAATTTGGCTATTTTAAATTATCGAAAGACAACACAGCTCAAGTGATTACGGACAATGAAGTTTCAAGTTTGTAAATTGCACAAATACGCCACTCTTCCTGCCCGGCAGTCCGCTGGTGCTGCTGGATACGATCTCTATTTGGCCGACGATTTTGTACTCGATTCCAATCAGCGCAAACTCGCCCCGACTGGGATCGCAGTTGCCATTCCCAGCAATTGCTATGGTCGCATCGCGCCTCGCTCTAGTCTGGCGGTTCAGGGTATTGATATTGGGGCGGGCGTTATCGACTCTGACTACAGAGGCGAAGTAAACGTGTTGCTTATCAATACCGGAGAACGAAGAAAATTCAAGAAAGGAGAGCGTATTGCTCAGTTGATTTTGCAAAAAATAATTTTGCCAGAGACAGAGGAGGTGGAAGCACTGCCCTTTACCGACAGAGGAACAGGAGGGTTTGGCTCCACTGGAATATGAGAGTATTAAAAATCTTTTAATTTCTCAAGACGTTTGCAGACAATTTCCTTTTTTCTCTCACCCTTTACAATCTCGCAATAACCTGTCGGAGTCGCAATCACAATACACTGTCTGAATTTGAAATAGTCCTTTTCCAGCTCGCTCAGTTCTTTCTCAAGCACTACGTTAAATATCCGCATTTTGCGTTCGATAGAGCAAATCTTATCGACAGAAATTTTACAAATTGTATTCGTGCCTGGTATGATACAATTAGTGCAAAGGGCTTTTCCACAATCGATGCAAAGGCGCAAACTTGAGCACTCTATGTTACATCTGGCACAGTTCTCGCTCATTATACGAAATTCCCTGTTTCATAAATGTGAAAAACTATCGTTTCACGCCCGGCCTGTCGTAAATTTAGAAATAATATGGCTTAACGTTTATTAACGAAAAACAATATGCGGAAATGTTGAGAATATTTATACATTTTTTGTGAAATTTGGATGCCATCTGGTGGTAAATTCTCATTTTGTATTTACGAAAATTGGCAGCATATTATTTAGGACATAGCATATTATCACTACACACTTTTCAATTACATGGATTTATGGAAAACGGAATTTCCGCTTTTTTACAATCCAATCAAGCAGTCGTTTTGAAAAAGCTTTTGGCCGACAAAGGCGTGCTTGCCAATGTGGACATTTGCAACTTCTCGAGAAACCTGCTTCGGGTCAACCCCATGCAGCTGAAAAGCGATGTTCACGCAATTTTCATAGAGCAGCTGCGCTCGAAACACATACCACGTTCGAAAATGCAATTCCAATTCTCTGTGTCTGGAGAGAAAAAGAAAAACTACACCTTCTCTTTCAAAGACGCTCTCTCAACAATTGTCGACATAATATGTTTGTCGGATTTCCCACAACGACTCGAGGGTATACAGAATATACCCCCTCTCATTGTGGACGCGTTTGTCGCCAACAACTCCTTGAGAGAGTGGTTCTTCGACAAATATTCCCAGAGCAATGTGATCGACATCCGACTGGACAACTTGCGACACAACGCTCAGCTTGGCTTTGACACTTATATTCGAACTGTCTCAGATCTAGAGACAATACGCGGTCCAGTGTCACAGAACACCCCGCCTCCCCGGATCGACGGTGGGACACGATCAAAACGGCCTCGATACACACACCCTCTGTGGAACGATAAGAAGAAATTCCTCAAGCTCTTCCCCAAGAGAAATTCCCTACTCGCGGAGCACACGCACACTGTTGATAGTTTGTCGATGCTTCTCACAATGCACGGGGCGGTCTGTGCGAACGATAAAACTCTATTTGAGCAGGTGAAAACGCTCTCGATGTTGAGAATGCTTCTCAAAGAGGACATCGACAGAAACACTTTGAATCGGGATACGGTTCAAAAACATATCAACGCTGACATGCGCGAGTACACAAGGCTTTCTATCGCAGTTGAGGATTTGAAGACGTTCTTCCTGGGGGGTAATCTACAAAACCCGAAAATTACCCTTTCCCTACAACATTTCAGGAGTCGTGCAGAATCGCTCCTCGGTATCGTTGAAAAGCAAGAGAAACTATTTTTTGGAAGAATACAATGGAGATACGCCAACGTCAAAGTGATACCGGTTCAACACTTCCTCTCCAAGCTAGACGAACAGAACCACATCGCTTCCAAAGCGCTGGATTTGCGCAAATTTCTTCACGACCACGATCGTAGAGAGTTTTTCGCTTTCATGCTTCCCGCTGCTCTATCGTTGTACGAAGTTAAACTTACGATTCAGCGCCTTGAGAAGATCGTAGGATCGGAATACATCAACGAGTATTTTCTTCTCTCAGGCTACGCAGGACCTGTAATCGTCTGTCGTGCAGACACGATGCAAATGCTCCGCATGCTTGGACTGGTGGAAACGTTTGCCCGCGGTCAGATCGAGCCTCGCGTGGCCTGGAGGGTATTGCTGAAACACTTGAGTCAAATGCCGCCAAACCGAGATCCGAAATTGCACGATTTTGCACTGTATTGCATGGCGAGAGTGATCTGCCAGCGCAACAAGACTACGAAAACGCAGTACATGATGTTTCCGCACGAGCAGGGATTCCAAGTCTATCGCTATCTGCCGCATCTTTGCTCGATGATGCACAACGCCAGAGAGACCGAAGAGCGCACTGCGCTACTGCTCATGAAGGTTGTCGCCTCGAGGACTGGATTTTCCATTAGCTACCCGCTGCACGCAACTATGACAGAGGCGTTTGGCGGATTGGACGAGTTCTACTATCCGGAACATTTGAAACTCCGGCTCAAGAATCGGAGAAAAAATTACCGTGCCATGGTCCAAACAGACACGATGAGGCAGATCACCTACCCGTCTACCCTGAATCATACAGTGATGTTGCACGAGATTCTGGAGCTAATCACTTGTTACACTGATCGCAACGAGTACATGTTTTCGCCCATGTTCATCGGTCTCAATGTCTACACTAGACACCGGAACAACGAACTCGTGTTTGAGTATCGCAAAGCGAATGTAGCGCGGAAGAACATCATAGAGCCTGGGGAGATCCCGCAGTTCAGTAGTTGGGGTGAGTACGTCGAGTTGGAGCGGCACGATCAGATATACGATATTTGGATGCGGGACGGTTTTTTCTACCCTTGCGTGGATGAGATTGAGCCTGTAGTGCACAAGAGACGCGTGCCGCCAGAGAACGTCACTTCGGAGAACCTGCCAGAGCATTTGGAACTCTACAGAGACAAATATTTTGTACGCTTTCTGCACACAATGCTGTGCGGCAGTGAAAGCGATTTTCCCACAGAATACGCAGACGTGCAGCAGTTGCTTTTCGACTCTTTGCCAAAAATGATACCTCTGGGATCTGAGGATGAGGATGTCTACTTCGAGGAGAGCTTCTTCTACACGGCCGTGGAAACTGCAGACACAGCCATGCAGAGCGATCTCTGTCGTTTGTCGGACAAAGACGCGCTACAGTTGATGGTGGAGTTTGGCGATTTCGTGCCCACCGAACATATCAGCGAGAAACTCGAGCACACCGCCAGCTATGTGGAGTGTATCAAGCACGCAGTGGAGTTCATTCAAAACTAAGTATAAAAATTAAATTAAACCGACTGAGCTTTCGCTAAACCTGTAGCTATTTGATTTTCCTGCTATTGACTAGTCATTTGGGGTAGAAATTACAGCAAAGTGTGCAAACATTGGAGAGTTCTACGTTGAGCATAGACGGACAGGACCTTTTTATTGCTACAGTGAAAGTACACGCAAACACAGAATAGAAATGAGTTTGATCGATGCCGAAGTTGGTGTGGGAAAGTACATTTGTGTGCCGAAAAACGAACCCCTCGATCCCTCCCTGCTTCCCAAGAATATCATGAGTTGTGTCGCGCTCTATCCCGTCCTCGCACGGGCGGACTCTGAGTATTTGGACGACAACTACTTCCAAACCAAACTCCAAGAAGGGTTTCTCGAAAAGATGAAAAGCAAACTCGGCAGTGGCCCCTCTCTTGGAAACATGCGCAAAGGGTTTAGCACAGAGGTCGGCAAAGACATTGTCTCGTGGCAGCCGACACTGAAGGGCGGGTCTTTGGAGATTCTAAAGTACGAGCCAGAAGCCTGCCAGGCCACTTACTACATTGCCGTCTTCTGCCCTTCAACGCAGATCTCTGACGAGATTGCGACCGAGGCGGAAAACATGCTGCAGGAAGATCTCGTCGGAGCGAGCCGTCCGGCAACGTTCTTCCGATTCATCCGTGAATCGAACTACAAATCCGCCCAAGGACTTGTGCGCCGCAATTGCGATAAGATCGCCTACACAGCGTCTCAGCTTCTCGATGTTTTCATAAAGCACAAAGAAGATTTCTATGAACCAACCTCGGTTTCCAGCCAGCGCTACATCGGAGTGCCGGACACTGTGAACTACTTTAATCATCTGGACGAGACCAAGGTCAATGCTGAAATCAACGATAGATTGCAAACCGTCGATGCAGTTGCGGTTTACCAAAATTGCGGCAGTACCGGCTACTCTACTGGAGGTTTCATAGTGCCGATTTCCCCGAAAACTGGCTACGAGTACTATCCCAATGTGAAACCCTCACGCTCTGGCCAACCCTCTGAAATCGGAAACGCAGTACCTTTCGGTGTCGAGTGGAGCGAGAAAACGAGTCTCAACGACGCTGAGCGCGTATTCGCCCAGCGTTACACCCACTGGGATGGGAAAACCCAGCAGCGGTTCCACGAGAAGATTCGCAGAAATTACAGTTTCAACAGCGCTCAGTCTTTTGACAAATACCTTTCCGAGAGCCCGCAAAGACAGCGACTCCGCCCTGTGCAAGTGTGCTTTTTCTAAACTCTCGCCTCGAGAGGTTTTGGGGAAAACAACACAAAATACTAAATTTCAAAAGCAAAAGACATTGTAAAAATTGCAGGAAAAGACAAGCATGCCTTCAAATACACATTTATTTCTACGCAAATCGTGTGTACGCCTCAATTTAAAAACTCTTCCACAATAAAACGCAGTTCATTAGATCTCAGTTTCTTCCCTTCATACTCTGCGTCGAAATCCGTGTACATTATTCGTAGCCAATGGCAAAACGATAGCGCCACGCTGTTGTGCTCGTACAAGAAGCCTTTGTACCACAGGTTGAAGCGATTGAAATCCTGCACCACCAATGGCCACGGGGTGTTCAATACCGCCATGGGATCGTGCATTTTCTGCAACTCGAGATTGTAGAAGAGAAAATCCTCTCGCCATTTGATCTGCCAGATGTCCTGCATCATTGCGTCTATCATCAGCGCAACAAGCATGTCCATCGTCGCTTTCTCGAATACACGCTTCTCCGGATCCGATAGCTCGATGAGCGGCAGACCGAGCTTGTCTGTCAGCAGGGTCACGTCTTCTTTCTCCCGGCTGTGTTTCATGATATCCGAGGTGTACACAAACGCTGCGTTGGGCTTGTCTCGGTGATATCGCTCCTCTTCCGACGGCCGGATGGTGGTGCGCATGACTATCTCTCGGAAGAAGTCTGAGATTTCAAATTTCCCCAGCGAATTGTCTCTGGCAATGCTTTCCAAGCGTTTCCTCCACACTCGGGGAAATTCCGGAGGCTTGCGTCTGTTCTGATTGAGATAGCTGTGCAGACGGAGCTTTTTGAACATGCTGCTGAATGAGAAGCACATGTCTTCAACACATCGCTGGCTGACATAGGCAGTGTTCTTGTCGACAATCCGGCGGTAGTCTTCAATGCCAGAGAAAACCGACACTGCATGCGGAGACTTGTAGAGCTGTGCGAAACGGCACATTAACAGCTCCAGATACTGCGGTATCGCAGCGTCGAAACGCACAATGTGCCACTCGTATTCCAGTTTGTTGACCGCTTTCCAAAACTCGTACATCGAGTACTCTGAAATGGACGCGTTCTCGAGGGTCTTATCGATCAACCGTTGTTCGCACAGAGTCGGGAATCCCCTACTCGGTACTGTGCTCGAGAACATGTCGAACCACTGCGGAAAACAAATAATTGTCGCAAAACACTCCAACAGAGCTTCGAAAGTCAAGACGTCGAAGCGGAACTCGTTCTCTTTCTTATTGATTTCATATCGCCAGATGTAGGTCATGGACTCGTGTGTCAGCGAGAGTTGGTTTTTGAGATAGTTTAGGATTGTGCACAAATTTTCGAACAACATGCCCGTGGCCTCGAGATCGCCGGTTTGCAGGTTCTGTTGCACACATCGCATGCAGTGGGTTATCTTTCCGAGATTGCAGCTCAAATCGTAGGAGTCGACATGTTTTTCCGGAACCAGTATTCTGCATTCGGTCAACTCCTCGATGGAGGCGCTCGTAAGTTCCTCTTCAATGTCTTCCAATTCCAAAACATTGCTTACCCGCCGGTCTTTGCCAAAGTTCAAGCTTTTTCTCAGCTCGTCCAAGTTCATTACACGGTTATTTGTGCTGAAAAGTGACGAGAATCGACGGGTTTTGCTGAGTTATTTGTCGGGTTTGATGATATAAAGACGATGTTCTATATTCTAATGGTTTGTTTTATAACAATTAGAGCATTAACAATTCGCACCGAGCCCAGGGCGTTTGCTGTTTATTTTTTTGGGAAAATAGAAAATCGCACTTGCCTAGTACGCAGGATTGCAGTGGTTTCACCACTTTTTCACAGACCATGTCCCACCCAGATCTCATACCTCTGAGAAGCCGCGAGGATGCTCTCTCCACGCTTCCTTTGGATATCGAAAACATGAAGCGAAAGTACAAACAACAGGGGCCGGATCCAAAACGCTTTCGTACCTACGAAAACGACGACGGCGATGAATACATTGTCGATAAATCGCTGCTCCCAAACGACGGCTACGATATGATGTCCAGCGAGAGTCAGGACTGCGTTGAAGAAGCGGCCATGGGCGAAAAACGCATGCAGACCCGGCGCCTTGCCGAACAATCGGCGCGGGCGTTCACAGCGGCGGAAGTCGTTCGGGCGAAAGAACGGGGAAAACGAAGACTGTCGAAAGCCGAGCGTCAATTGCGAAAAACACTATCAGACAAAAACTATACAAACGAGGACCGGGCCAAAGCTCTCGCGCAGGACGAGTACAATCTCGTTTCCCTCCCAGCTGTCTCTCCAGCACAGGCGTTTATCAACTCCATACTCGGGCCGCCTCCGCCGATAACAGAGTGTTTCGGCTGCGCCCGCGGCATAGGCATGGCGAGAGTGGCTCAGCGGAAAATCAGCGATCTCACACAGTACATACGAGACGTGATCTCGACACAGCACGTGTGCATAGCATGCATAATGGTTGAAGAGTATTTTAAAACCGAAATTATGATCCCGTCCAACTCGATTGTAATGAAAGGCGAGGGCCAGATACCCGCCTGGACTGCGCGAGGCGTCTACGAGCATTTGACGAGGCACGTTCTTGAGCCGAGTTTTGTTTTGTACAATTGTGTGCTAGAGTTGCGCACTCATATCAATGTAATTATGGAGTCGGGGCTGTACAAGTACCCGCGCGAGGTTGTCACAGTCTCCGATCGCACCCCCGGGCCGGCGGATATGATCATTGACAACACAAAACACCGCCAGTTGATGGACAGTTACAAAATGCTGCTGCAGGTCATGAATCAACGACCCTCGGACATGCTGTGGTCGAGCACCGAGTTCAACACGACCTCTACCTCCACCCTGCCGATTTCGGCGAAAGCAAATGCGATTGAGAAAGTGCAAATGAAATCGGTATTCTCTCAAGACAATTTGGCCAAGAAAACAACATATAAATCTTAAGTAATGCAATGGTCAAAAACTGTTTAATTTTATGTCATGCCATAGTTTAAGTGATTTTCGCAATTCTTTTTTGGCATTATTCGATAGTGTGTGCGATTCTACTTTTGACCGTAGGTGTGGAAAGGGTTCTTGGGGTTGTTGACAAAAGGATTGACAGTCCGCCCCTCAGGCATTGGTCTGAAACCGTTATTTTTGCGCCGAGACATGCATATCCAAATGATAAATGCAATAACGATAACGCCAATAATGATAAACATGACCCAGGCGACTGTTCTGGCTTCTTCTTCGCTAAACCCCTGCAGTTCGAAGTCTGGACATCCGCTGCAAGTGGCAATGATAAAGCCCGAAGAGCCGTCTTCAAAAGTGACTTGCGTGCAAACGCCGTCTTCGATATCAGTGTTTGTCTTTTTTCCTTTGCACTGGCCTTTTTCTGAAACCCGGAGCGTATGTACATTGTCTGGATCGCAGGTGAGTTTGAGAGCGCCCGCAGCACCATTGTCAACACATTGCGCGCTCTCTGATACAGTTTCACCATTTGCTACTGCATTCAAACAATTGGCATCGGTGTAAACTTGTACCGTGGCACATTCTTCTTCCGTTGGGCAATGTCCTGGTCCGATTTCTCCGCTGTTGTAGCTATCTAGAAGTATTCTAGTGGCTTCCAACGATTCAGTGTACTCGCTAGAATCGTCGCACAGGTAAATGTCGAGTTGCGAGAGCGGTTCCACTTGTGCGAGAGCTTCCACGATAGTATCGCTTAGAGAGGAGCCAGGAGGTACACATGAGTTCTCTTCACCACCGGCATACAAGTTGAAAACAAACGCCCAAAACTGTCCAGCTAATTTGGTACAATCGTTTGCGTTTTGCGAATTTGCAGGATATGACAGAGTATGGCTTCCAGAAGGATCATCGCAAATACGATTACAGATTGGTTCCAAACCAGTGCAGTTGCCATCTAGCAGATTGTCGATGCAATGCTGGGAAAGCGCAGCACAACCAGCACTGCAGTTGGCGAAAGAAGGCAAATCTTCCTCAATAGAGGCAAAATCCACGTTGAGAGGCGGTTTCTCAATGTTCTTAGTGTAGCCTTGCGTGTAGGTACAACAGTTGTCTTGGGCGCATTCCGCAGAGCAACCATCGCCATCTTCAACGTTTCCATCGTCGCAATCTTCGCCCGCGTCCAAATAGCCGTTTCCACAGACAGGAACATATGTGATTTGGTAATTAACCATATCAGAATCGTTTTCGCTGCAGCCTACTAGAGAGTTTGTTACTACAAGAGACGCTGCAGCTTGAATATTGGATCCAAGATCCGATGGTGCAATGAAATAAGTGCCCATGCACACAGTGCCAACGCACGACACAGTCACTAACGTGTCTGAGAGACTAAAATCTGCAAAAGATGAAATCGTCACTGTATAATCCACCAGTACACCCTGGTAGGCGTAAGAAAAGGTGCTGGACGGTAATGTTACATCCAAGAATGCAGTCGGAGATTCACAATTGCATGTTGCATCGCAACCGTCACCGGCGATTGTATTGCCGTCATCGCACTCTTCGCTCTCCTCAATAACACCATTACCACAGGCTGGTCCAGATTCTATTAGACACAGCTCACTACATCCGTCTCCGGGCAAAACGTTTCCATCGTCACACGTTTCGTCGCCATTGACGATGCCATCGCCGCAAACTGGATCACAGCTTTCGATGCAATTGAAGTATAGAGAAGGGCAGTCTTCGACTGTGCTACAGTCAGTAGGAGTTGGTGATTCAACACACACACTTCCTGCTATGCAAACGGTACCAAAAGGACAGTCAGCGTCAACCGAGCAAGAGCCAAACCGGCAGAAAGTTGTAAAAAATGTTGGGCAGGTTACAGGGGCTTCGCAGTCGGTATTGTCACTACAGACACTGTCGTCATTGGAGCATGCGCTTGCGCAGTTTTCCAGCTGGCATGCATCGCAACCGTCGCCGGATTCATTATTACCGTCGTCACACTCCTCGTCGCCGTTGGTAATTCCATTGCCGCAAATTGGCGTGGGACTGGGACTGGGTACTGTGGTCGATGCGAACACCGCAGTTTGTATGTGTAGAAAGATAGCTAAAATGTACAAAAATTTGTACATTTTTATCTTGTTTCGTCTGTGGTGTACTGTTGTTTACAGACTTGAACTTAACATTAATAGAGAATACGATTTGTGACTGGTCAATAATTTCTACCAGTCCTCGTATCATGTCGATATTTGCAAGGGGTGTGTAATTATTTAATTTTTAACTGCTTCTTTTTTGATTTAGTCGGCCAGTTCTCCAATATAGTGAAAAAAAAAATCGCTAGCAACTCTACGCTTTTGAGTTTGGTTATTTACGCTTCCACGTTTTCACATTTTTTTTTGTGTAAAATCAAAAATATATCGCGCATACAGACACACTGAGTTTGTTAAATAAACATTAATACGTTATATTCTGTACCTTTGTATCGCATATTTTAGGATAGTTACATTTGCTAAAGAATGCGGATCTTATTGCGCACTTTCCTAGTTTCAATCTTGTATTCAATAATCAATGGTCAGTGCATTGACAATGGGGATTGTACTGCGGGTCTCTGTACAAACGCAACGCACTGCGACACCCTCGGTGGGACCCAGTCTGTAGGCTGCAGCGGTTCTGAGGACTGTCTCTGTTGCAGGGACATACCGGACATGTGTTTCGATGCCATGTGTACTCCGAGCGACGGCGTGTGTCGTCTGGGCGAAACGTCGGTTTGTGCAGAAGTTTTTTCCGAAAATTACGGTTCCAACACTTGTGGAGACGGGTGCCAATGCTGTGTCAATCAACTGGAATGCGGCGCGCGTGAGCCCACCGAGTGTGACGGTGTTTGCAGCGAGGAGTCTGCCTGCGACGCCTCTTGTACCTGGGAGGCTGGGGCGTGTTCAGCGGACGACGACAATTGCGGCTGTTGTTCTTGCCCACTCGAGTGTCCTGAGAACAGCGTGTGTCTGGAACAAATGGTCAGCGTTGGTCAGGAGATTGGCGGGTGCATGGGAGATGCACTTGACCTCAGTTGTGAGGATTTTTGCACTAGCAAGGGTCAAGTGGTTTTCGGCGTGAGCGATACCTGTGGCGCTTCGTGCACGTGTTGCATTTGCACTCCGTCCGACGACGGGGAAAACGATTGCGGCAACGGACTACTGGAGGCTGGTGAAGAGTGCGACGACGATAATTCAAACAACGGGGATGGTTGTTCGAGCCACTGCAAGATCGAAGCGTGCCCTCAGATTATCTTCCAAAGTGGCACGACTTCCAAAAACTGTGCCACAAAACCGTACACTACAAAGAATGCTGTGGCAACGCACTGCGAAAGCACTGACAGCGAATCGATTCTGATTGACTGTGATCAAAAACTGGCAAGCGTGTATAACGGCCCGAATTGCGAGGGAGACGCGAGAAGCAGTATCGATTTGGAAAACGGCCAATGCTACATCGGAGCGGGAATTGCGCTTCTGGACGGGAACCTCATGGCCTATCCGGCCGCCTCCTGCTACGGAGAATGCGTTATCTCGTCCAACAGCATGCAGTCGTATGACGACGAGATTTTGCAGCAACAGGGTGGTGTAATTGTCGACCACGACATACATAAAACCAGTGCAAGCGGCGTGGTGCTGTGGGTACTGTTTTTGATAGCAATTTTCATTATGGCCATTGGTGTGACAGCATTCCTGCGCTCCAGAAGCACTGCCAGATATGAGGTACTGGAAGACACTGCCAAAGACACGCCGGAGCGACGTGTAAACCAGCAAGTTAACATGGTTGCACTCCGACGACAGGAAAAATACGCGGATGCGCAAAATTTGATGAAACAACTGAGCGGAATGCGCGATTAAACTACAATAACACTGGCTCGTTTACTAGTTTTTTACAACAGTGCATTAACTTCTTCTCGCAAAAGTTTAAAATCGTACATTTTTTTGTCAAAGTTCAACAAATCAAATTCTGCGACACGTCTGGGGAAAAATTCCTTGCAGTCTGTGTTCCCGCAAATAACCTCCTCGTCCTCCCGGATTGACATGCAGGCTCGACACGTTTTCAAGCGCTCTCCGTATACGTTCTCAAGTTGGGAGCGTTGCAAGCTCTTTCTCTTTTCATAGGCAACGACATCCATCCCTATTACGCAGACGCGGCAAATCATGTCGAAGCTGGTTTTTCCACACATTTCACAATCCAAAAGAGGCTTTACAAATCCCATGATATCGTCATCTTCCAGCAAATTAGATCTCTGTATACGAGTCTGAGATCCGAACATAATTTCTCTCAGTTTCTCCCCCAACGGCAAAATGTCAGAGAAACGCTGAATTGGCCCGCGCACTTTCAGATCCTCAATGTATTTTAGATCCGGTTGCAGATTGTTTCTCAGGGCAAAATCGGGATCTTCTGCCGATTGGTAGCGCTTGATTCCCTTGCGTCCAGAGACTATGATAAAAGGTACTCGGTCTCCCAACTGTGGCACCGGTTCGCCACGGCGTTTGAGCTTTTTGATCACTTGCACGTGGGGCAGATTGTCGGTGGCGTAGTTCGAATTGCTATATTGGCGAGTTTGAATCAACTGGTGATAGGGTATTTGCCCGTCTCGCAACTTCTCTATTTCTTTGCGCACGTATTTCGCCGCTTCGAGGCTGGCATCGTGCAGTCCCACCTCCAATCTCCGTTCCAGAACAATACTGCAGAATCCAAAAAAGATATTTTTCCCCAATTCACAGCCGTCTCTACGTCTCGCCTCCACGCCTTTAAAATAAATTTCACCCTTCTTCTGTATGGCCATGCGCTGCTCAATCGTGTCAAAATATGGCTCATATTGCATGTAGACGGCGCGTTTCTTTTTCTGCGGCCAGTATCCCACGTAGACGTGATCGAGCGCGAGTTCCATCGGGCGCTTGAAGAGCGAATTTGCCACGTCCAGGATGTGATAGATGCGCGGTTTTTGCACACAGTTGTACTCAGTGATCTCGAAGACATCTTCGATTTTTTTGATGTCGGGAAATTTTGGAAAAATCGAGTCAGTGTCTCCGCCAATGATACGTGCCCCGAATTCCGATTTCATTTTCTCTATCAGGCGAGCAAGACTCTCGCGGCCCATCAAAGTCACAGCCTCGCCGGCAGGGCGAAAGGCAAGTTTTCCGACCATTACGCCCATTGCACCGTACATGCTGTTGACCAGAATCTTCATCACCAATTGGCAAAGATCGAGAACTTGATATCGCAAACTTGTTGGATCGAGGAATTTCATATCTCTTTTGATGTTCGCTCTCAAATCCAACAGCTTCTTTGCAGCCATATCATACGCACCTCGGTCGATTTTTGGGATGTAGCAGGTTTCCTTCTCGGCTGTTTCCGGATTAAGGAGTTTTTCGTCATTGTCCAGGTAGCAGTCCTCCTCTTTCAAACCGTGCAATGCCAATTGACTTTTCAGTAAACGACGAAATTTCAAGAAATAAAACGGCTCCTGCTCGCCAGTCCACGGGTTGAGATATTCCTTGTAGGTTTCAAAGCAATCGTTTTTCGGATCAAATCCTGCTTTTTCGAATTGGGCCGCAGTACCCCCGGTATCGTGACTGTAATTCTCGGTAATCATGATATTCGGATACAACGCATTGAAATCAAGCACTGGCACTGGATCCTCGTGCAAACCAACCTCGACTTCCAGGCATGTTGCACCGACATAGCTCGATGCCTCCTGCTTGCCGCACGGGGCATTGCCGGCACTGTAGAGATTGACGTCGGGAAATACTTTGTCCAAATTCTCTTCTTCCAAAAATCGCATCAGAATCGACAGCACTTTTCCCTGCTGACCGTCAGAATTCAAATGGCCAATGTCAATTATCCCGATACGCCGTGAGAGAAGTGTCACAAACGGGATAGTGTTGAGAACGTTGATTAGCATCATGACAAGTTCGGCGTCTTTCAAGCAATAGTCATTGAGACGTGCGTTATTGTTTCTGAACAGCGAAGGAATCGCTGAGTAGGGAACATCATTTTTCGTGTCGCCAAGGAACTCCTCCGCCACCGATGCCAGCCTGTACGAGTTGAGTTTCCCGTAGATCTCGTTGAGGAATGAGTGGAGCATGTCGTAGACTTCGCGACCTTCGATATGTATTTCGGTAAACAACCGTTCGCCGCGAGCCCTCGACACAGACCGTTTGGTCGTTATAAAATCCTCTTTCCCGTCCACTCGACCCATAGAAATGTATTTCCCCTTGGCATCGCGCAAATCCAGGTGACGTATGCGCGCGATAATGTATTTCAAATCGAAATCGCAAACATTCCAACCGGTTATGTTATCAGGATCGTATTGTTTGACGAATTGACACCAGGCGTGTATCATTTCATCTTCAATTTCGAAACAGAACACTTGTTTCTCTTTGTGAAAATGACTCCAATTCACTTGGAGTTCTCCGAAAAGTTTCTCGCATTCGATTTGGTTCTCTTCAAACAGTTGTTGCAATTCATCTTTGCTGGCCAGATTCACCGCTCGATGGTCGATAGCACCAATATTATCGATTGAAAGCCGATTCTTGTTATGTCGGACAATGACACGAATGCACTTCTCCCACTCAATGCATTTGTCGTATTCCCAACGCTTTTTAGTACCGTCTGGCCTTTCCTCCAATGTTAGGACAGCTGCTTCAAGAACACTGTCGTTGAGCACAGCAGAGACACGCAAACTGCCAACCTGCTTTCGCCATTCGACAAAATCGCCGATCCACTTGTTCCAAGTTCTAATGGCGATTACATAGTTTCGCGTGTAGTCTCCATCATCGTTCACGCCTCTTTTGTATTTCGGATTTTTTTCTATCGGAAAACTGGGAAACTCGGGCAGGTATTTTGGTTTGAAAACCTCATTGTCGATATTCTTTACCGGGCCGATTGTGAATGCCACGGCAAGGTCATAGTTAGCACGGCCAGTGAGACGGGTTTTCTGCAGATCTTTTTTGGACCGTCTCTTTTCTGTCCGAACTTCACCCTCTGGACGATTGAACGTCTGTCCATAGGCGCAAATTGAGACAATTGGATTCTGCTCTGCGCTCGGAAATCCCACTGGATTCAGCATTTCAGCATCGATGGACAAAACTTTGTAGTGCGACATATCTTCGTACTTGAGCTCTGGACTCTCTCCAGTGTTGGGCGAGATACCTTTGACTTCCGCATAGTTGACAGTGACTTCCAGATCCTGATAGTTGTCGTTGCTACTGTCTATGCGCAGCGATGAATCCCAGGGTATTGTGACCCACCCATAGTTGAATATATTTCGATCGAGAAAAGCTTTTGCCACCGATTTCAGGTCTTTTTCATTTGATTTGACAGTGGGAAAGAGTTTTTTCATTTCCTCGAATATAATCTCTTTCAACGCGTAATGGCTGAAAGTGAATTCCAGCATCTGTTTCGTTTTCGGATGTGGACCGAAATATGGCCTTCTCTGCACACTTTCCACGTTGCAGAAAGCCCCCTCTTTGTAGTTGTTGCGATTCTCGTCCACGTGCTGTCCGATTGCGGCGCGTATCAAACGATCGATACTTTGAATATCCTCACTGTCGAGACGGGTGATATCGCCGCAGGTAACTGTAAATCGGAATTGTGGGTATTGAATCAGAACGCGTACGGATTTCCCTCCGCGCGTTCGCCCGTAAGCTATGAATGTATTCAACCAGCTGATGTAGCGACAGGTGAAAATTTCAAATTCAAATTTTCCCTCGGTTTCGAGGGCAGCTATGTCCTGGCTGTTCATTCTCCCTCTGTTAAAGAAAACATCGTAGGACGAATTGTAAGGGAAACCAGCATCGTCTATAGGTCCCAAATACTCGCGGGCATCGATAAACTTCAGGGCTGGAAGCGTTAGATTCTGCGCTACGATATCGAAATCCATGCGCCATTTGTTCGCAATAGGTGCCATGTAGCCACTTTCCAGGGTATGCAAATCCAATTCAGGGTGGAGACCCTTACTTTCCAGATATTCTGCGATTTCGCGCTCCTCCTGTCTGAACACGAATCCAGGATGGAACGAATAGTAGGTGCGGTAGCACATCTTATGGGCTTTCACAAAAATCGCCGAGCTGTTGTTGGAGTTCCGATACATCGCTGCAATCGACTCTGTCTTCATCTGGTGCCCGACAGCGATCTGAGAATTTCTCGAGGCGCGATCGTAAATCGCCCCCCTGCGTTCGTCGGTCAATTTGAACGCACTTTTGACAATTGTGCAGGCGAAGCGGCCAAAACACATAATCATACGGGGCTTGATTATCTCCACTTGTCTGGCGAGATACGGCAGGTACATGGATATTTCTTCGAAAGAGGGATCGCGATTCCCGAACGGCTGTACTTTGATTAGATTAGTAACGTAGCAGTGACGGTTTCGATCTATTCCCACTGCTTCCAAATTCTCGTTGATACGTATTCCGGATTTTCCAACAAAAGGTTTGCCTTCCTGCGCCTCCTCTCTCCCCGGCGCTTCTCCGATAATCATGAGCGTAGCGTCCATTGGGCCTTCGCCAAACACAAACTTATTGTCATCGTCGATTTTATACTGTCCGCAGAGTGGAAGTCCAACACGGAGCATCTCCTCGCGGAGGTCGTTCATCTGTACAGTGCGCAACTCCAACTCTTCCGGTTCGATCTGCGCCACATAGAGTTTGGAAAGGTCGCGGCGCTTTTTTTCCTTTTCCTTTGTGAATAATTTGACCCTTTTCGTTTTCTTCTGGTCCACTGGATTGCCGAATTCATCCAATTCCGCTGAAGGCTTTCGAGTGACACCTCCAAAGAAACTCGCAATGCTAGCCTGCTTGGGCTGGTTTTTGCCGCTGTTAAACATTCATAAGATTTGTATTTGGGAGATACAATATGATACATAATATGTTACCCAGAGCACACTTGGATTTATTTTCCCCAGACAATTAACTCAAATTTAAAACAACTCTTCCAAACTTCCGTCAGCAGAGCTATCACATTCGCACTTGTTGGCCATTAAAATTTTGCGCTTGCTGCACGAGACGAGTCCATCACAATCATCACACAGAATACAGTCGCAGCAGATTTTTTCGTCCCCCTCGGGGCAGTTGTCACATCCAGTGCATCGTTTGCATTCGGTACAGATTTCACACTTGCAATTCTCTCTCTCGCGCCTGCAAAGATTGCACGGCATACACGTGCCTAGTGATAGATATTTCTTGTAAGCGTCATACTTTTTCATAAATTTAACATCCCGAGAGCGCGCTCTCGCATCTTTCATGTAGCGCTTCTCCAACGTTTGCGCCGTTCGCCGCAGCTGTAAGTACTTGGTCTCCGAGAACTTTCTACACTTTTCCTTATCGTGCATGCACAGCTGGCAAAACGAAGACTCGACATAGTGGCGATTCTCTTTCAGTAGCCCGCACCGTTTGCACGGTATGTATTCCTCGTGTATCTGCTGGCCATTTGGGAGACACAGATCCATGTTCTCGTCATCTTCTTTCGTGTCCAATTGCACTTTCCACGTGTGCTGCTTTGAGGGGTGGCTTTTCTCGCAAAGCGAAAAAACTTTGGATAATTCTACATCGTTGATTCTGAGATTCAACGGTTTGCCGCAAGCGGGGTTGATGCACACGTAGATCCCGTTTTTCTCTGTGAAGGGGCTCAAAGGCACACCCTCCTCAACAGTGCCAGTGTACATTCCACAGTGCCTGCAATGGCCCACGCCCCAGGTGTTCAGATAGCAGTACATTGCAGGATTGAGATTTGCGATTTGACGCTGTGCAAATCCGAAATGCAATTTCCCAGTCAGACGTGAAAGGCGTTTGTAAAGCCCGTCGTCAACATAGTTGAACCTCACCAGCCAGGCTTTGCTCAGAGAGCACAGGGTCAGCGAAGATTCGAAGCCAGCAAACAATATGATCCGCGAGAGTACATTCCACGGAAGTTGTATTAGTACATCGAGATTTAAATTCCATTTTGCAACAGCCTCTGTGAAAAGCGGTATTTTCTTGACACGTTTTGGGGAGTTTTCAGAATTATCGCTCGAGCGTTTCTCTGCCATTGCGCTTTGGCGAAAACGTTTGTGTCTGATATAATATGGTTAAATAATATGCATCTAGGTCAATTGCAGTGTGTGGAAACGGGGTTTTTATTTTCCACTCTAGTATGTTACATAGTTCACGCGCTCTGGTTTAGAACGTCTTTTTTCTTTATAGGTACAGGCGAGGTTTTGGGCGGTATCTCTCGTTTTTTGCCACTAGGGGCAGGCTTTTTTGCATGGTTGTGATGTTTTGATCTGTGTCCGGATTTCGGCCAACCATCGTCACTGTAACTCCACTCCGTCGATTTGGCTCTGCTCTCCCCGTGACGACTTTTTCTACTTTTGTTTTCCGACTCTTCAGCCTGTTCCGGCTTGAAAGAGCAAATGAATGTGAAATTCTCGTTGCACACTATCGGACCGAGTTCGGTATAGTGGTTGACGGGGTACAGTTTGCTGTATTGATTTTGGGGCTCTTTCATATAGCGGATCTCTATTTTCATTCCATGGTCGCAATCGTATCCGCCAACCCGACACAGATCGCGCGTGAAATCTTGGTACGTTAAATAGATTGCGCTGTTGAAAGTGACGAACCCATGCAGCTCGCGATAGAACATATTGTTTTCGCCTCTGTGAACCTTCTCACGTCCTTCGATAATTTCTGTATTGCAGTAGTCCTGTATCACGACATTGTGCGTGTACTCTGGCTCCCCGGATACCACACCTCCCATCGTTTTTCTACAATTGCAATTCTTTTTTCTTTACTATTTGATAATCTGGCGTGGGCGAAATAGGTACCCCGTGTCGAAATATATTTTAAATATTACCGCACTGCGTACGTAAGTAAATAAGCCCATCTTCAGTGTCATTCGTCTCGAAACAAGCAACAAGCCAGCGTTGAAGCCAACACGCGATGTCCACGCCCAAGGACTTGGAGAAGTTGCGCAAAACAGCGGTGCGGTGGAAAACGAGACAGCTTGAAAACAAGATCACAGTGGACCAGATGCAAACCGATACCGTACAGCCAAGCGCGAACAAAAAGAAGCGAAAAAACATACCGGAACACGAGACTGATGACTTCACCGAGTCGGCAGTGGTCCACATTGCGAACCGCACAATGACGGGTATGGACGAAACTCGAAATCCAAACATCCAGCGCGAACCACAGGCCAAGAGGCATATGAAAATGTTGGATTTGAAAACGCTCAACAACATGAACTCGAGGGAAACGATTCAGATTACAACGAGCATGCGGCCGATGACAGAGTTCGAGGCGGAAAAACGCCTGACGAGCGCAAAACCGCTGGACGAGGGTGACAACGACCCGAGCATACCTGGCAAATTTCTCACTGACAAAATAACATCAGTGGAGAGCATTTTCGACAAAAATCAGAGTTTTCTCGCTCGTCGCACCTCTGCCAAGCGCCGAGAGGGCGTGCAGACCTATCCAAGGGACAAGATATCCGCGGCGCACTTTGCGAAGATCTTTTTCGCTCCACACGGTTACTTCTCTCCGTGCATCCGGTCGGAAAGCGCAGAGTGCGTGATGCAAACCATACTTCCGCATCCCAACAACAAAACCGTGCCGATGATGGCTTACGTAACCCCCGACGAGTATCGAGCGGTTGAAGGCGGCTTCGTTGAGTCGCCCTACAAACCAGAGCTGTGCGAGTTCTGCAATCGATATTTGACGAATCTCGAAGCCAAACGATCTATACTCGGGACGCAGCGCAGCGAGATAGAGATTCCCTCCCGCTACCACATTACCGGCATACCCGGAGAGTACTCGAAACACTCCATCATACAGCCGAACGGAAGCAATCGAACAGACGGTGTGTTGGGAGACTTCCGCGTGTGGAACAGCTCCGACTACGAGCCGGTGATGGGAGCGGTGCAGGCGGGAAAACCCCTGATTGAAACTGTAATCTCCATGCAGGAGTACCAGCGCGTGGACAAGGAGAAAGCGGTTTTGGAAGGAATAGTTTACGTGGAGGGTTGGGCGGAACGCAAAGGTCTGTTTTATTTAAACGAGATGGCGCTTCTCACAAACCGTCAGATTGATCCCTACGAGAGCAGGGTTGTCGACACTGAAAAACCGGTCGACATTCTAATGCTTCTACGGGGTTATTTTGAGGAGCGCGATGCAGAGTACGAGAACTATACGTATATATTTTCCGATCTGATGGAAAATGTTCTCGACGATGCACTACTGGAACGTCCAGTCCCGAAAACCGAGTCTCGCTGGCCATACTACTGTTTGCACAAAATCGACAGTCCGCCGAAATTCGAAACTCATCGGTACTACTACGCAGTGCTAGTGCGCGCAAACCTCGCGCAGACGCTGCACGCGCAGTTGACCAACAATGAGAATTTGAAAACCAAACTGACATACTTTATCGATGCACACATGCCACTGATACACTGGATGGATAAAACGCAGCGTTTCAGCGACGCAAAATTGACCAGTCCGCTTTTCGATCCCAACATGGATTTCTACACGAACATCCTTTTTCAAAAGTGGCCAAAGTACCAACTGCACTATGTGCAAGACGACATACGCCAGGTGCCGTTTGTCATACGCACTTACACGCGGCCCAAGCCAGTGGAAATTCTGCACTCCTACTACATTGAAAATTTGGCAGAGCGGGTCAAACAGCCAGTGCACGATATCGTGCCAATGATGGATGCTCTGCGCGATTTGGACGTTAACACTTTCACAAACGCACATTACATTCGTCTATCCTTGCAATACAAAGAGATGCTACTGCTCTGTTCCACCACTGTGAAAAACGCATGGCCGGACATGGACGTGAAGCGCATTCGAAACTTCAAAGACGAAGGGCCGAAAACGGAAAAACAATACCAAGACAATCTGCAGCACAACAGTAAGGTGATCGACCGTGTACAGTCTGCATTCTACGAACTAATCGAGAGAATGCAGAAGGAAAACATCTATTACAAGCAGATGATATTCCTGGTCGGGCATATCGTATTCTGTGACTATCGCAAGACCGTGGAGGAGCTGAAGAAAATGGACGATACAGATGTGGACTCGATTATGGAGGTCTGTTTCCATTTCAAGTCGATTTTCCCCAGCAATACAGATATTGAAATTACCAATCGGACCATCGCAGGGAGGCCTTGGAAAGAGTACTACTACCTGATGTCCTGTTTGGTGCGAGTGTACGTCTCAGAGCACATACACAAGCTGGAGGATTGGCGCGTGAAACCGATACGGAATGCACTGGTTCTGTTTCGAAACACGCACCTGGCCCTGTTCCGCTACATAACAAATTCGCCGCCGCACTTGAAAACCGACGCACACCTGGACAGTTCAGTGTCCGGGCGATCAAGCGGAATTACAGTGACATGGTTGGACAAATTCTATCCGTATGAGACGCCGTTAGTGCATCCTGGCGCGTTGCCAGATTTTATCGACGGGCTTCCGAATGTGAAATTCGTCACCAACTGCGGGATGAACAAGCACAAATGGATCAAGCTCCAGTACAAAAAGCCGCAGCAGGTCTGCGGTAAGCGGAATTTCGCAGACATGTTGCAG
>Ga0307378_10002975_pt1 | contig 25243 bp, 18 predicted proteins | sample UN1MG_FD_202238 | JGI IMG/M metagenome (GOLD analysis project Ga0307378, IMG submission 202238) | Soil microbial communities from Risofladan, Vaasa, Finland - UN-1 | ecosystem: Environmental > Terrestrial > Soil > Coastal area > Acid sulfate soil | place: Finland: Risofladan, Vaasa | collected...
TCGCGACCTGGAGGGCCACGCGTGGCGGGCCGCCGACACGCAGCTCCTGGCGATCGGCCAGGGCTCGCTTCGGGCGACGCCGCTCCAGGTCGTCCGGATGATGGCGGCCGTGGCCAACGGGGGGCTTCTGGTCACGCCCCACGTGGTCCGCGCACTCGGCCTCCCCGCGCTGGACGACGGCCCGTCGGCAACCGAGCTTGACGACCTGGCGGACGATCCGATCCGCACTCGCCCGCCGCGTCCGATCCCCGGGCTCTCCGAGGCGACGCTCTCCGCGATCCGCAAGGGGCTCGATCGCGTCGTCTCCGACCCCCGCGGCACGGCGCACGAAACCGTGCGCCTCGACTCGATCCGCATCGCCGGCAAGACGGGCACCGCCGAGACCGGCCCGGGCCGCGCCGAGCACGCCTGGTTCGCCGGCTACGTGCCTGCCGAGAAGCCCAAGCTGGCGCTGGTCGTCGTCCTCGAGCACGCCGGCGACGCGGCAGAGACAGCCGGCCCCGTCACCCAGCGGCTGGTTCGTCAAATGCAGGAGCTGGGCTACTTCGACAAGCCTCAGCCGTCTCGCGTTGCCGGCGGCCCTACATCAAGTGCCACTGGCCGCTGAAGACCACGTAGATCCCCAATACCAGATTCGTCACCGCGTGGGCAGCGACGCAGTCCCAGAGGTTTTTGGTTTTCACCATCAGCCAGGTGACCAGCGAAAACCAGACGGCGGCGGCCAATAGCTCGGCCGGGTGCATGAGCATGGGAACCAGCGTGCCGACCACCACGGCCGTGGCACTGACCCGACCGAACGGCACTTCCCACCAGTTGGCCTGGATCACGAACCGCATCGCGAAGCCACGGAGGAACAGCTCCTCGGCCACGGCGATCACCACGACGAGCCCGAAGAAGCGGACGGCCAGCAGCGCCCAGGCGCAAGCGGCCGGGTAGTCCTGCAACTCGTCAAACGGGTTGAACGCGCTGCGGGTGCCGAGCCCCAAGAGCCCATCCAGGCCAACGGGCGCCAGCAGCTTCTGCTCCAACCCGAGCCGGCAGAGCCCGACCCATGCCACGCCCCCCACCAGCCCGACCAGCACCGCCAGCGGACTCACGACGCGCTCGGCGCAGGTCTCCTGACCTCGCTGGCGTGAGTGCGGGGTCGGGAGACCCGCGCACAGCGCCAGGCCGGGCAATACGAAGAGGATGGCCGCCACGGTCAGGGCGATCTTGGCCGTGTAGACGATCGGGTAGTAGCCGTAGGGGATCGCCAGCCAGCCGTCGGCGACGCCCGACTCCGGCGGCTTGGGCTCCAGCGACCCGGCGAGCATGAAGACCGCAAGCGGCAGGACGAACGTCACCCAGCGGTGCCGCTCCAGGAGCGCACGACGCCAGCCGCGGCCTGCGGGGCGCGGAGGCGGTTCGGCGTTCGCTTCGTTGGTTGGGTCCGTCCCGCTCACTTGGCCGCCAGCACGCGGAGGAACACGGGCATGAAGTGGGGCAGGTCGGGCCAACCGCGGGAGGTGACCAACGGGCCGTCGACCACGACCGGCTCGTCGACGAACTGGGCCCCCGCCAGCTCCAGGTCGGGCCGGATGCCGTAGTAGCAAGTCATGCGACGCCCCTTGACCGGCCGGGTTGCCCAGACCACCGCCGGCCCGTGGCACATCGCCCCCAAGGGGAGCTTCTTGTCGACGAAGTAGCCGACCAGGTCGAGCACCTCCTTGTACTGCCGCATCTCCTCCGGTCCACGGCCGCCGGGGATCAACAGGCCGTCGTATTCGGCCGGCTTGACGTCCCTGTAGGCCACTTCGGTCTCGATCTGGTAGCCGCGCATCTCCGTGTAGTTGGAGTACTTGGGGTCGAAGTCGTGCACGACCAACTGGAGCCGCTTGACGTCGGCGGCCGCCACCACCGGCACGATGCCCTCTTCCATCAGCCGGTAGATCATGTAGTAGGTTTCCATCCCCTCGCTGAACTCGCCGATCGCCACCAGCACCCGCTTCCCCTTGAGGGGCTTCTGTCGCGGGCTGGCGGCCGACGCCTGCGCGCCGCCGACCGCGGCGATCCCGAGTGCCCCCAGAGAAGCCGCCAGTGCGCCGCGGCGCGATACCTGGTTCTCGTCACGTTTGCTCATCGTATGCTCCTGGTTGTCCGGTCGCCGTTGGTTGCACCGGGGACCCTGCCAACCGCTCGCCGATCCCGTCCCGTGCGTCAGGCCCGCAGCCCACGCTTCCGGGCGGTGCGCCGGCAACCCCGGGAAGATGCCTGTGCCACGGGATTCGAGGCTATCGGGTCGCCCCATCCTGCCCACCAACGTACTCCAGCTCAAGCCCCGGGGCAACCGTTTCGCCGGCAGTCCCGCCGACCGTCAAGCCTTCTCAAGGGGCGGACCGTTTCGACCTTGGCCGCCACGCCGAGACTTGTTGCCCCCCGAAAGAATGATTATAATCGGACGAGTCAATCCACGGAGCTGGAGATCGCAGTGATGGCGGTTCTTCTCGACCAGTTCGTCGAAACGCTCTCCGAAAGCGGCCTGATGACCGCCGACGAGGTCCAGGCCTTTCTCGATGGACTCGGGGCCGACGAGAGGCCCGAGACCAGTGAGGAGCTGGCCAAGCTGCTCTTTCGGCACGGCAAGCTGACCAAGTTCCAGGCCCAGTGCATCTACCAGGGCAAGACGAAGGGGCTGGTCTTCGACGAGTACACCGTGCTGGACAAAATCGGTCAGGGCGGGATGGGCATCGTGCTGAAGGCGCAACACCGACGAATGAAGCGTTTGGTGGCCGTCAAGATGCTGCCTGCCGCCGCCTTAAAGAACAAGGAGGCGGTGAGCCGGTTCTACCGCGAGGTGGAAGCGGCCGCGCGGCTCACCCATCCCAACATCGTCACGGCCTATGACGCACGAGAACACGCCGGCACACACTACTTGGTGATGGAGTACGTCGAAGGCAAGGATCTGGCCGAACTTGTTGCCGAGCGAGGACCATTGCCGGTTGGGCAGGCGGTGAACTGCGTCATCCAGGCCGCGCAGGGTTTGGAATACGCCCACAAGCAGGGCATCATTCATCGAGATATTAAACCCAGCAACTTGCTGCTCGACCGGGAGGGCACGGTCAAGATCCTCGATATGGGGCTCGCCCGGATATTCGAGGGCGATGGCGCCACCGGTTCCGACCGTCTGACGGGTAGCGGACAGGTCATGGGAACTTGCGACTACATGGCCCCCGAGCAGGCGGAAGACACCCACGGCGCCGACCATCGGGCCGACGTCTATTCGCTGGGCTGCACGCTCTACCGCCTGCTGACCGGCGAAAAGCCCTACCAGGGCGACACGATGATCCAAATCCTGATGGCCCATCGTGCAGCGGAAATTCCTTCCGCTCGTGACGTTCGCTCTGACGTTCCCGAAGCGGTTGACGGCGTTTGCCGGAAGATGATGGCGAAGAAGCCCGAAGACCGCTACCAGTCGATGACCGAAGTGCTCGCGGCCTTGGAAACATGCGTGGCGGTGAAAACGCCCGTCCCACCACCCGTGGCCGACGAATCTTCCAGCGATGGTGCGCTCACGTCATTTCTCCAAAACCTCCCCAAAGGAGGTGTGGCCACAAAGAAAAAAGCTGCACGGGTCGCCGAAGACACGTTCGAGTCTCATGTGGAGCAAAACACTTCGAGCAACATTTGGACAAAACTGGTTCCTGCCCACCGTGGTCAGATGTGGACATACGCGGGCATTGCCGGTGGCGCGGCTTTTCTCGTGGTGCTTCTGGGCGTGGTTTTCATGCTGAAGACGCCCGAGGGCACGCTGGTGGTGGAGGTTAACCAACCGGGCGCCGAAATCGTGGTGGATGACGGCAAGGTCACCCTCACCACGCCCGACGACAAGGAACCTGTGGAAATCCAGGTTGAGGGAGGCCAACACACGCTCTCAGTGACCAAGGGCGGGTTTGAGACGCACACCGACACGTTCAGGATCGAGTCGGGCGGCCGGGAAGTGTTCAACGTCCAACTGGTGCCGTTGGCGGCGCCCAAAGCGGAAGGCCGAAAGGCGAAAGCGGCCCCCTCGGAGCCCAAACCGGAGATTGCGGCAGTCAAACCGCTTCCCCCGCCCGATCCGGCGGCGTGGAAGGCCATTCTGCCGGCCGACGCTCCGGCTCCCGCCATCGCTCCTTTCAATGCCGCTCAACCCAAGAAACACCAAGAGGTGTGGGCGGGCTACCTGGGCATGCCGGTCGAGCAAGACGTGGACCTGGGAGACGGCGTGAAGGTGACCGTGGTGCTGATCCCGCCCGGGGAGTTCGTGATGGGCTCGACCGCAGAGGAGCAGGCACGCTTCCTGGAAGAGGCGAGGGCGGCAGCCGACCAATGGGCCATCGAACGGATTCCCACCGAAGGGCCGCAGCATCGGGTGCGGATCACCCGGCCGTTCTATCTGGGCAAATACGAGGTGACGCAGGCCCAGTGGGAAGCGGTGATGGGGAGCAACCCGTCCCGCTTCACGGACGACCCATCCCATCCGGTGGAACAAGTGAGCTGGGATGACGTTCAGCCGTTTCTGGCCAAGCTGAACGAGTCTCGCAAGAGCCAGGGGATGAAGTTCGCGTTGCCGACTGAGGCGCAGTGGGAATACGCCTGCCGTGCGGGCACGACGACGGCGTGGCACTGTGGGAACGACGAGGCCAAGTTGCAGGAATATGCGTGGTTCAATATGAATTCGGGTGGCAAGACGCATCCGGTCGGCGAGTTGCTGGCGAACGGGTTTGGCCTTTACGATATGCTCGGGAACGCTTGGGAATGGTGTGCCGATTGGTATGGGGCGGAGTACTACGCGCAGTCGCCGGCGGACGATCCGAGCGGACCCTCCGCGGGCTCGCACCGCGTGCATCGCGGCGGCGGGTGGCTTTACCACGCGAGGCGCTGCCGGTCGGCGAATCGGGACTACAACTCGCCGGACTACCGCAGAGACTACCTCGGCTTCCGGCTGGCCTGCGAGACTCAGCTTCCTTGGCCGCAAGCGGCCGACATCACTTCAGCACCCGAGGGCGAATCCCGTCCTCCACAGTCTCCGCAAGGGAGTTCCGATCCCACTGAGGCCGAGCGTGACGCGGGCGCAGATATCTTCATGCAAGATTTTGACCGCAACAAAGACGGAAAGGTAAGCCTCGACGAGAAGCGGAATATGCCCCCGAAAACCTTCAAACGTTACGACAGGAACAGCGATGGCATGATCGACCGGGAGGAGGCGCGAGAGATAGATTTGGCGAGAAGGAGAGCAGCCAAAATGAACGCCCCTGATAAGCCTGAGGCTCAGTAAGCGGCTCAGAAAAGACTGGACGACTACGAAACCTCGCGGCAACGCATGCCCGCTTTCTGGAAGAGGCGACAGGCGACCAATGGACGATCGATCGGATTCCCACCGAAAGGCCGCAGCATCGGGTGCGGATCACCCGTCCGTTTCGTTTGAGCCGTAACGAGGTCACCCGGGGCCAGTTTCGCCAGTTTGTGGCGGAGACGGGCTACCAGACGGAGCCCGAGCGGGACGGCCAAGTGACGTAGGGTGCGTGAAACGCACCATTTCTGCTGAAGACAGGGAATGCCACGACGCTGAGAGACCGCGGCAGCACGACTGACGTGACATTTGGCTGTATCATGGATGGTGCGTTTCACGCACCCTACGGCTACTCATTCTTGGACGCCGTCACTTCGGCGGTCGCCGTGGTTTTGCCACCTAGGAGGGGTGCTACCCCCTTCAGATACCGGCAGCGCACGTGCGCTGGGGCCCGAGGGGTAGTGCGCTGGGGTCACACGGTGAATGCGCTGGGGTTCCAGCGCACGTGCTACCGGGTCACAGGCCACCTGCGCGCACGGTAGGTACTGGGCGAAACGCCCTTTTTGGACGAGGTCACTCGCGCAAGCCCCGGGTACGAAAGCACTTCGACGTTTCGGCCGAACCAACAAAAACCGTCCAACAAATGTTTTCGACGCAAGGCGTTCTCAGATAGGGACTTAGGGCTTGTCATGCACGGACTTGTTGGACACTTGGAGGGCCGTTTTCGGGGGCTTGCGGCCGTGCTGTTTTTCGCCTAACACGGTCGAGCATACCATGTTAGCGCCGAGCCGCAAGACGTTTTTTGGGCACCCCGGGGTGCTTCCAGTTTTTCGCGGCCCAGCCGGCCCGACGGGACGATTCGCCGCGTGGCCGGCGAGCGCGACGCCCCGGCCTTCGGGAAGGGCCGATCCAAGAAAAGGCGGGGCGCGCAAAACGCAGCATGCGCCGCGCAGGAACGGCGGGGTGCCGAGAAAGAAATGGGGGGCGTTGCCCGCCACGCACCGCCGCAGGCCGCGGTCCGCTCAACTGCCCATCCACGTGGGCAGCTCGTTGGCGGGCGGGAGCTTGACGACCCGGGCGTGCCGGATCGGCTCCATGGCCAGGACGTCGGCGAGGGCTTCGGCCGAGGGGCGGCCGTCGAGCGAGAGCACCGCGATCTGCTCGCCGCCCGGCTCGTCGGTGCTGCGGCCGACCGACATCTGCGCGATGTTGATCTGGTGCTTGCCGAACGCCGAGCCGATCTTGCCGATCACGCCGGGCACGTCGCGGAACGTGATCAGCATGAGGATGCCGTGCAGGCAGCTTTCCAGCCGGCAGTCGTCTTTCCGGACCAGACGCGGCATGTTCTTGCCAAAGAGCGTGCCGGAGGCGATCACCGTCTGCTCCTCGCTGACCACTTCGGCGGTGATCAGGGAGCTGAACTCGCCCACGTCGCTGGACCGCTCCTCGACCAGCTCGATGCCTCGCTCGCGGAGGAGGACCTCGGCGTTGACGATGTTGACCTCCGACTCCATCGCGTGCTGAAGCAGGCCCGCGGCGAAGGCCGCGGAAAGCAATCGGGTGTCCCTCGCGGCCGCTTCGCCCGTATAGCGCATCCGGCAACACTTCGGCCGGGAGGGAACGAGCTGGGCCAGGAGCAGTCCCAGGCGGTAGGCCGTGTCCAGGTATCCGCGGAGGGCATCGAGCGTTTTGGGGTCCAAGGGCGACATGTTCACCGACTGCTTGATGGCCCCGGTGGTGAAGAAATCGATCAGGAGCTCGGCCGCCTCGACCGCCACGTTGGCCTGGGCCTCTTCGGTGCTGGCGCCGAGGTGCGGCGTACAGAGCACGCCCGGCATCCCGAACAGCGGGCTCTCGGTGCACGGCTCCGACGCGTACACGTCGAGCGCGACGCCGCCGACGTGTCCGCTCTTGAGCCCTTCGACCAGCGCGTCGACGTCGTAGATGCCGCCGCGGGCGCAATTGATCAGCCGGGCGCCGGGCCGGAGGAGCTTGACTTGTTCGTGGCTGATGAGGTTTCGGGTGGCGTCGTTCAGGGGCGTGTGGACGGTGAGGTAGTCGACGTCGGGGAGCATCTCCCCGACGGAATCGCAGGCCTTGATCCCCAGCTCCTTCGCCCGCTGGGCCGACAGAAACGGATCGCATCCGAGCACGCGCATCTCCAAGGCCAAGGCCCGGGTGGCGACGGCCTGGCCGACGCGGCCCAAGCCGACGATCCCGAGCGTCTTGCCGGCGAGCTGGGTGCCCATGTACTTCTTGCGATCCCAGCGTCCCTCGATGAGCCCCTGATAGGCCGGATGGACGTTTCGCGACAGGGCGAGCATCAGGGCGATGGTGTGCTCGGCGGTAGAGAGCGTGTTTCCGCCCGGCGTGTTCATCACCACGATCCCCAGTCGGGTGGCCGCTTCCAGGTCGATGTTGTCGGTTCCGACGCCGGCCCGGGCGATCGCCTTCAGACGCCGGTTTCCCTCCAGCACGTCGCCGGTGATCTGGACGCCGCTGCGGCAGATTGCCCCGTCGAACTCCGACAGGGCCGTGCGCAGCGCGTCGCCTTTCAAGCCCGTATGGACTTCGCACTCGATGTTCCCGGCCGACTCCAACAAGTCGAGGCCCTCTTGTGACAGGTTGTCCAGGACAATGATTCGCGGCATGGGTTTGAACCTCGTCGTGCGACTGGGGAGCAGCGTCCGTTACGACCGCTCGGTGTCGAGATCCTGAAGGCAACGTCGGGCTTCGGCAGTCCAAGCCACTGCGGCCATGGCCCCGCCGAACGGAGCACGTGCACCCCACGCGTCTCCACGCGGTCGCCGGCTGCACGCGGCCGCCGGCCCGCATTCCAGCTCAGGGGACGTGATTATACCGGGCGCAAGGGGCTTTGACGATGGGGACGATGGGAGAGGACGCACTCGACGTGGCCGGGCCGGACGGGAGGATTTGGCCAGCCGGAGGGTGCTGTCAAGGAGCCTGCGTCTGGGGCCGAATTGCCCCGCGTGGCCGCGCGAGGCGGGCGTGCGCAAAGGAATGCTGAGGAAGGTTGAGCGCGGGCGGAGATGACGGACTATCGCAGGGGGCTCGCGTTCCGGCTCACCATCCGGGTCGATTCGGGCGGCGTGCCGACGGTCGTCATCGGGGTCGGGCCCACGGCGGACTGCAAGGCGGCGACCCGGGAGGCCACTTCCGGCTGGAACCGGTCGTGCCAGAGAGACTGCTGGTAGTCGTTCAGGGCCAGCGCGTGCTCGCCCACTTGCTCGCGGAGCCTGCCGAGGGCGGCCAGGGCTCGGGCGTTCTGGGGGTCGGACGAGAGGGCTTCCAGCAGGTGTTGCTTGGCCGCCTCTCCGTCGCCGAACTCCTCCATGAGCCGGGCAAGCTCGATCTTCGGCTCCGCCACCGTGGGATTGCGGTCGGCCCAGCCCTCGATCAAACGAAACGCCTCTTCGCTCCGTTCCTGCTCCACCAGCAAGACGGCCAGGCCGCGATAGCAGTGCCGATGGTTCTCATCCCGGTCGAGGCACTGATTGTAGTAGTGCTCGGCCTGGGCAAGCTGCGAAGGATCCTGGTTCTGGATCCCCATTCGGTGGTGCACCGCGGCCAAGTTATAGTAGCCGTCGGCATTGTTGGGGTCGTAATTGACGGCCAACTGGAATTGCCCGAGGGCCTCCTGATGCCGGGACTGATCGAAGAGCCGAACGCCTTCGGCGTTTCGGCCCTGGGCGGCGACACCGCCACACCCCGATATGCCCGACAAGCAGAGCCCGGCCAAGACCACCCACCCGATTGCCGGGAGTCGTCGGGCGGGCCCTCGGATGGTTGCCACGGTCGGTGTGAACACGTCGCTCGCGCCCCGCTTTTCGAGACAAGTCGATCGAATGGACCTGACAGCGCAGCATCTTGCGCCGCGGGAAGGATGGAAAGGTCGCGGGAGGATAGTCGCCGACGCGCAATCACGCAAGACCGGATTCCGCCGCAGATGAAGAGCCCGAACAGCCCCAAGCCGCGGAGCCAACTGCGGGATTTTGGTCACGATAGGGATGGCGGGACCACCCGAAAGCGCCCCTTCTGCCCGGCGGAGTGGAAAGTCGCACAATCCTCGGGGCTGGCCAGGGCCGGACATGCGGGATATTCGTGCCGTGTCGACTTCAGCCGTGGCCTGCGCTGTCGCCAGCAAGACGCGACCAGTCAAGTCGCGGCGAGCACTCTTGGGGGACGACCTCAGACTGCCGCTTCCTGCTCCTGCTGGAGTTGGCTTCCGGCGTCCGCGGGCTCGCTCTCTGGGGGTGCGGGCGGTTCGACGGGCTCGCCAGCGGGGCGCCTTTCGTAGCCCAGCTTCTTGAGCACCTCGAGGATCTCGCTGCACGTGGGAAACATCCGCCCGCTGGTCCGCTTGTAGTCGTCCAGAGCGCTCATGAACTCGAGCTCGTCGGATGAGTAGTCCCGCTCGCACGTGGTCGGATCAATCTGACGACGCCGATTCACCTTGACCCGGCGTTCGATCTTTCGACGCTCCACGGGCACCGGGACGCTTCTATCGCGGCGATCCGAGGTCTCGCGGCGGTCCCCGCCCGAGCGGTGATCGACCGTGGCTGCCTTCTCCGACTTGGCGGACTTGGCAGCCGATTTCTTGCCGGCGGCCGCCTTCTGGGTGGAGGTCTTTCGAGTTGTCTTGGCCTTGTTGGCGGCGGCCTTCTTGGTCTTCGCTACAGCCACAGTCCTCTCCCGCGCTAAGCCAGGTGAAAAGTAGGCATAGAACACGCCACTGACGGGAGGGATCGGACATAGGCGACGACAAGCTTGAGCGATCAGGAAATGTGGGGGGTTTTGCCAGAATAAACGGAATACGGGGAAATTGCCGTTGATACAAAGGTGAGGATTGCGCCGCCACAGGCGAGAGGACGAGCTTACCGTTTTCGGGGGGTTCGGAAGCAGGCCAGCTTCTGCTTCGCACCGCATCGCGGCCGGTCGGGGCGAAAACGAGGGATTGGCTGCCGGCTTCCCTGCCCAGGTTGCGGGAGCGCGGGGCGAGCTGCTTCGCCAGCCGAAACGCGAGGACTAAGGCAGGAACGTGGTGCCGAGCGAGGCGATTCGGAGATCGAGGGCTGGCTGGAAGAAGCCGAGGGCCGGAGGGCACCGGAGGGGTAGGACGCGCGATGCCCCGGGGGCCGGGAGTGGACGGCCACTGTCTCCCCCCGCCGTCTTCGCCCAGGGCACTAGTGGTCTGTCCAGATTGACTTTGCCGGTCGGGTGCCACTGGCGTCTCGCCAGTGCAGCTACGAGAGCACGGGCAAGATGCCCGTGGCACCCGTAAACTCGAATTGGACAGGGCACTAGCCGTTTTCGTCGAGGGAATCGGTCACTTCGTGGCAGATGTCGCGAAGCTCGCCGAGGCTGACTTCTTCGAGCCGCTTGCCTCGCTTGTCGAGGCGCTCGTTGATCTTCAGCGCCGTCTCCTGCATCACGGCGTGAGTTTCGTGACTGCCGCCGCAGAGGAGGAAGTTCTTCCCGCGGGTGAGCCGCGTGTGCCCATCATCATTGTCGAAGGCCAATCCCAGAAGGGCAGCCGACCTGCGGTCCCGATTCGTCGGCCTCATCCGCGAGCCTCCTGTCGACCACGACTCTTGATTACCCGGGGCGGTTCTTGAAGAAGTTCTTGAGTGTGTCGGCCGCTGCGTCGTGGGGATTCTCGGAGGTCGGCTTCCAATGCCCCTTGCTCCAAACGCCCGGGACTTCGGATTCCTTCTTTTTCTTCTTCGGCTTCCCGTCGAGAGTCTCCGCTTCGGCGACGTCCGTCGTTGCTTCTCCGGTGTAGGTCGGGTCGAGCGTCTGGGTATCGGTGTCGCTGAGCCAGCTATCGAGGTCCATGTCGTCGTCGAGGGACGATTCGACGGTTCGGGCGGCGGCCTCCTGAACGCTCTTGACCTTGGGCTTCTTCTTCCCGCCGACGTCAACACCCAACCGGACTTCCAACTCCAAGTCGCCGATTTTCAGCCGGTCGCCGTCTTTCAGCTCCAGCTCCCCCTTGACCGTCTCGTCGTTGACCACGGTGCCGTTCTTGCTGCCGAAGTCTCGAACCGACACGTACGCTTCTTCCACGATGAGCACACAATGGTGTCGGCTGACCAGATCGCTATGGGGCCTGAGCTGGCAGTCTTCCGCCCGGCCAATGTAGAACTTCGGCCCCGCCACCGGCAGTTCTTCCCCTGCTCTCTTCCCGGCTACCACGACTAGCTTAACTTCCATCCCGTCTCCTCAACGGCCACGACGTCCGCCCGCCGGAGCGATCGCTGATCCCGAGGACCCAGACCAACTCGGGGAAATAGGTCAAGTCTACGCGGAATTTTCAAAGATGCAACCCTGGGCCCCCGACCAGAAGGGCCGGTCGGACCAGTCTTTCGGGGCATAGAAATCCCGTGAAGCAGCGCCCTCCTGGTGCGTATCGGCACCAATCAACCGATCGGTTGATTCTCAGTTCCGAACTACCCATGGTACCGTAACGGCCGGGCAAGTCAAAACCATTTTCTCGACTTTGGACGCTACGCAAACCGGCCCCTGGCGCAGCTTCGAGGAATGGGCCCTTTCTCCTGCCATGATACGCAGTCGTGCCCGTTACCAGTTCAGTGATGTTTGTCGGGGAAATGCGAAAAAAATTGCGGATCGCCGCAGTGCCTGGTGCGGGTCGTTTCCGTGGCGAACCGGACCGGCAAGGGCCCTACCGGCGGCGGCCCCTCGTCCATGCCTCCGCAGCGTATTTGGATTGAGCCAACTTGTCGGCCTGGCGCCGTTCCGCCTCGGACAGCGGCCGGCTCTCGCATCGCAGACCGAGCTGGCGGCCCAGCCTGTCCAGCCAGGCCTCCACGAACTGCGGCTCTCGAATAGGTGTCTTCAGGAGTTCGTTCAAACCGGGCAGCTCCGGGGCGGCCTGCGACCGGGCAACGAGCACGCTGCCATGTTGCAGCACGGCTCCGGGTGAGCGTCGCTGGGCGCTGCCGGCCACTTTCGCATGGCTGACCAGGACGTCGCCGGGCGCGCGTCGCTGGAAACAGAGGAAAGGTTGACGCCCGGACGTCGTCTCGCCCGATCCCCCATACAAAAAGGCCGAGACCCCAAGCTCCGAGAGTAACTCGACCAGGCTGGTGTGGACGGCCCGGTAGAGGGCAAGGCGACGGACGGCGAGGCGATGCCCCCGGGGCACCACGATGCTGTAGGTCAATTCGCGGTCGTGGACGATCGCCCCACCCCCGCTCGTGCGGCGGACTACCGGACAACCCAGGCTGGGCGCATGCCGGTCCCGATCCTCGTAGGCCTGAAAATACCCCAACGATAACGTGGGCTCGCGCCAACGGTAGAACCGCAGGCAACATCCGCCCGCTGCCGCCGACCACTCCATCAGCACTTCGTCGACCGCCATGTTCCACGCCCCCGCGTCCGGCGGATCGATCAACAGGCGGCAGTGAGTGAAGGATGAAGGATGAAGGATGAAGGATGAAGGAGTTTCGCGTGGCCGATTCTGAGTGGGGATTCGGGAGTGGGCCGTGTCAGGGCTCGTGGAAGCATCTCCCCCTCTCTCCTCGCAAGGAGATTCGCCCGGCTCGGCTGATCTAGTCTCCATCTTCGCGGTCTCGGTCAGTTGACTTCGGGGAAGCCGACCCGCACGGATGAATGCTGAGTGATGAACGACACTTGTGAGCAGAAGTTGGGTGGCTGCCGCTCAGCGACCAGTGTATCCTCCTTCATCCCTCCTCGTTCATACTCTATCCTTGCTCTCTTGACCAGATGAGGATCGGCTTGCGCGCGGCCCGGACTTCGTCGGGACGACTGATCGCCGTCGTGTGGGGCGCATCGTGCAACAGATCCGGGGGCTCCTCGGTGATCCGAAATAGCGCTTCGGCGAAGGCGTCCAGCGTCGTCTTGCTCTCGGTCTCCGTAGGCTCGATCATCATCGCCTCGCGGACAACCAACGGGAAATAGACCGTCGGGGCATGGAAGCCGTAGTCCAGGAGTCGCTTGGCAACGTCCATCGCGCCGGTGGTCCGCTCCTGCTTCAGATTCGACGCCGAGGCGACGAACTCGTGCATGCACCGATCGCCGTGCGGCACCGGCAGGATGTGCTTCACGCGGCTGAGCAGGTAGTTGGCATTGAGCACGGCGTCGGCCGACGCGCGACGCAGCCCCTCCGCGCCCAGGGTCCGCAGGTAGCAGTACATCCGCACCAGCACACCGGTGTTGCCGAAGAAGCTCCGCACGCGCCCGATCGACTTGGGCCGGCGGAAATCGAGCCGGTAGCGGCCGTCTTCCCGCACGACGATCGGGGCCGGCAGGTACGGGGCCAGCTTGCCCGTGACGGCCACGGGCCCGGCGCCCGGGCCGCCGCCGCCGTGCGGGCCGCTGAACGTCTTGTGGGGATTGAAATGCATCATGTCGGCCCCGAAATCGCCGGGCCGCGCCACGCCCAGGATGGCGTTCATGTTGGCCCCGTCCAAGTAGACCAGCCCCCCGGCATCGTGCACTCGCTCGGTGATCCGGGCGATTTGGGTCTCGAACAGTCCCAGGGTGTTCGGATTGGTGATCATCAGCACGGCCGTCCGGTCGTCGAGCTTGGCCTCCAGGTCATCGAGGTCGACGCGGCCGTCGCGGTTGCTCTTCAACTGGACGGCCTGGAAGCCGGCCATGGCGGCGCTGGCGGGGTTGGTCCCGTGGGCCGCGTCGGGGATCAGCACGGTCGATCGGTTCCCGCCGATGTCGCGGAAGTAGGCGGCCGCGACCAAAAGCGCGGTCATCTCGCCGTGGGCGCCGGCCGCCGGCTGCAAGCTCACGGCCTCCAGGCCGCTGATCTCGGCGAGCATCTCCTGCGAGGCATGCAGAATCTCCAAGATCCCCTGGAGCGACGCTTCCGGCTGGTACGGGTGCAGGTCGATGAAGCCGGGCATGCCCGCCAGCCGCTCGTTCCGCTTGGGGTTGTACTTCATCGTGCAGGAGCCGAGCGGGTAGAAGTGGGTGTCGACCGACATGTTCTGGGCGGAGAGGTTCGCGAAATGCCGCACCAGCTCCGGCTCGGTCAGCTCCGGGAGCGGCGGCGGCGCGGAAGCCAACGCCTCGGCCGGCAACAGCTCCTCGAGCGGCCGCTCGGGCACGTCACACCCAGGCAGCCGGACCGCCCGGCAACCGGGCCGAGATTGCTCGAACAGCAGTTCCGTGGCTTGCTTGTTTCGCATGGGGGATCGGCTTGTTGTCAGTGACGCGTTGAAGCGATTGGATGTATCCGATGTAGATCATTCATCATTCGATGCTTTCTGCCAGCCGGTCGATTTCGGACTTGGTTCGCTTCTCGGTGACGGCGACCAGCAGGCAATCGTCCAGCTCGGGATACCATCGGCCCAGCGCCACGCCAGCGAAGACGCCTTGGCTGCGTGCGGCCTCCAGGCGCTCGTCCACCCGGCCGTCACGCACGCGTACCACGAACTCCTTGAACGTCGGCCGGTCGAAGACCGCTTCGAGCGAATCCCGCCGCGTGAGCTCGTCGAAGGCGTAGCGGGCTTTCCTCAGGCACAACTCGGCTACCGACCGCATGCCCTGCGGCCCCATCGCGGCCAGATAGACGGCCGCCCGAAGGGCCAACAGCCCCTGGTTCGTGCAGATGTTGCTGGTGGCTTTCTCGCGACGGATGTGCTGCTCGCGGGTTTGAAGCGTGAGGACCCAGCACGTTTTCCCCCGGCGGTCGACCGTTTGGCCCACCAGCCGGCCCGGCATCCGGCGGACGAGCTGGTCCCGGCAGGCCATGATCCCCAGGTACGGCCCGCCGAAACTCATTGGGTTTCCCAGCGACTGGCCCTCGGCCACGACGATATCCGCCCCGCAGTCGCCCGGCCGGGCGAGCAGCCCCAGGCTGATCGGGTCGACCGCGACCACGAAGAGCGCCCCGGCCTTGTAGGCGATTTCCGCCAGCGACCGCACGTCCTCCAGACACCCGAAGAAGTTCGGATGCTGGACGAGCACGCAAGCCGTTCGATCGTCCACCGCTCGGGCGAGCTGATCGGGCGCAAGCGTTCCTTGCGGCGTGGCGAGGGTCACGAGCTCGACGTCCAAATTCGTCAGGTACGTGGCCAGCGTCTGGCGATACTCGGGGTGGACGCTTGCGGCGGTGACGACCTTCCCCCGTCGCCGCGTTGCGCCGAGGGCCATGAGCACGGCTTCGGCCGCGGCGCTGGCGCCGTCGTAGAGGCTCGCGTTCGATACGTCCATCCCGGTCAACTGCGTGACGAGCGTCTGGTACTCGAACAGGGCCTGGAGGTTTCCCTGGCTGGCCTCGGCCTGATACGGCGTGTACGAGGTGTAGAACTCGCTGCGGGCGGCCACGAAGTCGACCACCGCGGGGATGAAATGGTCGTAGCTCCCGGCGCCGAGGAACGAGACGGACTGTCCGGCCGGCGTGTTCTTCGCGGCCAAGCCGGCCAGGTGGGCCGTCAGCTCGAGCTCGCCCAGGGCCGGCGGCAGATCCAGGTCGCGGTCCAGCCGCAAATCGGCCGGGACCGTCTCGAACAGCTCGTCGACGAAAGCCGCGCCGATCGCGTCGAGCATCGCCTGGCGCTCTTCCGGTGTGTGCGGCAGGTAGGGCATGGTGCGGTCGGTTCTCGGTTGAGGATGAGGGATCAGGGATGACGTGAAGACGGCGAGCGTTCACTCGCGATTCATCCTTCACCCTTCATCCTTCATCCCTGTTCCTCCATTTCCTCTTCGCACTGCTTCCGGTAGGCCGCGTAGTCCAGCAATTCCGAGAGCCCGGATTCGTCGGTAATCTTGATCTTCACCAGCCAGCCGGCCCCATAGGGATCGTCGGCCAGCCGGTCGAGGCCATCGGCCGCGTCGGGATTGACCTCGACGATTTCGCCGTCGACGGGGCTGAACAGATCGCTGACGGCCTTGACCGACTCGATTTCGCCGAACGAGGCCCCGGCCTCCACCTGACGCCCCACCTCGGGCAGCTCGATATAGACCAAGTCGGTCAGCACCTCCAGGGCGAACGCCGAAAGGCCCACGGTGGCGATCTTCGCCCCGGAAGGGTCCGTCTCGACGTGGACCCACTCGTGCGTCTTGGCATAGAGCAGTTGTTCGGGAGTCATGCGTTGCTTCCTTTTCGGCGGCGGTAGAAGGGCAGCTTGACCACTCGGGCCGGCGCCGGGCGACCTCGGACGTCGATCGCCAGCTCGGTGCCGGGCTCGGCGTGATCGAGGCGCACGTAGCCCAGGGCGATCGGCTTCTGGAGCGTCGGCGAGTAGGTGCCGCTGGTCGTGCGGCCGACCGGCTCGTCGCCGGCCAGGATGGGGCAGTCTCCCCGGGCCGGGCGACGGCCCCCCAGCTCCAGGCCCACGAGCTTCGATTCGAACGGCTCCTTCTCCAGTCGCTTCAAGGCGTCGCGCCCCGGGAAGTCGTAGCCGGTGAGATAGCAGGTGTACCCCAGCCCGGCCTGAAACGGATGGGTCGCTTCGGAAAGCTCGTGCCCATACAGCGGCATCCCGGCTTCGAGTCGCAGGGTATCTCGGGCGCCGATTCCGGTGGGGACGGCCCCGAGCGGCTTTCCCATTTCCATGACCACTTCCCAGACCCCGCGGGCGATGCTTGCGCCGACGCTCAGCTCGAAGCCGTCTTCGCCCGTGTAGCCGGTGCGGCTGATGATCCCGCCCTGCCGTTGGGCGGCGGGGTGCAGGATCCGGACTTGGGCGCCGTTGTAGTATTTCATCGAGGCCAGGTCGACGTCCACGAGCGGCTGCAACAAGTCGAGCGCGCGGGGCCCTTGAATGGCGAACATGGCCCAGAGCCGGGTGACGTCGGACCAGACGACCTCCTCGCCCGGAGCTTCCGCCCGCTCCGGGGGCAGATGGGCGTCGACCCAGTCGACGATCTTCCGGCGATTCGAGGCGTTGACGACCATCACGTAGTACGGCTGGCCGTGGGCGTTGTGGTAGTAGCCGACCAGGACGTCGTCGAGGATGCCCCCCTGCTCGTTGGTCACCAGCGAATAGCGGATCTGGTTGAGCCCCAGCCCACCGACGCGACGGGTGAGCAATTCGGCCAGGAAGACGGCCGCCCCGGGGCCTTCGAAGCGGAGTCGGCCCATGTGGGAGATGTCGGCGATGCCGCAGGCCGCTCGGGTGGCCAGGTGTTCGTGGATGATCGAGGTGTACTGAACCGGCATGGACCAGCCGGCGAACTCGACCATCCGCGCGCCGTGTTCGACGTGCCAGTCGCAAAGCGGCGTCTTGAGCAGCGGTTGGCCTGAGGACATCATGAGGGGCCCGGGGGCGCTCGCACAGGGTCGTCTACCAGCGCAATGGACGGTCCCTCATTGTACAGCTCGACGCACGGATCGCCAGGGGGCTTGGCAAGGAGCAACCGCAAGGTGGCCGTGCCGCCGGGCGCGCGCTTCCGCTTCACGAAGCGTCGGCCAGAATCCGCTGCTCTTGACACGTTCGACGGTAGGTCGCCTCGAAGTCGACGGCAAGACAAAGACCTCCGCCCAGCCACAGGGGCATCGTTGGGAGTGACTGCCCCACCGCCAACCGCTCTTCCCAGATATCGAGACTCGGCCGTTCCGCCCGCTCGACCAGCCGGTACGCGACCGCATACAGGTCGGAATCGAGGCACGTGCCTCCCGACGAGCCCAGACGCGCCAAGAGATCCTCGTGCAGGTTTCCCCGCCGACTGGTCACGACGTCGACGATCACCAGACCGATGCCTTGCTGGAGATACGCGGCACACTTCGAGACGAAGGCGTCGCGGTGCTCCGGACGATCCTTGTTCGCAGGGCTCACCAGCTCGATCGCACCCACGAGGATCGGGCCGCCCTCCCGGTCAAAGACCAGAACCTCCACGACGTCGTTGATCATGGGGACCAGCATCGTCCGCGTCGGCGCCGGCGCGGTCCACGTGGAAACCGCAGCATGCCCTGCCGGTCCACGTTCCTCAAAGGTCGCTACGTCGATCTCGATGCCGTACTGCACGTTCGCTTCCGCGAAGTACCCCTCGGGAAGCTGCTGGTTCAAGTGCGACGCAAGGTACGTGGACCACGCGTTGTGGAACGCGTGCCAGTGACGGCGAAGGCTGAGCGGCGGTCCAAAATGATCGTTCAGCGTCATCCGAGCGACCCCGTCCTAATGCCGGCAACCCGCGGTCCCCACGGATCAAGCCCACCTGCCCGGCAGGCCCGTTCCGACCATACGGTCGATTCTAAACGTTGGGCGCCTGGAGAGCCAGAGGCGTATTGCTGATCGCAGGGCGAAGCCGCAAGCGGCTCAGAAACTCCCACGAAAACGGTCGTTTTCGCAGGAGTCAGGAAGCCGGTGCTCCGGCCGCATGTCTCGGACTGTGCAGCTCTCGGGCTATCGGCGTCGATCGCGATTGCGTGTTTTCCCGGGGCCCCGCTTTTTCTTGGTCGACGGCTTCGACTTGCCGGCCGCTTGGGACTTGCCCTTCGCCGCGGGCTGCGTCTTGGCGCGAACGCTCGCCTTGCCGGGCAGGGCGGGGCGCTGGCGACGTGCGACCAGCCGGAAGTCGAGCTCGCGGCGGTCGAGATCCACGCGAAACACGGCCACTCGCACCAGATCCCCCAGCCGGTAGGTGTTGCCCTCGCGATTACCGGAGAGCGTGTGCGTCGTGCGGTCGAAGCGGTATCGGTCGTCGACGAGCGAGCTGATGTGGATCAGCCCTTCCGCCGGGAGCTCGATCCCCTGGACGAACAGCCCGAAGCTCTCCACGCCGGTGATCACGGCGTCCATCTCCTCGCCGACCCGTTCGTTGAGATAGTCCAAGAGCTTGATCTTCACCAGCTCGCGCTCGGCCGCTTCTGCCCGCCGTTCCCGCTCGGAGCAGTGCTCGCCGACGGCGACCAGCTCGTCGTAGACGTTTCGGGGCTTCTTGCCGTCGAGCACCGCGTCGAGGAGCCGGTGGACGGTCAGGTCGGGATAGCGTCGGATCGGCGACGTGAAATGGCAGTAGCACCCGCTGGCCAGGGCGTAGTGGCCCTCCGGCAGCGGGCTGTACACGGCTCGCTGGAGCGACCGGAGCACGGCGTAGTTGACCGCGTGCTGTTCCGGGCGTCCGGCGACTTGGGCGAGCAGCTTTTGCAGCTCGAAGCGGCTTTCCAGGCTTTCGGTCTTGAAGCCCAGCTCGGCGACGAACTGGCCGAGGTCCTTCAGCTTCTTGGGGACGGGGGCCTCGTGGATCCGACGGAGGAAGTGGATCTCCTTGGCGGCGAGCATCTCGGCCACGGCCTCGTTGGCCGCCAGCATGAACTCCTCGATGACCTGGTGGCTCTCCGTGTTCTCGACCACGTGAGCCCCGGACACCCGGCCTTGCCGGTCCAAGTCGATCTTCACCTCGGGCATGGCCAGCTCGAGGGCCCCGCGCTCGATCCTCCTCTGCCGCAGGATCATGGCCAGCTCGTGCATTCGGCCGAGCAGCCCATGGACCTTGGCGCCCAGCTTCCGCCGCCACGGCTCCGGATCCTCGAGAAACTCGTCGACCTGCTCGTAGGTGAGCCGCCGTCGGCTCTTGATCGCCGCACGGTGCACCTCGGACGCCACCCGGAGCCCCTCGGCCGTGAGCTCGATGAACACCGTCTTGGTATAGCGGACTTTTCGCGGTTGCAGGCTGGCCAGGGCGTTGGAGATCAGCTCGGGCAGCATGGGGACGACCCGGTCGGGCAAGTAGACGCTCGTCGCCCGCCCGTATGCCTCCCGGTCCAGGGCCGTCTTCGGCCTGACGAAGTGCGCCACGTCGGCGATGTGCACGCCAAGCCGCCAGTGCCCATTGGGCAATCGCTCCAGCGAGACGGCGTCGTCGAAGTCCCGGGCGTCGGCCGGGTCGATGGTGACCACCACCAGGCCGGTCGCATCGAGACGGTCGGCGGGGATCTGCTCGTCGAACCCGTCGGCCTCGCGGCGGGCTTCTTCGAGCACGTCGTCGGGAAACCGGTCGGGCAGTCCGAACTGGCGGATGATCGAGCGCGTGTCCACGCCCGGCCGACCCCGCGGGCCGAGGACTTCGGTGATCACGCCTTCCCCGTCCCCGAGGTGGGAGGGAAAGCGGACCATTTCGATCACCACCTTGTCGTCCGGCTGCGCCCCGCTGGCCCGGGCATCGCCCACCAGGATCGGCCGCGCGAAGAGCGTGCCGTCGACCTCGACGTACCCCGAGCCGGCCGTCTCGACGTAGGTGCCGACGAACTCGTGCGACTGCCGCTCGATGACCTGGACGATCTCGCCCCGAGGCCCGGGATGCTTGCCGCCGCGATGCCGGTCGACCTCGACCATCACCAGGTCGCCGGTCGACGCGTCGCCCGACTTGGGCGACGGAATGTAGACGTCGGCCGCCGGGGCGTCGGCGGCCCGCGCGCCCGTCGGCCGCACGAAGCCGTATCCCTCGTCTCTGCGGCGGAACACGCCCACGACGCGGTTGCCCCGGGACTTGGCCGGCTTGCCCAAGCTGACGGGCTCGACGGTCCGGCCCGGCCCGTACACAAGCCGCCCTTCGCCAACCAGCTTCTTGATCACCCTCTTGACTTCGGGGGACTGATCCGTGGAGACCTCCAGACGCCGGGCGATCGCCCGCGACTTGACCGGCTGGTAGCCCGGGGTGGCGACCAGCTCTAGAATGGCCCGTTCCAGGTCGACGTCGTTCATTTGCTTGTCCGTGCCGAAAAAGGGGACAGCTCGAGTTTGTGCGAAGCACCCTTCGGGCCGCGGGCGGCAAATTGGACCTGTTCCTTGTTTTCTAGCCGGGTTCGCTGCCGTCGGCTCGGCTCTCTTTTCCGCCGTACCCCTTGAACAGCTTGCGACCGAGCGTGGGATGGTAGTGCGTCCAGGGGCTGTCCACGTTGGGATCGTCGCGGAGTTGCCGGTCGAAGGCGAACACCTTCGCGTCCAACAGGTCGAGGCAGTACAGGGCCATCGCTTCGGTGGTCATGGGCAGCTTGGGGCTGCCGTACGCATACTCGCCGTGGTGGCTGACGATCATGTGCTTCAAGCGGAGGACCGTCTCCTCCGAGATCGGCTCGCCGGAGAGCTTCTCGGCCTCGACCACCTTGTCCTCCAACAGCCGGACGCCCATCACCAGGTGGCCGATCAGTTGCCCTTCGTCGCCGTAGGCGAGCTCCCGCTCGTAGGTGAGCTCGTCCACCTTGCCCGCGTCGTGCAGGAAGGCCCCCATCACCAACAGGTCTCGGTCGATCTGGGGATAGCAGGGGGAGATGCGCAGGGCGACCTCCATCACGTTGACCGCGTGCTGCAAGAGCCCGCCATGGTAGGCATGATGGTGCTTCACGCCGGCGGGCGCCCGGGCGAACTTCGCCAGGAACTGCTCGTCCAGGAGGAAGCACTCGCCCAGGTTTCGCAGTTGCGGGTTGCCCAATCCGCGGAGGATCTCCCCGAGCCGGAGCATCAGCCGGTCGACCTCCACGCCGCCCAGCGGCGAGAAGTCGTCTTCGTTGACTTCGCTGGGCTCGACCTTCACCAGCCCCGTCGCGATCAATTGCAGGGCCCCCTGGAACAACTGCGTCGCGCCCTCCACCCGCACGTAGTCGCCATTGTCGAACGCCCGGTAGAGCGACTCCGAGGCGTTCCACATCCGGGCACCGATCGAGCCGGAGCGGTCGGAGAGATCCACTTGCAGGTAGAGATTCCCGTTGCGATTGGGCCGAAGCTGCTTCTCGTTGGCCAGAAACACCTCGTCGACCGTCTCCTGAGGACGAAGCTGGTTGATGTAGCGTCGCGCCATGCGACTCCTTTCCGGCTCGGTGTGTGACTCCAGAAGAGAAACGGAGAAGAGGGGCCGAGGACCTTTCCCCACCGTGCTCCACGTGCCGGTCGCCCGGGCGAAGCGAAGCCCCTCGCGAGTCTCGCCCAAGGCTCCCCAAACTGCAAATTCTACGGTGCACGGCGATCCGTCACAAGGGGGGCATCCTGCCCTCTTGCCCGGCGGGGTGGCCATCCTCTACAATGCCCACCTCTCGGGGCCACGTGCCGCAGTCAATGGCACAACACGGACGTAGCGGCCGGATCCAGGCTGCCGGAGCCGTCGGTTCGTCCCCGAAGCCTCGAGCAAAACCCTCTCCAAAGCCTGAAATGCCGGCCTGATCTCCATGCGCTGGACCCGGACCCTGATCCCCACGTTGCGGAAGGCCCCCGAAGGGGCGGAGGCCCCCAGCCACGTCCTCATGCTCCGCTCCGGGATGGTCGCCCAGGTCACCAGCGGGGCCTACGCCTACCTGCCCCTGGGCCTCCGTGTGCTCGCAAACGCCCAACGGCTCGTCCGCCAAGAGATGGACGCCGCCGGGGCCGTCCCGATCGCCATGCCCGCCCTCACGCCCGTCTCGCTCTGGGAACGGACCGGCCGGGCGCAAGACTTCGCCGACGAGATGCTCCACGTGGTCGTCCACCGCCAGGGCCGCAAGGCCCGCCTCGCGCTGGCCCCGGCACACGAAGAGGTCGTCACCGAGCTGATCGCCCGGCACGTCACCAGCTACCGCCAACTGCCGATCACCTTGTACCAGCTCCAGACGAAGTTTCGCGGCGAAGCGCGGCCCCGGCTCGGCGTGCTCCGAACGGACGAGTTCCTCACCAGCGACGCCTACAGCTTCGACGTCACCGCGGCGGCGCTCGACGCGACCTACGAAACCATGCAGGCCGCCTACCGCCGGGTCCTCGATCGCTCGGGGCTGGACTACCTCCTGGCCGAGGCGGAAAGCGGCCCCACCGGCGGGGACGAAAGCCACGAGCTCGTCGTCCCCGCCCCCAACGGCGAACACCGCGTCGCCCACTGCTCCGACTGCGGGTACACCGCCGGCGTGGACCGTGCCGAAGTCGGACCGCTCGGCGGGGATCCGCCCGAGGCAGCCCCGGAGCCGATCCACGAGGTCGACACCCCGGGCGCCACCACGATCGCCGAGGTCAGCACGATGCTCGGCTGCCGGCCGCGCGAGATGATCAAGACGCTCATCTACACGGCCGACGGACGCCCGATCGCCGTCCTGATCCGCGGAGACCACGAGGCCAACGAGAACAAAATCCGCCGGGTCCTCGACGTCACGAAGCTGGAGCTGGCCCCGCCCGACGTGATCGAGCGGGTCACCGGCGCCCCGGTCGGGTTCGCCGGGCCCGTCGGGCTCCAGCAGGATATCCCGATCTGGGCCGATCGCAGCGTCCGAGCGATGCAAAGCGCGGTCACCGGAGCCAACCGCGCCGACGCCCACCTCACCGGCGTCAACCCCGCGCGCGACTTCCCCAATCCGCGGTTCGCCGACCTCCGCGCCGTCGTCGACGGCGACCCCTGCCCCCGCTGTAGCAGCACCCTGGCCATTCGCACCGCGATCGAAGTGGGCCACCTCTTCAAGCTGGGCACCCGGTACTCCGAAGCCCTCGGCGCCCGGTTCGCCGACGAGCACGAACAGTTGGTCCCGATCGTGATGGGCTCCTACCAGCTCGGCATCAACCGGCTCGTGGCCGCGGTGGCCGAGACCAGTCACGACGCCCGGGGCATCGTCTGGCCCGTCGCGCTCGCCCCGTACGAGGTGCTCGTCGTGCCGCTCGACGTGACCGAGCGCGACACGCTCGCCGCGGCCGAGCGACTCTACGACGCTCTCGCCGCGGCCGGCGTCGACGTGCTGCTGGACGACCGCGACCAACGGGCCGGCGTGAAGTTCAACGACGCCGATCTGGTGGGCGTCCCGCTGCGCGTGGTCCTCGGTCCGCGGCGCGTGAAGGAAGGCAAGCTGGAAATCAAGTGGCGATGGGAGGCCGAGCCCGACGTGATCGAGATCGACGTCGCCGCCCGACACGTCGCCGAGCTGATCCGCCAGGAACGAGAGACCGGAGCACGGTTCAGGAGCTGGAAAACCTCGATAAAGGAAACGAACACGTCATGAAAGTCGCCGCCATCACCACCGCCAAGGGCACGATCCGCATCCGGCTCCACGACGACAAGGCGCCGAAGACCTGCGCCAACTTCGAGAAGCTGGTGGGCCGGGGGTTCTACGACGGGCTCACCTTCCATCGGGTCATGGACGACTTCATGATCCAGGCCGGCTGCCCGCAGGGCGACGGCTTCGGCGGCCCGGGCTACAGCTTCAAGGACGAGTTCCACCGCGACCTGAAGCACGACGGCCCCGGCGTCCTCTCGATGGCCAACTCCGGCCCCAACACCAACGGCTCCCAGTTCTTCATCACCCACGTCGCCACCCCTCATCTCGACGGCAAGCACTCCGTCTTCGGCCACGTCGTCGAAGGCCAGGACGTCGTCGACGCCATCCGGCAGGGCGACGTGATGGAGAAGGTGACGATCAGCGAGGAATAGTTGGATAGGTGGCCCGGGTCGAAATGCGATCCGCGAGTCTCCCGGGAGCCCGCCCGACCTACGGCGCTCATTTTCACGCCCCGCTCGCCAAACGAGTGGTGATCGCGGGCGACCGCCGCGCGCCGCTGCCGGCCGACTGGCTGCCGCACCCCAGAAAAGTTGGAAGCACCCGGGGGTGGCCAACAGTCGTCTTGCGGCTCGGCGCTAACATGGTAAGATCGAACACGTTAGGCCGAAACCCGCACGCTCAGAGACCGCCGAAACCGGCCCTCCAAGTGTCCAACAAAGCCGCCCATGAAAAGCCCTAAGTCCATGCCTGGCAGCACGTTGCGTCGAAAACAATTGTTGGACGGTTTTTCTTGGTTCGGCCGAAACTTCCAAGTGCTTTCGTACCCACGGCTTGCGCGAGTGACCTCGTCCAAAAAGGGCGTTTTTCCCAGTACATGGCGTGCGCGCAGGTGGCCTGTGACCCTGTAGCACGTACCATGAAACCCCAGCGCATTCACCATGGAACCCCAGCGCACTACCCCTCGGGCCCCAGCGCACTTGCGCGCACGGTTAATTGGGCCGTCACGCCGCAACAAGCGAAGTGCGCTC
>Ga0307378_10002976_pt1 | contig 25238 bp, 18 predicted proteins | sample UN1MG_FD_202238 | JGI IMG/M metagenome (GOLD analysis project Ga0307378, IMG submission 202238) | Soil microbial communities from Risofladan, Vaasa, Finland - UN-1 | ecosystem: Environmental > Terrestrial > Soil > Coastal area > Acid sulfate soil | place: Finland: Risofladan, Vaasa | collected...
ATCACGTTACCAATAGGAGGCGGCACAAGCCTGATCTTATACCCCGGTACGATTGAAAACGTGACGATGAGCGGGATATCGGTGGGCCAGCTGCTGTTGAGAAAATGCGCTATGGGCTCCAGCATCTCATCTAAGTTCACCTTCTCTGTATATTCTTTCAGGGCATTTAGTCTTGCTTGAGCCTTGTCGTAATAAGGATCCCAGACCAACTCATCGTATATTGGCTCAACTGCCTCAAGTATCTCGAACAGCCGCTGATGGTCGTCGAACGCTATGATACCAACGGTCATCTGCTTAAGCTCTTCCAGGCTCTCTGTATGCGCACTCATAGTAAAGAACATATCGCTCGTTGCTCTGTCCTTGGCCATGTACCTGTACTTGGGATACCCATCGAAGTGGTATCCATACCCAAGTCTAACTTTCGAATACTGCTGAACCAGTTTGGCCAGCCCTTCATCCTCGCTGTATTTGCTCTTTTTGTAATGCTCATAAAGCGTCGGACCGTAATACCCTCTCGTCCTGAGTGTCTCCATGAAATTCAGCACACAATACGGCTTATCTATTTGAAGTTTCACAGTAAACTTACATGTTTCTCCGCTAACCCTTGCACTCACGCCAGGCACTACACTCGCAAACACCGCGAAAACAACTGCCGTTCGGCCAACTCTGTTGAACAAGACCCAACGTTCCATTTCATATTTCCTTAATAAAGGATTAATATTGATTGTCACCAACGCCCATACCGTAACGAACTGATGTTACCGAATTGTTACAGCTTTGTTCTTTTTTTGCGAAATTTTAACTCGTCAGCAGGCCCCGGGCTATGTATGCAGTCTGAAAGTCTCACTTTATTGTGCATTCTTAACCGGACATTTCCCGGATAAATATTTCAACTTCAGACAAATTTTCATCAAATTCTCGCCCGGTTGTCTTTTTTTTGATATTTGGTTTTTCATAAATCAGGACGGCTTGCGCAGAACCCAAGTGTCAGTCCGCCATCGACGGTTATACTCGCACCCGTAAGATAGTCGCACTTGTTCGAGCTCAGGAAAGTAACAAGGTGAGCGATTTCTTCCGTTGTGCCGATTCTGCCTGCCGGTATTGAAATCAGAAATTTATCCTGTCTGTCCGTCGGAGTCAATTCTGTGGCGATAGCTCCGGCCACGATGGAATTAACCTGAATATTAAACTCTGCCAATTCCAGGGCCAGAGACTTTGTCAGTGTTTCCAGGGCGCCCTTTGCCGCGCTGTAGTGGGCGTAGTTTCGCCGGGCGTCGTAGGCATGAACGGAGCTGATATTAATAATCTTTCCGCCCTCTTTTTTAGTGCGCATCAATCTGCCTGCGTGTTGAGCGCACAAAAAAGGTGCTTTGAGATTAACCGAAAGCACTCGGTCCCAGTCCTCTTGCTTAAGCTCCAGAACAGGACTTGGGTTCTGTGTGGCCGCGTTGTTCACGAGTATATCCAGTCCGCTGAACGTTTCCTTTATCTGCGAGAACATTTTCTCAATCTCTGCCGGCTTTGATAATTCCGCTGTAGCCATTACCGAATCAGGACTCAACTTTTTGACCTCTTCGAAAGAGCCGCAAAGAGCCTCAGACTCTCGTGAACCGTGAACAATTACAGTACATCCCTCGCGAGCCAGCTCACCGGCGATGGCCTTGCCGATGCCCCTGCTGGAACCTGTAACCAGTGCAATTTTACCTTTGAGTTCCATCTTGTATCTCCCTGAGAAAACCAATAGAACCGGCATGGTCCATTATCTGATAACGAAGATTGTGCTTATCGGCCATCCTTCGAAATTCATTTATATCAGCGGTATTGATAGCAAACATATCATAATGCATCGGAATTGTCAGCCCGGCGTTGATATCAAGAGCAAATCGAATTGCCTCCTCGCAGGTGAAATTTCCTGCCAGGTCAAATTTGTGCCTGAGCTCGTCCCTGCCGTTAATGGGCACAAAAGCCAGGTCGATTTTGTGTTGTTTAAGACGTTCAACCTGCCCGGGATATGGAATAGTATCTCCTGCGTGCAACACCGAAATGCCGTTGATTTTGATTACATAACTAAGATAGGGATGGCCTTTTTGGGGGTGTTTGTCGAATTCTTCGTGTTTGGCCGGTACGGCGTGAATATGTATTTCTTTCAGGCGAAGCTCATCGTCGCCTTTCATCGTATGAATCCGCTCGTCTTCGATTCCAAAACCACGCATTGTCTCGCGGGCACATTCCGGCACGACGAAGTGAGCGCGGGGTGACTGAGCGGCGATTATTGGAATCCCCTCAGGGTCAATATGGTCGGCGTGGTCATGAGTGCACAGCACGATATCGGCATTGTTGATGTCTTCCGGTTTCATCGGTGCCGGCTTGATACGAACATGTTCGTTGGATTTGCCTCTGGTTATTGTCTCAGCGTAGGTGCTCAGGTAAGGGTCGATATATATAATTTGCCCGTGCGACTTGAAGACAAAACCCTCCTGGCCTGTCCACCAGATTTGAAGGCCGCCGGGCTCGACCTGCGTTTTATTGATTTCGCTGATTAATGCGTTCATAACTGGCAGTTGATAATTACCTTCACCGCTCCGGTTTTGCTCTTATTGCACGCAGCCTCAAAGGCCTTCAGGGCATCGGGCAAATCAAAGCGGTGCGTAATTAACGGGTCCACTTTCACCTGTCCGGTTGATACTAATTCGATAACTCGTGGAAAATCGGTGTACATAGCGTTCGAGGATGTTCTTATCGTCCGTTCTCCACTTAGCAGCAGTGATGGAATGTTAAGCTCATCTTCCTTCGCGGCCATAAGAACCAGTGTGCCACCTTTTTTAAGGATTTTCAGCGATTCGAGAATACTTGCCGATGTACCGACCGTGTTAAACGCAACATTAACGCCCAGCGAATTCGTTTTTTCCATAACAAGCTCGTATAAACACTTCGAGCCGCCGCTGAGATTCAAAGGATAATTGACACCGACTTTTTCAGCGATAGCAATATTCTCAGCGGCAATGTCGGTAATAAAGGTATGAGTCGCTCCGTAAACCTTGACAAGCTGTGCTATCAGCAGGCCTATCGGGCCGGCGCCGATAATGGCAGCCTTGTCCAGCGGTTTTGGCCCGCCTACATCAACGGCGTGAATGGCCGCTATCAGAGGGTCGAAGAACGTGGCCTTCTCATCGGTAACGTTTTCTGGCAGTTCATAGATTTGACTCGCGAAAGCAGGGCAAAACTCCGCCATACCGCCGGGATAAAAATCCATTTTGCCCCACCCTTGTCCGTGACCGAGGTGCTTTGTGTTCTCGCAAAGATTTTCCTGTCCGTTTCGGCAGAAGCCGCATCTCCCACAGGTAATAAAGGTATTAATACCGACACGCTTGCCCAGAAGATGAGCGTCGGATTTATCGAAGACCTCGTGGACAACACCCGTAAGTTCGTGACCGAGGATGATATTCGGAGGATTGTCGATATGACGGCCGAGAGTCTGCTTGGCCCAGGGGTTCTCACCGTGGAAGTAACGAACGTCGCTGCCGCAGATACCGCATTTGGAGACTTTGATGAGTACCTGTCCGGCCGAAAGCTTCGGTTTCGGAACGTCCATTATTTCAAGCTGCTCGGGTGACCTTAAAACGAGAGCTTTCACTTCAATCACTCCTTCCTTTCCCACGGGGGCAGTTCGGGCAGATACGTATCGAATTCTGCAATTACTTTTTCCTCGTATTCGCCGGCATATTCGCCGTTCAGAAATTTGTCAAACGCCTCATCATGGAACCTCTTCCACGATTCGATTTCATCGCCCGGATTTATTGGATAAAACAGGGCATCGTTTGCCTTTGCCGCCTTCATGTCACCGGGTGCATCGCCAATCATCAGGACGTGGTTCTTTTCATACTTTCCTTTTGTGGCATAGTCAAGGTGCTGGGCCTTTTTCCCCATTTCCTGCCCGGCTATAATCTCCACGTATTTGGCAATGTCGTGTTCTTCCCACTCACGCCCAAGTGCCTCACGCGGCGTCCCGGATACGACGATAGCGTCCGCAACTCGCTGGATTTTCTCAAGGCTCTCACGCACAAACGGAAATGGCGGCATATCCTTTACTATTTCTTCTATAGCCCAGTTGATTCGTTCACTCCAGGCAAGCGCATGTTCCAGTTCCTCTTTAACCTCCGCATCGGCGGCTTTATCAATGGCCTGCTTTAAACCGTCATTGCTCAGCACGCTGCTCGGGTCGTCAACCCATGCGAAGTAGTGCGGGAACTGCGGAACCTTAAAATTCCTGGCCCCGGTCATCGGATGATTGGGCAGCAGTTCCGCTATAATGCGTTTGGCTGTTTTGTGCCGGTTGGCGCCGCGCGTCTTGGAAAACAAATCGGCAAAATCCTTGCATTCACGTGCCGCCTGGGCCACCGGCTGCAAGCCGAAATAGGCAATCAGCCACGGACAAAAACATTCCCGTTGTTTAATTCCCATCGTATCGAATGCACAGCCGTCCGAATCAATGCCGACGAAAAATTTATGTTTTGGCTTGAAGTCTTTTAATGGTTGTGCCGGATCAACATCAGCCATTTCATTTTCCTGCACCGTGTTTCATATTAGTGTGTTCTCAGACACATCACAAATCAGACACCGCTGAAAGCCGAAAACCCGCCGTCAATAGGCACGACAATTCCGGTAACGAATTTTGCCGCATCGCTTAACAGCCACATAACCGTACCAATCAGCTCTTCCGGCTCACCGAATCTGCCCATTGGTGTATGGTAAATAATTGTGCTGCCGCGGGTGGTCAGTTCGCCGGTTTTTTCATCGGTCAACAGGAATCGATTTTGTTCGGTCAGAAAAAATCCCGGCGCAATAGCGTTAACACGAATGTTCTTGGAATAATTCTGGCAAACGTGTACAGCCAGCCATTGTGTAAAGTTGCTCACGGCAGCTTTGGCCGCTGAGTATGCCGGTATCTTGGTTAGTGGGCTAAAAGAACACATGCTTGAAATATTCAGTATTATGCCGGAGCCGTTTTCAGCCATCTCTTTACCGAAAACCTGGCTTGGCAGTAAAGTCCCAAGGAAATTCAGGTCGAAAACAAAACGAACAGCCTCGCTTGGCAGCTCGAAAAAAGAAAGGTCCGGTGAGGTGGTGGCTTCTTTTTTGTTCCCGCCCGCCCCGTTAATCAATATGTCGATTTTACCAAGCTCGGATGAGATTTTCTTGTGAGCACGTTCGATACTTTTTTTATCTAATACGTCACATTTGACTCCGGCGGCCCGCCCGCCTTTGGATTTGATTTCATCGGCGATCTTTTCTGCTGCCTTTTCGACTAAATCCAGAACTGCGATTTTTGCACCTGCCCCGCCAAGTGCCTTTGCCATTGTACCGCACAGAACTCCTCCGCCTCCGGTAATTACGATTACTTTGCCTTTAATGTCGAATAGTTTTTTCATTTTTATCCTTTCTCACAGGCGTTTTTTTCCGTAAGCAGCCATATTCATTCACTCATCTACTCATTTAATTTGTTCTACACGCTAATAATACTTTGATTAAATCGCCTGTCTTGGGCAGAATATACACGAGGCTGATTACGATTTCAATAGTTTTTAGTTTTAGGCTCCGGCAAGGTCGATTCGATGATATTTTTTCGGAGTGAATTATGGCGAATTATATGATTGAGAAGTTTGACGAGATTGATGCTGTAAGGTGTCCCTGCGGCTTTTCACGGCGGGCCTTCGTAAGCCCGGACAATCCCACTGCTACGATGCACATAGTCAATATTGAAGCCGACTCGCAGGTGCATTATCATAAAAAGCTCACCGAGGTTTACCTCGTCCTCGAAGGCTCTGGCCAAATGGAGCTTGATGGCAAAACAGTTCCCGTAAAGCCCTTCACTGCCATATTTATCAAGCCCGGCTGCCGGCATCGTGCCGTCGGAAAGATGCGAATCATAAACGTCTCAATACCCGCCTTCGACCCCGAAGATGAATGGCTCGACTAAACGAAATGTATTAATAATATAATTCTTTTGGGGATATCACCATAGTGGACATCATCCTTTGCTGGATTTGTCTTGAACTAATGCGGCTCTAAGTGCATTTTTGGATAAGACAATGGCATCTTATCCCTTTTCTTTGTAAGACACTGTTGACACAGGCCGATTTAATTGCAATGATTTCATCCTTGGATATGTAACACGTTAGTAGCATTGTTGATGAAAGGATATTACTTATGACTATCGAATTTCGCAAGGACTATACCTGGTCCATGGTCGTTCCCACGAGTATGGGCGGCCGCTTAACGCCGGTCTCCGGCCAGCCTGTTCATTCCAGTAAAACGTTCATCCTGCAGGCCACCAGTGCCGAATCCAATGTAGCAAGTGTATCCAGCTATTTGGGCTTGCCGGTCAAGGTACTAACGACCTTTGTCAAGGGCAGTCCCATCGCCCGGTTTATAAAGGACGACCTTGCAGGCCGCCACATGGACTATGAGGCCAAAGAGGTCGAGCAAGGCGGACCATGGGGATATCGCCACCAGTTTAATATTGCCGATAGTGGCTCCGGATCACGCGGGCCGCGCGTTCATAATGACCGTGCAGGCGAGGTAGGACGCACCCTGAACGTCAAAGATTTTGACCTGGATCGCATCTTCGGCACCGAAGGTGTACAAATCGTTCACTTATCAGGTCTAATCGGGGCCCTTTCGCCCGAGACAGGTACCTTCTGCCTTGAACTGGCAAAGGCCGCCAAAAAGCACGGCACCCGGATTTCATTCGACCTCAACCATCGTGCCTCATTCTGGAAAGGCCGCGAGGCCGAGCTGCACGACATCTTTTCGCAAATCGCCGGAATTGCCGACATACTCGTTGGCAACGAAGAGGACTTCCAGCTCTGTCTGGATATCGAAGGGCCGGAGGCGGACGGCAAGAGCCTCGCGGAAAAAATCGACAGCTTCAAGGTCATGATTAATAACGTCAAAAAGGCATACCCCAACGCCTCGGTCTTTGCCACCACACTTCGACAGGTCGTTAGTGCCAATTGTCACCTCTGGGGTGCGATCATGTCCGCCGGCAACGACTGGCATATAATCGAGCCGCGCCAGATCACGGTGCTCGACCGCATCGGAGGCGGCGACGGCTTTGTCGGAGGTATGCTCTATGCCATTCTAAGGGGCTGGGAACCCCAAAAGTGGGTACAGTTCGGATGGGCCACGGGAGCATTGGTCACCACGTTATTGACCGACTACGCCCAGCCTGCGGACGAGGAGCAGATATGGAGCATCTGGCAGGGAAATGCCCGCGTAAAACGGTAAGTACCGGCTATCGAGAAACTCCCAGCCGAATAGCAGGCCAAAAACGCCGCTGAGCGAACGCCGATGATAATTCTCGGGTGACTTCACCTGGTAAAATCTAAAATACCTCTCAAGAAAAGTTCGTCATTTCAATGAAGATATGGAGAGCAGGGCATTTTATATTGGAAGCTGAGCGGGAATTGTATGGATTGGCTAAGGTAAAGAAAAATAGCGTGCAAGCAGATTACTCACAGCACTCCGGAGTCAAAGAAGTCCCTGATTCCGGCATACCTCAATATGCAACTCAACGACAGGTTGGCACGGAGAGCTATAAGCCTGCAAAATCCTGTCGTGGTCAGGTGTATCCCACTGCTCTAAAATACTTTGTTTAATGTTTGCCAAAATTGTGGTTACTTTGTTCGCACCTTTTCGATGGCGAAAATTGAAACGGCTATAGTTGGATGGAATACTAAGCAGGTTCCATTGATAATGCCAAACCTTCTCGGCATCGTGCAGTACGACCACTGGGACATTTCTTTCAATCGCCAGGTTAGCTACCAGACACCTTGTCTCTGAAGCACCATCACTAAAAACCAAATCAAAGTGCTCACTGTTAGCATCAAACTGCTCGAATACTACCTGCGGGTCAGGCTGAAAAATAGCGTGCCAGTTTGCTGAATTGACCTGGGCTTTTATTCTTTCATACCATTCTCTACTTTCTTGCTCTACGCTGACAACCACCTCGGCATGGTTAACAAAAAACGGTGTGCTGAACTTGCCCAGACCAAATTCAAGGACTTTCTTTATCTCAAACGTAGCGAACACTTTCTCGAATATAGGCAAATGGCTGGCAAAGTTGTCAAGTTCCATTATGTAGCTCCACTATCACTCTATCTATCCGGAATTTACCATTTACACTTCACAGAAATCCTCCAGTACACTTAAAATCCCGTATATCAAAATCTCATTGAGATTGCAACAATAAACGTAAAATCTGCGCATTTCAAAAGATACCACAACCGCTGGCAGCCGCTGAGCGAACGCAGCCTTGTAAGGTGTGGCTTCCTCGTCGGGGCCGAGCCCGCCGCTGCCCGGCCCCCGTCGAGACAGGAAGCTTCAGCGAAGACGGAAGCTGGTTCCTTCGTAGCCTTGGTGAAGGAGGATGACGAAGGGGGCAGCAGAGCCGAAGGGTATCTGAGGTAAACTCGCACATTAGAACGAAATGCTCCCAAAGCCGGTTCAGAAGCAATTTTTATTGACTTGTGCGCTAACAGACGTATAATGATCGTATTACAATTTATTACATGAGGAAGGAGTTATTATGAACCGGCAAAGAAGAGGTTTTACGTTAATAGAGCTGCTGGTGGTCATCGCTATTATTGCACTTCTGATGGGGATATTGATGCCGGCATTGCAAAGGGTAAAGAAGCAGGCACAAGCCACAACTTGTCTTAGCAATCTCAGACAGATCGGCGTATCGGCCTCGCTCTACGCCCAGGATTATGATTGGTTCATTCCTCGCGGCTCAACCGGTAGTAATCCCATTTGGTTTATGCAGTTCCTGCCTTACGTGGGACAAAAGCACAACAAAGGCGATTACAAAAGCGTCAAGATTTACCGCTGCAAAAGCTTTCCAACAAATGGCTTTGGTTTAAACAACATTTCCAATTCCAGACAGACTGTCTGTTACGTGCTCAACGACTGGACTTTTTCAAACAGAGACGACGAGAACGGAACCAGTATTGGAAGGCCCACCAAACTTTCAGTGTTCAAGAGGCCGGCCAATACGATATATATGGCCGACAATGAAGATGGCGATTGGCGTCCCATCATTGAGAGCGAAGACAGCCCGGAAATCATACGCTGTGATATTTTTATTCGTACGCATCTGCCGATGTCGGAGAGCCATCATATAAACGACGGACGGCGAGTGGCTCGTGAGCGGCACGCGAAAGGCTGCAATGTGTTGTTCCTCGACTGGCACTCCGGGTACGTCGAAGCCGAAGACATGACCATAGACATGTGGCGTGATAAATAATTATCGAATTCGGAAACATTCTTGCTCTTAGAGTAAAACTCCCCCGGGAACGAACGCCTTGCTCTCCGCCAATGATACCCCTCAGGTCAGTTCACCGCTTAAATGCCCTGCTGGGCGCTTTAAATTGAAAGCACGGAGGCGGTATGTGGGATTCTGAAAATAGACTGAACTGCCTTATCAAGGGATTTTCCTTGACGGGAAGGTAGCTAATATTGTATAGATAATATTAATAAAGCTTGTGCCTGCGCAGTTGGGCATCTGTAGCTTAGAGTTCATACATGCGGGTGCAAATCTTTTAGTTGTTAGATAGAGGAGGAGCTATTATGCAAAGCACAAAATCTGTTGTAACGACGACTTTGCGCTCCGCAGGGATGTTTTTTTCCATTTTCATTAACAACTTAAATTTCATTTTGAAGGAGGATTATCATGTGCAGAAAATTGATTCATCTAACTATTTTTGTTTTGATGTTGGGCCTGTATTCAAATACAGCAGGTGCAGCAGAGATTGCACACTGGGCACTGGATAATGATGCGACAGACTCGGCCGGGGCTATTAACGGAACGCTGATGAACGGAGCAGAGTTCACGACGGACGCAATAGTCGGCAGCCATGCTCTGGTCATTGACAGTTCGAGATCACAGTATATTGATTTTGGTAATCCTCCGGAATTGCCGGCCGGCAGGTCTGCACGCAGTATGTGTGGGTGGGGCAAGACCAATACGGTTGCCGGCGGCTGGCGCTGGATTGTGACATATGGTTCACCCGGCACAAGCCAGGCTATGTTCATCGGGATAAACGGCACTGCCCTGTACGGTGGAGGTTACGGCGATGATATTTTTCAGAGCAATTTTTGGGAGGTGGGTGTCTGGCACCATATATGTCTGACCTATGACGGAACAACGGCGAGATTATACGCAGACGGCATCGAGCTGGTTTCCGCAGCGAAAAACTGGGACCTGATCCAGAGCCGTGCACACATAGGAAGGCAGGTTAATGATATCGCTGAATTCTGGGATGGAGCGATCGATGATGTTCATATTTACGACCATGCTCTTTCGGAGACCGAGATAAAGAAGCTGGCGGCTGTTCCAAAGGTCACCAGACCCAGCCCCGCCGATGGCAGCATACATGAGGATACGTGGGTGAGTCTTAGCTGGACAGCAGGGGCCTATGCAGTCTCGTATGATGTCTATTTCGGTGAGAACTTTGACAACGTGAACTCCGGAGCCGAAGAGACATTTCAGGGTAACCAGACCTCGACGTATTTTGTTGTTGGCTTCCCCGGATTTCCTTATCCTGATGGTCTTGTTCCGGGAACAACATACTATTGGCGTGTTGACGGTGTCGATGATTTGCACCCGGACAGTCCCTGGACAGGCGATGTATGGAGCTTTATGGTTCCCTCTAAAAAAGCCTATGGATCCAGCCCGGCTGACGGTGCCAGGTTTATAGAGCCGGACACAGACCTTAGCTGGACAGGCGGTTTCGGCGCGAAACTGCATACAGTGTATTTCGGCGAGAGCTTTGACGATGTGAACAATGCCGCCGGCGGACTTCCACAGGGAACTACGACCTATACTCTCGATCCTCTTGAATTGGGCAAGACTTACTACTGGCGGGTAGATGAGTTTGATGCTGTCAAAACATATAAAGGTGACCTCTGGAGTTTCAGGACTCAACCTGTTATACCAATTTCCGACCCTAATCTTGTCGCCTGGTGGAAGCTTGACGAGGGCTCAGGTAATAATGCACTTGACTGGTCGGGCCACGGCAATCACGGGCAGCTGCGAGGGGGACCTCAGTGGGTATCCGGCTATGACGGCATCGCTCTGGAATTCGATGGAAGTGATGATTACGTTAATTTTGGTAATCCGTCAGACTTTCCGTCAGGTACGTCCGCCCGCAGCATGTGCGGCTGGGCTAGGACCGATACAGTTGCCGGCGGCTGGCGATGGATTGCTGCATACGGTTCACCCGGCACAAGCCAGGCTATGTTCATCGGTATAAACGGCGCCGACCTCTACGGCGGAGGTTACGGTGATGATGTCCTTCAGAGCAATTTTTGGCAGGTGGGTGTATGGCATCATATTTGCCTGACCTATGACGGAACGACAGCAAGACTATACGCCGACGGTATCAACGTGGCAACAGAGTCAAAAAACTGGGACTTGGTTTCGGGCCGTGCCCACATAGGACGGCAGGTTAATGACCTGGTTGAATTCTGGGATGGAGCCATCGATGACGTCCGTATCTACAACAAGGCGCTGACTCAGGATGAGATTATGCAGGCCATGAGAGGTGACCCGACACTTGCTTGGAATCCGAGCCCGGCCAACGAGTCGGTACCAAACCTCAGGGATGCAGGCTCGTTAAGCTTCTCGGCCGGAGAGAATGCTTCGCAGCACGATGTGTATTTCGGCACTGATGAAAATGCCGTAGATAACGCAGATGCATCCGATACAGCAGGTGTATATCGAGGCCGGTGGGCTGTTACAAGCTATACTCCACCCGAAGGCGTTGAATGGGGTGGCGGGCCTTACTACTGGCGAATCGACGAAGTTAATACTGACGGGACCATCGTCAAAGGCAGACTCTGGAGCTTTACAGTAGCCGATTACATTACAGTTGATGACTTCGAGAGCTATAATGACCTTAACGAAGATGAACTGGGGAGCAACAGGATATATCTGGCCTGGGTGGACGGATTCGACAACCCCGCTATAAACGGTTCTATCGTTGGTTACACCAATCCACCTTTTGCCGAGCAGACTATCGTTCACAGTGGTAAGCAGTCAATGCCGTTTTTCTACGATAACGGCGTTGGCAAATCTGAGGCGACGTTGACATTGACTTACCCGCGCGACTGGACCGAAGAAGGTGTCGGAATATTATCGCTGTGGTTCTACGGCGACGTAACCAACGATGCTGAGGCAATGTATGTTGCCCTCAACAACAGTGCTGTAGTTACTAATGATAATTCTAACGCGGCCCAGATAGCTTCCTGGACAGAATGGTCTATCGACCTGCAGGCATTTGGCATAAACCTCACCAATGTCAATACGATTACTCTTGGCTTTGGTAACAGGAGCAATCCTGTGGCCGGCGGCGCAGGTATGGTGTTATTCGATGATATTCGTCTCTATGCTCCGTAGCCGCTAACACCGTAAGCGGCAAATTGGTAATATTTAGGAGATGTTGTTTTTAGTAAATTTAGAAAAACAATCCCGAGAAATCGAGATTTTGGTGTGTGGCCAAAATACGGTTATTTTAACTTTTTTATAAGGAGATTATATTATGTACAGGATATCGCATTATCTGGTTTGTTTTACTCTCGTGATGGTTTTGGCAGGAGCAGTCCAGGCAGTTGTCCTGGCTCCCGATGATAGTAGCGTAAAGGATAATCTTTGTCTTTGGCTGAGAAGTCCGGATGTTAATTTTGATCCCGCCACCGGTATTTGGGTCGATGTCAGCGACAAAGGCAACAACGCCGAAACCGTGGGCGAGGCAAGTGCTTTTAACGTCACTTATATACTGCCATCACTTTCATTTGGCACGAATACAAATGTATTTGAGCATACATTCAGCACAGTCAAGTTTGCTCGAGATGAAGATGAATTGTTGCGGGCACCTAACGTTAATAATGGCGAAGTACTGAGCGAGCTTACCATTTTTGTCGTATATAAAGTTTCCAACATCGAACAGAGCAACAGCGGCATGACCCGTCCGGTAGGTATTGGCTCACTACCCGGCGAAGGAGAAAACCTGGGCGACTATTTCAACCTTGCGATTGATGTGAGTATCCGTAAGGACAATGGTTCCGTCCAGGGCGCGACCGCGGAGCACCCTGAGGATCAGTTCTTTATTCGCGTTTCAAGGATGAATCCCGACAGCATCGACCAATGGTTCAATACTGATGGGACAATTGAACAGGTACATAACAGTACTGGAAATTCATACACGACATCGGTTGATAATTTCTACCTTGGCGACCTGCGCGCCGGCAATTCACCAACCAGCGGCAGTGGCATAGCGAAAACGGATATCGAGATAGCCGAGGTAGTTATGTACAACACATCGCTAAGTGAAGCCGATATTACAGGTATAAACGAATGGCTGCAGGCCAATGTTCGTCTCGAACGCAAGACAGCTTTTGCCCCGGAGCCTGAAGATGGAGCTTTAATTAACCAGACATGGAGCCTGTTAAGCTGGGAATCCGGCACTACTGCGGTTTCACACGATGTGTATGTCGGTGATAATTTTGATGATGTGGACAGCGGATCCGAAGGCACATTCCAGGGCAACCAGGCCACAACGCTTGTTACAGTCGGCTTTCCCGGATTCACTTTTTCCGATGGCCTTCTTCCGGGCACAACTTATTATTGGCGGATTGATGAGGTTGAAGCCGACGGTACTACCGTACATAAGGGTGAGATTTGGAGCTTTGCAATTCCTCCCAAGACAGCATACTTTCCTGACCCGGCTGATGGAGCCGAGTCTGTTCAGGCGGATGCCACTCTTGGCTGGACGGCAGGCTTCGACGCGAAATTGCATACCGTATATTTCGGTGACACCTTTGACGATGTAAACAATGCTGCCGCAGCACTCCCCCAGGGAGAAGCAACCTATGACCCCGGCCCGCTTGAATTGGCCAAGACATACTACTGGCGCGTCGATGAGTTTGATGCTATCGACACATTTAAAGGCAATATCTGGAGCTTTACAACCCAGGGTGCCGTTGAGACCCTGGACCCGGCTAACGGCGCTGTGGACGTAAAGCAGACACCTGTTATAACCTGGGTGCCTAATGTCTTTGCAGCTTCACATGAGATATATTTCGGCTCTGACCCGGATGCCGTAGAAAATGCAGATACAAGTTCTCCTGAGTACAAAGGTACAAAGAACCTTGGCTCTGAAACCTATGAACCCGGACAGCTCCAGTGGAATACTACCTACTACTGGCGGATCGATGAGGTCAATAACGCCAACGCTGACAGTCCGTGGACAGGCCCCCTCTGGAACTTTACGACAGCCAACTTCCTTATCATAGACGATATGGAGAGCTACAACGACATTAATGAAGGTGAGCCCGGAAGCAACAGGATATACAATGCCTGGATAGATGGATACAACAACCCGGAAATAAACGGCTCTGTCGTTGGTCATCCATTTGCCGAGCAGACTATCGTTCACGGAGGTTTGCAGTCGATGCCGATGGCCTACGATAATGCTGTCGGTAAATCTGAAGCGACTTTGACACTGACTTCCAATCGTGACTGGACAGTGAACGGCGTAAACACACTGACCATCTGGTTCAGAGGTGACGCGGCTAACGCTGCTGAGACGCTGTATGTCGCTCTCAATGACAGCGCTGTAGTAACTCACGATAATCCTGATGCAGCATTGGCAACTAATTGGAAGGCATGGAATATCGACTTGCAGGAGTTCGGTATTAACCTCACCAATGTCAATTCGATTACTCTCGGTCTTGGCAACAGGAATAATCCCGTTGCCGGCGGCTCAGGTATGATGTACTTTGATGATATTCGTCTGTATGCGCCTTAAACCGGAAACTTACAGCTAAGATTGCATAGTTGATATTGCTTTTGTAATTCCTCTAAGCGATTCACCAGTGATGCGGTCGTAAAGAAGCGTACTCTTCTTCCCTGCCTGCAGGACGCCAGGCCTAAAGCAATCGACAGGTGGGCTTTCCGGTGCCGGGACTGCCGATAAGGCTCGCCTGTTTGATGCGGTTTTTAAGGGCATTGGCAGATCGGGCAGCCACCTCCAGTTCCGTTAATCGTAATAAATACTGCTGGAAAGTAGCATTCTCAGAGGAAGCTTCTTTGGCCGGCTTGTCGTACTCGGCGCGATCGGCGTGGATTTTGCCGGTTGGCTTGGGAGACGTAAATTTAGCGTTTAGCTTGTAGTTTGTTTTTTACGTTCGCTAATTAAATGACACCATTGCTGATGATTGAAGAATTGTGCATCAAAAGTTATCGGCAGTGGAATCATAGCACTGACAAAGGCAATTTGCCCCTTACTCAAGTTGTATAGCCAAACCCGATAATCCGAATTTATTTGCTCTGTAGAAATTTGCACTTTTCGGGCTATTTTTTGGGCCCATTTGAATCTCTAACAGGGTTTACTTACTGCTCGTACCAGCGTTTTACTACAAAACGCACAGCCAGGCTATCAGTCGCGAGGAGATTATCTATTCTCAGCGACCGATCATAGTAGAAAGTGCCTTGTGCTCCCCCTTTTTTCTTTTTTAGCTTAACGTCCCAGCCTATAAATGCCCCGTACAGGTCTCCGCTATTTTTCATTTCTACCTTTGCGAACGGAGCATACACCGCTCCGTAAAAATCAATCCCCGGAGCCTCCTCGATTTTTACCTTCCTGCAATTATCCATCCCGAATATCAAAAGATTTTTCGGGTCTCCGGCCTCGTTAATTAATCCTGCTGATTTCTTCTTGACCTCAAGCTTTTCTCCTCCGACATATAGCCTCAGGGAGGAATTATTTGTTACAATTAACTGGGCACCGTCTTCGACTTTCACGTCACCTGCAACATAAATCTGACAATTACCATTAATCTCCTGCACCTCACCCTTTGGTATGATAAGAGAAGAAAATATGTTGTTTCCGGATATCGGGACTTTGTCCTTGTGCTTGTAGTCTTTTACTTGCCCGTTCTCCAGACTCTTCGGCAGGCTTACAGACAAAAGCTCCTGCCTTTCTGTAGCGGGATAGGCATCACCTGTTATCTCAGCTCCTTTCTTCATTTCAATAACTTTATCAGGATCACCACCCGGGCCCACGATTACATCTCCATTAACAACAGTATTCTCTCTTAGCTTGACCGACCTCTTATGCGTGTTATTGGTTCGCAGTTGAATAGTGCCCCTATACGCTTCGCTTGGGTTAGAACTATAACTATCATCTACAATATAACCATTTATTTCTAATTTACCGCCTTTCTTCAGCGGCTTGGGAGCCGGAGGTTTCTGCTTGGGGGGCTTAGGCTGCTTGGGGATCGCATAACCCTGAGAAAAAACTGCATAATTAAATGCCCCCTGTATTACCAAAGTCGCCGAAACTGTTTTTGCTGCGCGACCCGACTGGCCAATTGAAGTTATCTTATATTCGGCGTCCTTGGTAATTCCCTCAATCTTATAAGCATAACTTGCATTGGTGCCCGGCAATGCATTACCTGTCGGCGATATTAAATTGCTGAAATTCCAGGGTCTGACATTCAGGTTCTTATTCATTTCAAAGACAGCTTTTGTTAGGCCTGCATCGGCAGCAGTACGCGCGGACATCTCCGCTGTGGTCCGTGCAGCCATCATTCGGGCTTCCAAACCTATCCTCAACAAACCAAGGCCGACAAGAGACAAAAGCACAACCATTAAAGCGGCAAGCGACATCGCAAAGCCACTTCTATTTGTTCTTCGTTGTTTTTTTGTAATTTCTATAATTGTGTCCTCCACCTGTAAGCTGCGCCTTTGCGCTTACGTAAATAAGGACTGTTCACTAACACCTGCATCTCACTCATTGTGCCTCATGGCAGTTGTCGCCACTATAAGCGACTCAGAACCATTATCAAAGCTCAACACCATTTGCACACAAACGCCGACAACATAAAAGTTGGCAGCCTTGACATTATGTGCAAGCGTTATGGTCTGGATTCGCCCACCCGGAATCCAGTTTGAATCCAGGTGCCCATAATCAACCAGCAACTCTGTACCGGCAGTATAAAATCTTGCATATCTATCAAGCCATGTAGAACTCATAGGGTCATTGTAGTAATAAAGCTTAACTTCACCATCGCCGAGACTCACACGATTAATACTCGACTTACGAACAACGGCCTCAAAGGCTTTGTTGGCCACATAAGCGTCGTTTACAACTCCGCAGGTCAAACGATTATACATCTGGTTCCAGCCTCTCTGGCTATCCACCAGCAAAATCCCCATACTCAATACCACGATAGGGGCTATTGCCATAACCACCGCTAATTCGATTAGCGTAACCCCACACCTGCTTTTAACCGTTTGCTGTTTCATAGTCCGGCTCAAAGCCCGGAACATTTGTTATCTAATCGTTTGCGTAAGTAGTGAACTGTACTGAATTATAAGATTGTCCGGTCCACGTCTGATAATCGTTCATCCAGGCAACACAAACATTCAGAATCCGCGGCTCACTCACTTCATCCTTATAAGATAGCGTTGCGTAATAATTTACATTATTAACGACAATTCTATAATTCGGATTAACGAACAAGTCCAATGCGTTAAACCCATCAGGGACAGCAGGGCCGGGAGCATTGTCATAGATTATCAATCCGGGGATCAACACCACAGGATCGGTTTCATCGGTGTCATAATCATTGGAGTAATAATCAACATAATCGTATTCAATATCATAATCGTTAGGATCAAGAGCATCCACACCTCCTATAAGGTCATATTTTGAGTACCCTGAGTACCCTCCGCTGCCCTTCCAGGTGGACAGAATTAGTGAAGCGACTCTGGCGGCAGTAAGCTGCACATCAGCCTTGCGTGTATTTAAGGCGCTATAATATCTAAATCCGGAGGTTGATAACGCCGCTATTGACAGGATGAGAATTGCTGTTATTATCTCAATCAAAGTAGCTGCTGGGGCGAATTTGGCTTGTTTAATGATCATAATCTTTCCACCGATCTACTTTTAATATCCATGGATATTATTTGATCGAGAGCGTGCGCTATTATCCATTGGATATTTTTTATCGTCTAAAATAGAACAAAACTTAGGGATTTTATTAACGTATGTACCTTTTATAATAATTGGACCGGTAATCTGGATGGAATAAAGATTGATATCGTATAAAGGCGGTCAATTTTTTTTGTAATAATTAGTGCCATTGATATTTCTTCTATGGTCCCTTTTAACACGACTGAAAGCTTGTATACTCATAGCCATCCTTGCAGATAACCCATAATACAGGCTTTACAAAACCTGATATTTGATTAGCGAAAGGATAATGTTGCTCTCTGGACATGCCGATATATTACTATGAAAAGTTAAGTTTATTTACCTTAGTCCTCGGCGAGGCAGTGTGGTCTACCGGTCTCCCCCCCAGTCGGAACCACCACCTCGCTCTTTTTTTAAGTGCATAATAAAGGGGGATAACAGATGCCCAGGTAAACCTTCTTTCCGGGATTTGTCGGTTCATGGCGTTTTAATTACCGAATTACAGAGCTTCCTTAATTCTTTGATTTTTGCCTCAGCCTCTTTATCAGTCAAATCATCAGCTATGGCAGTATAGTAATTATCCGGAATCATGGCCATATACTTTAACCACTGTGTTTTCTCAGTAGTCCTTATAGTGCTGCATCCACTCTGGCCATACAGGCGTACCGGCATTAAGTCGATCTTTACGCCAGCCTCGATACCATCTGAGGTCCCACAGTTCCTTCAGTCCTATAGGCCGAACAGAGAAGTCCACAAAAACACCATTAACAAAACCTGTGTGTCGATCGATGCAGAACGACCCCATGTTCTGTTCTATCAGCGTAAAGTATCCACTCGGTGGACTGTCGGTGGGTCTCGGTAGCGCATCCACCCATTGGGCGTCCACAAAGACCGGTATCTCATTGCGATTACCCGGTATCGTGTTAATATTTCGCCAATGTTTCTGCTCGCGATCTTCATCGCAGAGCCACCAGTTCCACCCGTAGCTGCCGTAGTCACCCTCAACCGCCCAATCCGGTGTACTGTAACCATCTTCTCCATATACCCCCCACCCCACGCGAGGGCCGCCTCTGCCCTCGGTGTCACTGTAAAAATTATGCACCAACGGACAGTTACGTATCTCCGGCTCATGGCTATAGTAAGGTCGCATCGCATAGACCCAGCTGTGTTGCGGGCCGGCAGGAGACTCCTGGTGGAAAGTACCATCGAAGTCATCCGTGTACATAGACACAACAAGGCCCATCTGTTTAAGATTTGATTGGCAGGCGGTCTTCCCGGCCTGTTCCTTCACTCGCTGTAGCGCCGGCATTAATATCGCCATCAACAATGCTATAATCGCAATCACCACTAATAGCTCTATTAGTGTAAAGCCGTTTCGTCTTAGCATGATGTTGTCCCTTCTCTTTCGCCGATAACTTCTCTGGCTGGTATGCTTTTCTGCCGTAATTATAACACACTCGCCTGCGGTAATACAACCTATTGGCTGATTTTTTAGACCGTAGTATTAAGTACCCCTCAAGACGAGTTCGTCGTTTAAATGGCCTCCTGATAAGCTTTAAATTGAAAGGTGGGGAGAGTGTGAGTTGGCTTAGGTAGTGAAAAAAGGGCCGGCCCTATTTTGTACGTCGGGGAAAATCCTCTGAATAAGATTGTTTTTTACGAAATTCTTTAAGGAGTATAGACCCAGCCTGAATTACTAAGTACACCAGAGCCGGTAAGACCGGCAGGAGCCGCTACTTGGATAGTAGCGTAGCCATTGCCATCGATGGCAGTAATTGTGAAATTGCCGGCCTGAAAGTACCTGCCGGTAAGGTCGCCTGGTATAAAACCTAATGTCGCTTGGATTGTATCAACAGTGCTACCGGCCATTGCTAAAGCCGCGTTGGGATCTTCGACGTAATAAGTTCGCATAACTGTACGGATAGCGCCGGCCGTCGCTGCAGCTTCCGACCATTTTGCCTGCTTGGTTCGACCACGAAGAATCGGAACCGCAACAGCAGCTAAAATAGCGACGACCATAATAACGACCATCAGCTCAATTAATGTGAAGCCCTTTTTCTTTCTGCCTTTTTCCATCTTCAGTTTCTGAGAAATATCTTGAACAATACTCTGTTGCCGATAAATCTGCTTAATATATTTTTTATCGACTATAAAAAGAGAGGACTTAAAGGATTTCTTCTTTTAGAGTTCTACTTTTGGCCAAACTCAGGCCGAAGGCTATCTGAGGTAGGGTTGTTCGGTTGACAAGTACAAAGAATCCCGATAAACTGAAAACGAATGAAGGTAAAATAGAATGAAACAATGAAACAATGATTACCTTGACAGGTGGCTCGAATAAATGATATAATATAGCATGACCGACTGTTGGAAATAGTTAAGGAGGATCACGATGAAATATTTAAACCTTTTCTGGGTTCCCTTCTTTATGACGACGCCTATGATGGCATCTTCTGCCGATACGACCTGGGGCAATTTGGCCAATCCTGGTTTTGAGAATCAACCCATCAAGAGCACATTCTTTTTTACAGGCAATTCACGCAATGGTATTCAATATTACGATGTGTTCGCATCTTCCAATGAAGCGCTTTATACCATTCATCCCTCTGACTCACGGCATCTGTCCTGGTCGGTACGTGCGGCGAATCGTGAATATGCTGTCGAAGCAATGGTTGACGCCGGTGTGAACGTGATCAATATGTCGTACTGGGGGCTGCCCGATACGGATAACTGGGCTTGGTGGGCGCCAATGCAGACATCAACAGGATCCCATGATGAGCTGTTTGATGCAGCTGCTGAGAAGCCTATCCTCATTGCGCCATATATTGAATCTTACGCGGAAACACCTAATTCGTCAGGATTTATATTTCGAGATGATTTTCCCGGCAGTAGTGCGAATCCTGCTCCCGGATTTGTTGCTATGTGCAAGGATCTGATCAACCGGTATTTGGTCAATCCGAGCAATGAAAGTTGGCCTGATCGATGGGCGCGCGTTTACGATCAAACCGGTGAGCAGCGGTATTTGATTTCAATCATCCACGTTTCGTCCAATCAAAACAATATGAGTCATGAAAAATTTGCCGAAGGATTTGATCACGTGGCTCGGAAAATTTTTACTGACACTGGAATCCGGATCGGATTTGCCATTGATGTGATGCCGCCTGGTACGAATGCTCCGGGATTTTACCGGCCTGCTCCGCAAACAACGGGCCCATGGCTCGCAACACAGGAATCACTTCTTGGTATCCAGTGCTTCATCTCAGAAATCTGGGTTGGCAGCAGTGATGAAGCACAATTGATCAACTGGAAGCAGCAATTTATTTCAGACTGGATTCAGACAGGTATTCCCTTCATCATTGATATTTCTCCCGGATATGATGCCCATATTGTATTCCCCGGAAGTGTTCAATACGGTAACAACTCGAGTTGGCGGGATGCACTGACAAAATTGGTCTTTTTGTCGTCTGCTCAGGGCGTAACCTTTAATGCATGGAATGGATATACGGAAGGCATGGCCGGCGTTCCGACTCAGGAGTATGGTGACGCCAATTCTGAATGGCTCAGGGATATTTTTCAAAATTTTCGCCGCGGCAGTTATTTTCCTGTTCCAGGGAAGATAGAAGCCGAGTCTTTTTCGCAGATGTCAGGCGTGGACATCGAAACAACTTCAGACGTTGGAGGGGGATTGAACGTCGGCTGGATCGATGATGGCGATTGGATAGAATTTGAAGTGGCTGTACTCAAATCAGGCATTTATTCGGCTGAGTTCCGCACGGCAAAGCTGACAGATGATTTTCAGGGTTTGGTGTATGTTAATCTGGATGGCCAGCGTCTTTCCAGATTTCTTGTGCCAGGTACAAACGGCTGGCAAAACTGGACTACAATCTCCTGTCCTCTCACTCTGCAATCAGGGTCTTATCAATTTCGCCTGCACGCCCAGGTGGGAGGCTGGAATTTCAACTGGATGGACATCAAGCTGGAGGAAAGTGTGGATGTTCATGAAATTCCCGGAAGAATTGAAGCCGAAGCTTTCATGGACATGTCAGGTGTGGAAACAGAAATGCTGTCGGCGGATGTGATTAATCTTGGGTATTTTGATAATCAGGATTGGATTGATTACAAGGTTCATGTCCGGGAAACAGGACAATACGATGTGACCTTTCGAGTGTCACTCGCCAATGGGTATCCTGATGGTCGGGGCGAATTGCAAAAAGATGGGGAGGTCTTGTGCGAATTTGATGTCCCCGCAACAGGTGGATGGAATCAATGGGCATCTATTACCTGCATTGTTAATTTGGAGGCGGGTGAACAAATCCTCAGAGTTAATGTCAAGCAAGCCCCTTGGAACCTGGACTGGATGGAATTTAGCAGATCCGAAATACATCGGTTCAACCCGCGAATGGAAAAGGAAATAATGTAATGCCGTTTGTGCTGTGTCAAAACTATCCCGACCCATTCAATCCCTCCACAGTGATCAGCTATAAATACACCTTTGGATTTGGCTAAGCGAAGGGGTCGTATTGAGATTGTAGAAATATTGACCAAGGCGCCAGAAGAGCAGAAAACAACTGAGAAGAATCCTTAACAAGCACTAAATATGATATATTAATATTCATTTAGCGATAAGCTTATAGGTTAATAATAACTGGAAGGTAAATAACAGCACTTATTCTGTTGTCGCGAAGTAGTGTTATTAAACAATCCAGGGCAAAGGCGTACTCTTTTGTCAAAAGATTTGTCCATCTATGCTTTTACCGGGATTTCCCATATACACTTCACTGAAACACTCCTGCAAGCTTCAAGCCTTATAATAACGTAATTTCATCGCTATTTCAACCTACAGCTATGGATGGGACATCGTCTAAATCAGGCCTTGCGTATTCAACACTGCTTTAGTTGTCTTCTCTTTTACCAGGGTATTATTCGAGGCAACACTGTCCATTGACCAGTGCTAAAATGATATACCCATAATCCGCTTACAGGTGGCAGTGCAAACCACGAGGCAGCTGTATCTAACTCGTAAAAGAAAGGCCAATCTATATAAATCCAACCCACGGGTTTATCTGGGACCCACGGACCTGTAGGGATATTGAAATTCAATACAGGCCCAAATGATACGAAGTAAACTAAGTCACTTTCGTCTAATGAATAACCAAAATCACTACTTTCTTCTACCCATACCCATCCGGAGAGACTGGCGTTGAGTATGGTAATTTCAACGTAATCCGGCTCTGAATCAATAGTACCATCATTGACAATTAGCTGAATTATATGCTCTCCGATAGGTAGCGCTATGGTTGGATTTATGCCTGTGGCATTGTATGTATCCCCACCTATAGACCAGGTCCATTCATACGTAAGCTCATCGCCGTCAGGGTCACTTGAACCTGAACCATCAAGAGTGACTTGGGCTATTCCACCTTCTGTAGTGGAAACGGTTTGGTCTGGCCCTGCATCAGCAACAGGTGGAAATTTGGTGGTGATAGTAATATCGCCAACCTTCAGCTGAACATCGGGCACAGCAGCAGCCTTCCAGGCATTCGTACAAACTGTCAATTTTTCCCAGTCACCGGTACCATCGATTTTGTTGATATCATCTTCCCAGTATAAGCTTATGTCTTGAAGGATGGGGCCAATCTTGGATAACGAAGCGCCGAAAATTGCCGGGAAGTTGGCTCTAACTTCAATATCTTCACAGCCTGAGTAGCACGGGAAGTCTCCGGCGCCTTTGCCGATACTTTCACAATCTACCTGTACCAGCATCAGTTCGCGCAGGTTGCATTCCTTGATCTCTACGTAATAACCTGCATCCGTATAAACGGGGGACATGCAGTTGTTGTATTCCGGGAGTTGTACGAAATGACCTACATCCATATAAACGGGAAACTTGCAGAGGTCTATTGCTTGGATAGCCGGGTCCGCTGCACTTACAACGGAAACCATCAGAACGACAATTGCCAGTGCAATCATACATTTCTTTAGCATTTTCATATCCCTTAAAAAAACGATTAGTTTTAGGGGGAGCATATCACTACCAAAAAGTTGAGCATACATCTAATGTTATCACTTCTCTCCTCCAAAGATTCATAAGCATTAGCACGTATTGCGATGGATTCGTCAATTGTGGTAACAACGTGTCTTAGATGTCCTGTCGCGAAAATAGTGTGTCCAATTAAGACAAGTTTGTCAACGAAAAAGTCCTATGAATGGTTTTTTTCAGGAACAGCGAATAAACCACGAAAATCCCATATTAAACCACATCAGCATGTTCTGTAGGAAAGCTTTTAGAGGCGTTTTATCGTTCTACTTTTGGCCAAACTCAAGCCGAAGGGTATCTGAGGTAGGGTCGGGGGGATTTTGAGACAAATTAGAACGCGCCGATGGGAAAAACTTATTTCTGCCTGCGGTTCATCTCGACGCCGCATTTCTACCTTCGGTTCGCTCTTATTTTTTATCACTTCGTGCCTGCGTGATTGTATGATGCTCTTGCTGGCCTTCGGTAGAAATGCTTTCCTTCGATCTTTGATATTCTTTGTTCTATATTTCTTTCCAGTCTCTAATCTCCAAATCCCTAATTCGCTTATCTTCTCCTCCCAAACCGAGCTACCTGTCATTAACAGATAGTGAACTCGCCATTACCCTTTTTTTCAATCCCGGAAAAAATCCCTCCCTTAATGTGCTGCCTTCAGTTCGGCTCGACGCCGCATTTCTACCTGCGGTTCGCACTAATTTTTTATCACTTCGTGCCTGCGTGATTGTTTGATGCTCATGCTGGCCTACGGTAGAAATACTAAATCTCCCATCCACGCCTAAACAGATCAGCCAGCCGGCTTATTCATAAGTGGGCAGCATCAAGCTGCCCGGTGGGCGAAGGCAGGTATTTGCGGCAAAGTTCACTTTACGAGCAAATCCTGCCGAGAACACCAGGCTGGCTAAATCCGCAGTCTAATTCTTTATTTTTCCTTTTGCCTTATTACTTTGTACTTGGTGTGTTTTTTACACCCATTTTTCAGTCAAAAACGCTCACTGTTAAAAACAAAAATCTAAAATTTCTAAAATTTTTATCTCCTTCCATAATAACGACTTACGGCCCACGAGACACGAAAAATAGCAGAATTTTCGGTTCAAAAGTGCACACTCGTCTAATTATAGAGGCGATGCTTTTTTGCCTGTCCTGAGCTTGTCGAAGGGCCTTCATTAAAT
>Ga0307378_10002977_pt1 | contig 25237 bp, 18 predicted proteins | sample UN1MG_FD_202238 | JGI IMG/M metagenome (GOLD analysis project Ga0307378, IMG submission 202238) | Soil microbial communities from Risofladan, Vaasa, Finland - UN-1 | ecosystem: Environmental > Terrestrial > Soil > Coastal area > Acid sulfate soil | place: Finland: Risofladan, Vaasa | collected...
AAAGGGTATGGAAAATAAAATATTGTCACTACACGAAATGCTGCTCAAGGCAAAAACGTTGTTTATCAACCCAAGAACGCCGATTTGACCTCAAAAGTTATCCACGAAGTGACGAACATGTGCTAGGAGTTAGTTTTCTCATGAATTAAACCTCACACGTACCGTCATCACATAACGTGTGCATCACCGGTTCTGCGGAGCCGCAGGTGTAGCAGAATCCGCGTGGATGCGTTTGTTAGAAAGTCTCTTCTTATCATGAAACATGCCAATAGGTCTGCCATCCTTTGTTGTGAAGCACTGCGTTTGCTGGAACCTGTCGTATCACTCGTATGAATGTCTGTAAATCACCCGTACATGCTGCAATGTGCAGCAAGGCGAGGAACTGGAAGAGATGGCTCCAAACGGACGTGGGAAGAAACTGCAGTATCAGCAACGGTAAGAAGCTAAGCGTGAACAAAGGCATACAACTCACGAGCAACAGGCGATTTCTTGGTTGGGCACCGTCGTAGCATACCCACATTCCAAAAGGAAGCCATATCCCGAGCATGACACGTGCATCGCATAGCCACCCCCGAAATACCATTGCATGAATCAACTCATGAAGCGGGAGCATCAGCAACAAGAAGAGAGCTAGCACTACTATGGTTGCGGGATTAGACCGGAGAAGAGAGCGGATGTTAAGCAAATACAAGAATACGCCGATAAGAATGGGGATTGCAGTGACAAAGGCAATTGCCGTATAGGTTTTCTTATTCACTTGCCGAAGCGGAGTCCAGCCTTCTTTCTCTGGATCCAGAGCCTCGTTCTGCGGAATTGGACCGACGATAAATCTCATTATTCTGGCTTTCTAACAATGTATATATGGTTTCCGTATAAGACGCCGGACCTCTCTAAGTGTCCGTATAACACCCCTTTGCCCGAAGTCCGTAAGTAATCCCTTGGAAACGACTTAGGCCAGTTTTCCTTCTTATTAGGGGTCTTATATGGTTTCCGCATAACACCCCATGCCTTTCGTCGTTCAAATCGCGTCCGCTGGGCTCACGACTCCATGAGGCCCACGGTCCAGTACGTGCGTGTAGACCACATCATTGTCCTGGACTCCGTCCCTGTCGGCGTCAGACTAAAGCTGCGCTCGGTCGCGAACGCTCTGGCCCGGAAGCTCGTAATCAAGATTGACTCGCTGCCAGAAGTCTATACCGCAAAAGCCAGATTCTCAAGTGAAAAATCGGGCCAGAATGTGCAATATCTGGTATACGGGCAAGACACAAACTCCTGGGCCAATTGCTCAGCTCTGAGCAGCAGTTCGATTTGTAAGGCAAAACTGACGCTCAGGGCAGACGCCGCAAGACTCTGCCGACTCTAAAGTTCGCAAATATAACACCTTAGCTCGCTATGAGTTCTTGCTTGATAGTTAACAGGTCCATATGGACGTTTCAAAGTGAAAGCTGAGGGGCGTTGTGCGAGATTCTGGAGGCTGGCATAGACCCTTTCAACATGTTTTGAATTACAGAAACTTACGTTTGTTAGCCAACAACCAGGGCCTCATTAACACGAGCTTTCTTAATCTACACCAAAACGATAAACTGTAAAGCTCAAGTTTTGAAAAAACTTATTGCAATTATTGAACCATCTTCACAATCGCCTGTCTTAATTCAGAGGAAAGCTCCGTCAACTTTGCCCCTCGTTTTGAGAAAGCTTTTAAGTATCTTTCGGCTGCTTGTTCTTGATTGTATATTTTTTGTATGTGCTTTTCTGACCTGTTTTCACTTCCAATGACAAAATTTTCTGCGATGCGTGGTTTTTCGTATCGAAGGCTCACATTTGATTTTTTCATTTTCATGGAGTTTTGGCTCGGCCCAGCTCCGACTCACTCGGCCTTGACGAGCCAAGCCGATACAGGCTGTACTACCTCGAAGCCACAGATGCCCGCCCATTTAAACCTTTGGCTGCCCCTTCGACGGAGTTTACCCTGAGCGCAGCCGAATGGGCTCAGGGCAAGATCTGCGCAGACAGGAGCCGCGAATTTCTGTAACTCTTTACACATCTAAGACTTATCTATTGTCGGCCACGCAGACCCCGACATAAAGATCTGATAGGTCGTATGTTCGTAACGCGCCCCCGCTATGAACCCACGACCCCAAAATCCAGACCCATTTTTCAGCTCAAAATCGCAGTTTCTTGACGATGAAGAAGAGCTCCAGCCCATCGTCCAGTGCTTCTCTCTTGTCTCCTTCGGCATGGTGGCAATAAGTGCTACAGCCGCTAAAACCGTCATTGAAGCCGCTGACTATGCAAGGGGCAAGCCGGAAAAAGCCGAACACAATGGCGAGCAAAACTGCCACAAACAGAAGCTATGATAGCAGCGATTTCATCGCGCCTGTCCTGGCGGATTGATAGCGCCATACGGCCATCCGCCGCTCAATACAACCAAGAACTATTTTATTGGCCAGCTGCCGTGGGCGTCGATTGTTTGGTCAACTTGTTTCTTTACCTGGATCATGTCTGGCATGATGCTAAGCTGCATATAGATCCTTTCCGGGACCATAATACGAATCATAGATGTGCTGATAAACAAGATTACATTTCTGCTGATACAGTTCTGCCGTATATACTTGCGGTAGCCCCTCAAGGACTTCCTCCATACATAAACGCACCGCCGCTCGCGATTGTTGTCTTTTTCTCCAGTCCAAGACTATTTTTTCTCTTTTAAGTGTTGCCAAAAGCTCTCTGGCGACCTTCTTTACCTGTTGCGTTTCGTTCTTGGTGAGTTCCATCTCTGGCTTAGTCAGCAGGTCAAATACCATTAGCTGCTCTTCCGAAAGCTGTTCTGCAATGCCCCGTTTTTCTTCTTTGTTCAACTCCTGCGCGAAATCTACCAACCGTTTGAAGAACTCATCAACATTGATACTTCCAGAATTGTACTCGTCGATCATCTCTTGAAACTTTTCCAGATAATCCATTCTGGTTCTGTTCAGCCTTATCATTCTTTTTAACTTGCTGTTGATACTACCCCTGAGCTTCTCAGCTTCGATTCTTTTCTTGGCCCTTGCGAACTTCTTTTTCAGCGCCTCGAAGTCAATCTCGCTTAGGTCAACCAGTTGATCTCCCGGCTGTATGATGTATCCTTCAGAAGCAATAGACTCATCGAGCAAATTCTCTATAGCCTCTTTGACAGAAGAAATATCAGCAATCGGCACTAAAGAGCGAATCTTCTCCGCAATGACGTTAAAGAGTTTACATATCAAGGAGAACTTATTCCCAGCAGGGTCCGGTAGAACTGCTTTGTACAACTTATGCAAATAGTCTGCAAGGAGCAAATATCTCCTTTTGGATTCGTCATTGACCAAGATAGCGTCAACAGCGTCATCCAGCAATTTCACACGCTCAAAACCTTCGGCACTCTGAATATAAGCGGGTTCAACACTTTTTTCGGCAAGAAACTTTGTTATTTCATCAATAGCCTGTCGCAATAACTTTACCAGCTCTTCTTTGTTCTTGACCGGTGTCTCGCCTTCTACTACGCCACCACCATATTCTGAGCCATAGATTGCCAGCGCCTTCTGCAGGTGGCGAAAAACACCCACATAATCCACAATCAGACCGTTAACCTTATCCCCGAAAACACGGTTGGCCCGTGCAATTGTCTGCATCAAGGTATGGTTGCGCATAGGCTTATCAAGATATATGGTGGAGCAGCATGGCACATCGAATCCGGTCATCCACATTGCACAAACAAATACGATACGGAACGGATCATCTGGATTCTTGAACTTTGTATCCAAATCCTCACTGACCATTCGCCTTCGATGTGGGACAATATCACCCCCCTTGGCTCTAATCTCTTCCACCTCGTTTTGAGACTGCGAGACCACTACGGCCATGTCGGTCTCTTCCATATAGCGGATCTTTTCCTGAAGCTCTTCGCGGTCCTGGTCTTTGGTCGAGGACATCTGCCCCCTCAGTTGGTCCAGACATTCCTTCCAGTATTTCTGAACTTTGTCGTACATCCGCACCGCCGTGGCCTTGTCAACACACACTATCATCGCCTTGCCTTGGTATCCCCGGCCCGTAAAGTGGGATACAATGTCTTCAGCGACTTTCTCAAGCCGGTCATCTCGTGTAATCAAGTGGTATTCGCGAGCAAATTCCCGTTCCAATTTCTTCTCCTGCTCTTCGTCAAGCTCTGCCTCCTCAAGTAGCCGCTCCATATCCTCATTGAGATTTTCGTTTGTTAGTTCCAGTTCTGGGATGCGGTTTTCGTAATACAACGGAACCGTAGCAACATCATCGACGGATTGTTTGAAGTTGTAGATGCTAACGTAATCACCAAAAACCTGCTTAGTTCTTTCCTCACCGGCTATCAGTGGCGTTCCTGTAAATGCAATAAAGGCCGCTTTCGGCAAAGCCGTCCTCATGTTCATTGCAAGCGTATCGTATTGGCTTCGGTGTGCCTCGTCTGTGATGACGATTATGTCAGACCTGTCCGATACCATAGGGTGCTCTTCGCCGTTCTCAGTACGAAACTTATGGATCAATGTAAAAACGTAGCGGTGGTCTTCACTGAGAAGTTGCCGTAAATTAGCAGAACTTGTGGCTTGTGCCTGTTCTTCTGTTACAACGCCAGTGTTAACAAAGTTTTTATAAATCTGACCGTCCAATTCCTTACGGTCGGTCACTACCACAAATGTCCAGTTGCCAGGGATTTTCCGGAATATCTTTTGAGCAAAAAATATCATCGATATACTCTTGCCACTGCCCTGTGTATGCCAGAAAACACCCAGTTTGCCCCTGTTGCTTTCAATTTGTCTTAGTGCCTTAATGGCGTTGTTAGTGCCAAGATACTGATGGTTCTTTCCCACCAATTTAATAAGCCCACCCTGCGCCTCCATAAACAATATGAAGTTTTCAATAATATCGAGCAGTTTCGGTGGATCACAGGTTCCGCGGATGATCGTTTCCAGAGAAACAATTCCCTTTTCACCCTCACTGTTTATTTTTTTCCATTCGTTGAAATGCTCCCAAGCGGAAGTAACACTGCCGATTTTACTGCCGCTTCCATTTGATAGAATAATAAATGCGTTATACCAGAAAAGATGTGGGATTGTTTCCTTATAGTCCTTTAGGTTCTTCTTATAGGCATTCTCCAAACGCTTATGAGACGCCTTTAACTCTATGAATAACAGCGGAAGGCCATTGACAAACCCAATAAGGTCAGCCCGCCGCTTGTACATTTCACCTGATACCCAAAACTGAGAAGCAAGGAAGTAGTCATTGTTCGCCGGTTCATTCCAGTCGATGATTTGTACAGTCTCAGGCGTCTGTCCATCGCCATTAGGATCGGGGACATTGACTTTGACACCGTCTTTGAGCAGCTTATAAACCTCACGATTGGCCGCTGCCATACTCATCGCACTGCGGTCCCGGGTTAGCTCTTCAATAGCCTGCTCAAATGCCTCAGCAGGTAAACCATGATTCAGCCGTTCCATTGCAGGCCGAAGACGCGAAACCAGGACCACCTCTGCTGTGGTTTCTCTGCCAAGCGTCCCGTTCGACCCGCACACCTCATAGAAGCAGTTAGCCGCCTCCCAGCCAAGCTTGGAAAACAACTCTATTGCTGGCTGCTCTATCAGGTTGTCTTCAGAATAGTCATTTTGAGGCCTGGTGATCATTGATAACCTCCGTCTTCCCAAGAGCTGCCCGCATTAGCGGTCGGAGCATCAGGTCCCAACTCCGACAGGAAAGGACTTGCAATTGTTCGTACTATTTGTCCATTGCCTCTAAACCTTGCACCAAGATTATATGCCATAGACTTATCCAAGCTGGCGAATGAAGAAAGCACCAGCACTTCTTTACTCCTTGTAATAGCAACATAGAAAAGACGGCGTTGTTCCCGCAGATTTTCGGCTGACTCATCTGGGGAATGATCACCATCACGAAAAGGAATAATACCTTCAATACAATCGGTAATTATGACAACCTTACTTGTAAGCCCTTTAGACTTATGAAGGCTCATTATCCTCACAAAATCCCCCTCTTCAGGTGATTCAGGCTGTGTCACCAGTTGGGTAACAATATCACGCAGAGTTGAAGCATCCGTATCATCTTCAATCTTCCCTAACAAAGATTCTCTTATTGGATCAGCCCAATCCTCACTTGAAGGAAAGATTTGATCTACAAGTTCCTGTCCCAGTAAGGTCTCAAAAGACTGAATCGGTACTAATAGCTCTCGGAAACGAGCAAGAAGTTGGTTTGTTCGACTTATAATGAGTTGTCCACTGTTGAGCTGTTCCAATACCTCCCAAGGGGATAATCCAGAACTTTCACAGTGTTGTCGCAATCTGGAATATTCTCCTTTTTTCCAACTTGGACTACTGTATCCAAGCCAAAACCGCAATGCTACGCGGTCATCTATATCTGTCAACAAACTTAATAGACTCAGAGCCAGTTGTGCTTCCTTTGCCTCAAGAATTTCCTCATAGTAATAACTATGCGTATGGATACCCTCCTCTCGGAGCAAGTCACGTATAGCATAACCCATAAGCCTCCGGGGTGATAACACCAGAATGTCACCAGGTCTGCAATCACAATTATTAATCAGATGATTAATATATCTAACTAATCCTGCAGTTTCTTCCTCAAGCGTATCCCACTGAACAATATGTACTTGGCCTTCCAGATTTTCGTCACGTTCCAATAGACGTCTATCGCCATCAGATGCATGATTGTATCTTATAAGATAATCTGCAATTTTTACAACCTTCTTAGGGCATCTACGACACTCATTGAGAGGCTCGTCATGAGTGTGTGGGTGGGTCATCCCAAATTCCTCAATACCCTGTGGATGGGCGTGCCGAAAACTATATATGGATTGGTCTGGGTCTCCAACAATAAATAATTCACTGTTTTGTGATAGTAAATCTATCAGCACCTGTTCGGCTTTGTTGAGATCCTGATATTCGTCAACAATGACATACTCATAAGCCCCAAGTTCCAGAGCAGTGGGGTTATATCGCAAATACCTTAAGGTTAGTGGAACAAGTTCTCCAATCAAGATAGCGTTGTGAAACTGCAACCATCCAATTAACTCATTATGAAATTGCCTATCAATTGGGGTAGTGGGCCAGCCCGGCTGTTCTGATTGGAGCCGAGCCCAATCCGCTTCAAATGCTCTAATTCTTTTTGTACAATCACGCTTCCCACTGAAAACACCACTAACCGACAAGTCCTCAAGCAAGGGTAAGCCTTCACCATTCAGTACCTTTTTTTTTATAAAAGACAAGAGGGGACGTGGTACACGCCCTGTCAATTCAAACACTCTTGCTCTGCTTAGCACACTGAAACAAAAAGAGTGCAACGTCCCAGCTCGAATGTCCTCACAACCCGGTATATTGAGTTCATGAAGTTCCGTCTCAATATCATCAGCGGCAACACGGGTAAATGTTACTGCTAAGATTCGGCTTGCATCAACCCCTTCCTCTAAAAGTCTCGCCACACGACGTTTCATAGCAAAAGTCTTGCCTGTCCCCGGCCCCGCCATCACTCTAAGTGGGCTTTCTGGAGATTGTGCTATAGCCAAAGCTCTCCCAGATAAATCAGTGTTCCAACTCATGCACTATTATCCTTTTATCTCAATATCCAATTCCGAAACGTCAACCTGACCTGAAATCAGCTTTGGCAACAGCAGGTCACGGGTTTGGCGAAGGGTTTGATTTTTCTTTGCCAAATTAAACAGTTCAGTTAGGACTGGAAATGCTATCTCATCAAATCTTCTTTTCAGCATTACATCTGCCAATAGTATTGTTAGGCTCTTAACGCTTTTTTGGTTAATGCCTGGTTGAGCTGCGTTGGCGTTTAGGTTAATGATGTCTCTTGTAACCTTTGGTAAATCCAACCAGAAGTACAGATATGCCTGGCTACATAAATCATTTGTACGAAGGATAAATGCATGTTCGTTAATGCAGCATTCATCATGTGGAAAACCGTCCATAAACATTGATTTTCTTCCAAGTTTTGCCCCATCTTTGTACAGCAACACGTCTCTGCTTCTTATATACCCTTTTCTCATTCCTTCATAGAACTCACGTGTAACAAACTTTTCTTTGGAGTAGTCATATTTACCAAGCCCAAGAACATTTTCTGCACCAACACTTGGTACTTCTGTAACAGTTGGATCTATACCACCCTTCGGCCTTGAGCCTGATTCGAGAGTTTCGAGGACATCACCCAATCTTTTCACCTCCCACCCCTCCGGTATCATTCCAAGTTCTGAATCAACCATCTTGACCTTTTCGTGGCCGGGGAAACGGAAGTTGACAAACCACTCGCGGTAAATAGCCTGTGCCATCTCTTCCAGAATCTTTATCCGCCGCGAGTTGTTCTCAATAAGGTCGTCGTAGGCGGAGAGGATAGAAGCGATTTTGCGTTGCATTTCTATTCTGGGCACGACAAAATCGAAAGTCAACAATTTGTCGACGCTCAGATTATCCTGGGTCGTGCCACGGGAGATACTCTGCATTCGAAGTTTAATCAGGTCGATGTAGTACTTAACAAACCTTACGTCTGCTTTCTCTGGGTGCGGTACGAAGCCCACTACGCTGTCAGGAAAACATCCTCTTATTTTCAGTATCGCTGTTTCCGCAATGTTGGCAGCTATGGTTATGCACAGAGTGCCTGGTTCCCATAGTTTGCTCTGGGCCAGACCGGTTTCGTTGTAGGTTTGCGAATAGTTGTACAGATAAAGCCCCGCAGCCTTTATGTCACCCGTTTGGAAAAATGGATACCTACCTCCATATAGAGACGGGGCGTTCCGTGGACGGTGTCGCGAACGTCCGCGTCCGACAAAGCCCAACTGGTCCAGTTTATGAGACTCCCATGTACCAAGCGTTACGCCTGTCATTCAGAGGCCCTCTCCAGCAACTTCGTCACATTATCCTCAATCCTTTCTTCCAGCCCTCTCGCTTCGTTGTTGAGAACTTCCAACTCCTCATTCAGTTCTTCCAACCGCTCTGCAAAATCGAAGTCCTCCTCTTTGCCCTCGGCTACACCTACGTATCGGCCAGGATTAAGGCTCCAGCCCTGCTCTTTGATTTTCTCTATTGACTCTACTTTGCACAGGCCAGGTACATCGGCATATTTACCATCGGGGAGCTTCTCAGCGAGTATCTCTTCGCTGGCGTGGGTGTTCTCCGTTTTTTCGCCACGATATAGACGGACGATATTAGCTAAGAACTCAATCTGCTGGGGCGTAAAGTCGCGGTGGGCACGGTCGATCTGGCGATATATATGCCGGGCATCAACAAATAGAACCTTGTCCTTGCGGTCGGTTGTTTTTTTGCCCTTATCTAAAAACCAGAGCGTGCAGGGTAGCGTTACTGTATAGAAGAAGTTCGAGCCAACAGCAACTACCACGTCTACAGCCTGTTGTTCGATTAGCTTTTGGCGGATTTCAAGTTCCGAAGCTCTGGCATCAGCGGCGGAATTAGCCATAACAAAACCGGCTCTTCCGGTTTCATTCAAAGCGGAGTAGAAATTCTGTATCCATAGATAGTTGGCATTATCTGTACGGGGCATACCAAATGGAAACCTTGGGTCGTCCTTTATCCTGTCCTTATCAACACGGTCCACATTGAACGGTGGATTGGCCATTACAAAGTCGAATTTGCCCACACAGTTATGCAGGTTTTCGTAATAAGTGTTGCCCTGTCGGATGTCTCCTGCTAAGCCGTGGACAGCCAGGTTCATCTTGCACAAGCGAACGGTCTCAGCAACGCGCTCCTGACCAAAAACACTTAGTTCTGAATTTGGATTTTTCTTATGATTCTCAACGAAACGGGCACTTTGAACGAACATACCACCTGAGCCGCAGGCAGGGTCGAAAATGCGCCCATGGAACGGCTCGATAATCTCAACGATTAGCTTAACAATAGATGTGGGAGTAAAGAACTCACCGCCTTTTTGACCCTCGCTCATAGCGAAGTTGCCGAGGAAGTACTCGTAAATCTTGCCGAAGGCATCGCCTTCAATATCCATCCTTATCGAAGCCATCAACTTGAGCAATTCGATGAGCGATGCGTTTTCGAGTCGGTTGTACGTTTTGGGCAGCACATCTTTGAGGTCAGGATTCTCAGCCTCAATTGCCTTCATCGCATCATTTATTGCCTTGCCGATATTCTCGCCCTCTGGGAGCTTTAGCAGATTTGCAAAGCGGGCCTTTTCCGGTAGATACATTACACCCCGTGCCTGGTAGTCTGTTCTGCCCACCTTCCTGCGTCCGGTGACCGTACCCACAAGTTCTTCTTCTGCATACGTGAACTTATGGTCTGCATATCGCAGAAATATCAATCCGAGTACTGGAACCGAATATTCCGATGATTTAAGCTTAGAATTGGCCCTTAACTCATCCGCAGCATCCCACAATCTTTTTTCAATTTCGTTGTGATTTCCCGCCATTTCGCCATTTCCTTAAAATAACCCCACGTGATGCAAGCCACTCAAAAACTCAAAACTACCACCACAGACAAGAAAAATCAAGCAGATTCCGGATGACAAAATATACAAACCAAAGCCAATAGATGAAATGATGTACCCCCATACCAACAACTATGACCTGCTGGTACACCCTTGTGGGCGTAACGTATTCAGGGGACAGATTTATGAAAAATAAGAGAATAAGACGCAGCAATATCGAAGAATTAGTAAAATTTTATCAAGATAAAGCAAATGTTATTAATGTTATGAAGAGTGGTGATGTGAAAGATTTGTTAAGGAGTATATATTCATCAGAACCTAAAATAGTGAAAACAATAGCAAAAAGACTAAACCGTTTCAAATACGCAGAAAAAGATACTTCCAATTACATTAAAGGGCTATAGATCGGCTGGTGCACCACAGTGTAGTCTTGGAGTTGAATGTACCGAGTTACCGGGCCGAGCAGGCCATGAAGAGGAAAAATAAGGATAAATAATATCGCAAATTTTGCCCCCCATGGGGGGCACTCCCTAACGGTCATAAGCTAAGGATAAGTGTTAAGAAGAAAGGGTAGAAAAAACTGTCATTGAAGGGAAATTATAATTGACGCTGGACAAACATTTGCTTTTCGCGGTTTTTAAGGCATAAAGACTGTGAAAAGGGCATCCTCTTTTACCACTCGATTTCAGCAAAAACGTGCTATAATAGTCAGTGTCGAAACAGGAAAATGGCTTCCAGAACGGGAACCGCAATGTCTATGTGGATTATTATAGTTACGGATTGACTTCGCTGCCTGTTCGAAAGGATCATAAGGTGCTTGAAATTCGACAAGCCAACGAATCCGATATTCGCGATCTGGCTGATCTGGACAATGAGTGCTTCGATACCTACTACTACAAGAAGACCAAGTTCAGCGAACCAGACTTTCAAGCGTATCTTTGTCGCAGGAAGTCCATTCTGCTTGTAGCCGTTCGTGATTCTTGTCTTGTCGGATACGTTGCTGGAACACTGCGTACTTCACGATTCCGGTCTATAGCTCACCTTGATAGTATTGCTGTTTCCTCCACAGCACGAAATGAAGGAGTCGGAGGCCGTCTTCTGGATCTCTTCATTCAAGGCGCAAAACAGCAGGCTTGCCAGATTGTCTTGCTGGAGGTGGCAGAAGCCAACAAAGAGGGACTCGATTTCTTCTCGAAGCGCGGCTTTCAAAGAATCGGTGATCTGTCGGAATATTATGGAAGAGGTCTCGATGGCATACTAATGCAACTGAATACTTGAACCGAAAGACGATACTGAATATAGCAGACCGCTTGACTTTCGCCAGAACTGTGGTATTCTGGGGGATGGTTTTTGGTGGGTTTGACCCGTAAGAAAAGGAAAGTCGCAAAACGAAGTTTGCATATAAGAGCAGAGGGCACAAAGCATGCGGTCTACTACATTTCGCACTATGTTGGCAGTGGTTCTCATCTTGGTGGCACGACTGGCGGCCCGTCAGGAGAAGCCAACTCCACTACAGTACCACACAGCGGCCTTGGCCAACCGTACCATGACCAAGAAAGAGCAGTTGGGTAAAGAGCTCTTCTTGGACAAGAATCTATCCACACCGCCGGGCCAGGCATGCGCCCATTGTCATTCCACCGAGGCCGGTTTCGGCCAACCCGATGGCGATCTGCCGGTCTCCCGCGGCGTGTACCCTGACCGATTCGGCAACCGGAATGATTTGACTGCCGCCTATGCAGCATTCAGCCCGCGATTCTACTATGACGCCAATAAGGGTCACTACGTGGGTGGATTGTTCTGGGACGGGCGAGCTGCCGACCTGGAAGAACAGGCCAAAGGCCCATTCCTGAATCCTCTCGAGATGGCCAATCCGAATGGTACAGCGGTCGTCGCCAAAGTGCAGCGGTCACCATATGCTGACCTTTTCCGGGAAGTGTTTGGGCCGGAGGCGTTTACCGATCCGAATCGAGCGTATGATTTCGTTGCCGAGGCGATTGCGGCTTACGAACGCACACACGAACTGAATCAGTTCAGATCCGAAACGAGAGAGTGATCATTATATCTAGTTGCCCATTAAAGCGCTTCCAATAATAAAAATGATGATAACGACAATTATTATGCCAAGACTTAGCATTACTCCTTTAGAATGGGCTCCTTCGGCGTCTTTTTTACTCTCGTGGATGTCGAAGTCACGAACTGTAAAAATGTACTTACCTGAAATCTCTGGTGCTAATTGGTGGACTTGGTCGGGTAATGCGCGAGCTACTCTGCCGGAAGGAAATCTAACATAATATGGTATAGCTCCAATCTTCGATGTCAGTGCCTGGAGATGTGGAAGATACAAACGTAGCTGATAGCGCCCCTTAGGACAATTCTTCTGTACCTTTACTTTAGCTTTGGCCCAAAGGCGCATTCCCTTAGCTGTATATTGTGTACCTTCCTCAGCCCATCTAATGGGCCAAGCTTTCGCATTAATTGACTTCTCTATGATTTCTATATCTGGGTGTAGAAACCATTCAGAGTTACTCACTAAATGTTCTACCAATTCCTTTTCCAGAACATATGATTTATTATTTGATACTTTGAGATAAATATCAATCGGTTCTTCAAATTCAATTTCATCACCCACAGCATAATCCGTACGCTTACAAGAAGATACGAGGAGTAACAAGGCAATGAATATCGTGATGGTTACTACCATCAAAATTAGTTCCCGCAGCCATTTCATTTTAGAACCTCTATTAGTCTAGTTTTCAGAAAAACTCGCAGTCGCTTCGTTGTCCGCAGATTCTCTAAAAGAAACTTACAATGCACAACGTGGATTTTCAAGAAAAAAACGGGGGCTTTTTCGTCTTTTTACAAAAGCGCTTGATGCAGTTTCGTAAACGGTCTGCTGCACCCTTGATGGCTGCTGTAAACTGAGCCTTCACAGCAGGATCAGTGGGCCTGTCCTTGGCAATGATGTACGAATAGAAAAACGACGCCAGCCACCCGTCACGACCTCGCCCCCCTCTGGCCCCTGCAAAGGATTCAGGTGCGCCGTTGTAGGTATCCACATATGCACTGGCACTGCAAGTCAACTCTGACCGTGGCAAGGATGGCTTTACGGGCAGCGCGTGACAGTCTGCCGGACTATGCGAAAGCGCTGTGAAAAAACAGAGTTAGTCTCCTCACCCTATGATTTCAGGCTAAAAAATGGGTTTGGATTTCGTCTCTTAGTAGCTCCTCTAAGCCGCAAATGTGGGATTTGAGCCGCAAACGATCTCAAGAAACTGCGATTTTGAGCTGAAAAATGGGTCTGGATTTTGGGGTCGTGGGTTCATAGCGGGGGCGCGTTACGAACATACGACCTTGCTCTCATCGTGAGTGCTGTAACGATCACTGTGCCAGTTTTGCCAGGGCTTTGCCATTCTGTGATCTCCTCTTCCTATCCCTCGACCTGTAGACCTCCCGCCTGCCAACCCCAAACAAGCAGGCACTCTACCTTACATTTTCAAACTAAAAACCCAGTGAAAACCCCCTCCTTTCTAAAAATATTTATCTTTTATTTTCGTTCCAAAAACCACAGCCAAAATCACAACAGCCAAACCAATAATAAGTATCCAACGCAAAGTACTCATTAAAAGCATATTAAGCCTCCATTCTATTCCCCTATCATGTTTATAATCCAATTTATAATCAAAGTCGCAATCAAAACTCTACCACCAGCCACACCTAATTAATATCCAAGTCGAACCACTCATTAACAACCCCTCATAGTACGAAATTTGCTAACAAAAGCAATTATATTATACCCCGACGACGTGTAACACTGCTAAAGGAGCGACTGAAACAATTCAGCGTACCCTGATAAATTCGCCCAGCCATGGTGAGTTGAGATATGTTGTAGACGGTTAGGATTTATTTAATTCTAATCAAAAAAATCCTTAGCGTTTTGTTTTCTTCTCGAATGTTCGTTCTGAGCCCCTCTGCGTCTGGCTTTAATAGCTTCGACTTTTTGAACAAAATTATCTGGGCTATATTCGTCAAATTTCTCTTGCGCTTTAGCGATCCAATTAATTACTTTCTGTTTATATACAATACATTCTTCCGGCATTTTTGCTAACGCGATTTGTAACACTTTCATTGCTCTTTCGAACTCAGGTCTCTTAAGCTCAAATTTCATAGCGTATTCTGTTGAAGCTGTTTTGATACTATCTTCCAAAGCTTTCTTAACTGCTGTTTTTCTTATCTGCTTAATCTCAGCTAATGTTGCTCTGATTTGCTGCGATAATCTAGATATTTGCTCTTTAATTTCTACTATTTCTTCTTTATTAAATTCTTCGACAAAAGATTCAGCAATTGACCTATCTCCCTTTTCGCCCGCACCTTTACCGAGATTCATTTTACATGTTTCTATTATCCAGGTAACACTTTCCCAGCATTGTTTACCATATCTCACAATAAAGACAAAACCACCAAATATAAGTGCTACAATAATTCCAAGAGTCAGATCAGATATTCCAAGAGGTATGGCTGTTGTTGATATAACCTCTGCTTCTTGAACAGGCATTGATATGGCGACCATTTAATCACCTACTTGTCTGTATTCCGTTTGTTAGGACCTTTTTTTTTCGTAAGCACTCTTTCGCCTGAATACATGGGCAACAGTCACCGGCATTTTCCTAATATCGGTCAAAAGGACCAGCGTTTTCACATATTTAACACAAGCCCAGGTTTTTATTCACGTATCAACCCTGCTCTCACGAACTCAGAAATCTGTGGATCGATCTTAACAGAATATCCAAACCAATGCGAGTACGAGAGTTTATGCTTCTCATGAGCTGCAAAATGTCAGGATTTTTCGATAAATTCGTGTCTCCCATGATTACGTAGTGCAATAGTTTTTTTGCAATTTTGTTTCCGAAGGTCCTTTCATAAGAATCTGAGGGACTGAGGAAGCAAAAATGCTCCTACACTCTATAAATTTTTTATCGATCAGTCTCCCATCCGGCGCAATAAAACTTCGCCATTATAGTATTGATCGTCGGCGACCTATTCTCCAAATAGAGCTCGGCCTTTAAAGCCGATTCTGGGAACTAATGGCGGTATGAATACTATAGGAGTCGGTGAACCTACGACCTATCAGATCTCTGCGCAATATCAGAATTACGAAAATGTATGATCAGGGATATGCACTTCCTATATTCGTCATTATCTGGGTCGTAGGTTAATAGCGGGGGCGCGTTTCGAACATACGACCTTGCTCTCAAAACTGTGATTTTGAGCTAAAAAACGTTATTTGGTCAACGAGAACTACCACAACAAGTATTGTGACGCCTACAATGATTTTAGAGAGCTGTAACGGTCAAAATTCACGTTAGCGATAACGGTCTATCCCGGCGTAGAAAAATTTTCGGGAAAAAGCTTGACGTTACCGGCATGTCGGCTTAGTCTAAGAGTAGCGATTACTTCTGCACAACTGACGAACGGAAAAGCAAATTATACCTGTTACTTGTTGGACTATGGCTAATTGGGTAAGCGTTATCAATTTATCATGACACTAAACAAGACAAGGAGATAAAAATGAAAACGAGTCCTAGAATCGTACTCACAATACTACTCACCACATTCGTATTCACAGCCGTATCGTATGCCGCCGATTACATCCGCGTCGGCTCATTCAACATAGCCAATTTTGGTATGAGCAAAACTGGTGAGTACGAGCGATCATTAGTCAGCTTGGTCAACATCATTCTCGAAATGGACGCCGATGTTATCGCCCTTCAGGAAATTCAGCCAAACGATCTGGGCACCAAGCAAGTAGAGCGTTTGACCAAACTTCTCAACAAGGCTGCAAGCTACAAGCAGACGCCGCTCTATGATTCGGTCATCGCTGAAGAGCATACTGGAGACGAAACGGTCGCCTATCTGTGGCGCGACCCGGTAACTCTCGAATCTGACATTTCTCTCTTAGAACATGAAGAGGACCCGGACGATGACGATCTGTCGACTTTCCAGCGTGTTCCACACTACGCTCTGTTCACTGCCGGCAATTACGAATTTTACCTGGTCAATTGCCACCTCTACACAAAACCCCAGAGCGACTCGTCTGAAGGACGTGGGGATGAGTTCGATGCCATAGTGGAATGGTTGAAGGATCTGGCAGGCGAGACAGAAAAAGACGCGGTTATCGTCGGTGACTTCAACCGTTTTCTAAATGGCAAGAATGCCTGGAAACAGCTGATGATTCAAGGCCATTCCCAGTGGTTCCGCTTCCCATTGCTTGAAGCAATAAAGGCTGAAACGCCGGCATTCGATCCGAAGACAGACGACGCGCCTGAAGACAAGTACAGTACAACCACCAGCGAGTCGAAGCGTATCTACGACCAGATTTTAGTCTCCAGTGGGTCGTATAATGAGTTTACCACCAGCCCCCAATTTGGCGTCGATGTTGGAATCGTTGCCTTTGACCAAGAGGAACAGTTCAAGTGGGCCACGAAGAAATGGAACGACGCCATAAAAATGTTAACCGACCACCGACCGATATGGATTCGGCTTCGAACAGACAAGACCGACGATGATTGATTCATCTGTAAAAAAGACTGGTTCCATTAGCCGCAGCAACGGCATGTCTTCCTTGCCTAAATCATTTATTATCGTTCTCCCAACACTTAATCCTGACTTTCAGGGGAAAGACTTCCTCTGTGCACACGCTGAGGAAGTGGATTTGGCTTGATATCTTGCGAACAAGCTCGTGCACCCGACGCCGAAGACGGCGCGGGTTAAGTCAAGACTCCCAGGTCGGATTCGATTTACTGACGATGAGCGAAGATCGCTTGTGGATGCTGCTCAGTCATTATCCTTTTCACCAGTTGACCTTTCTGATAAGATGGGAGTGAGGTTGTTCCACGTGCCGACTTACAACAACAGCGAGATGCGGAAACATCTTGCGGGAGAGGAATACATCCTTGAGAAAGGAATGTAAAAGAAATGAATAAGTCGGCAGATGCGGAGAGGTGAGCCCCACTCCCGTTTAGATTATGAGGGTTAATTCGTTTCATTGGACTTTCACAGTTTTATATCGCCATCCCGCACGCGTTCAAGTATCCGGTACACGTTAACAGTGCTGGTGTTGACGGTACGGCTGATTTCAGTAACGCCCATACCTTTAGCCTTCAAGTCAACTATCGCTTTGACTTGCTGTGGAGTGATTTTATACAGCGCACCTTTTTTAGAGCCGCCGCTGCTTTGGCCGCTACTTGACCAGCTAAAATCCTTTCAGTACGGGTTTCGTTATCAAAGACTGCGAATGAAGCCAAGATGTTAGCTAACATTCTACCAGTGGCAGTAGAAAAGTCAATATTCTCTTTGAGGCTAATCAAGGTGCAGTGGTGTTGACGCAGTGTTTCAAATAACTTTACCAATTCCTTAAAGACTACTGAAAAGTGGTTTTGCGCTCGTAGAATCGCTAAACTTATTTTCCCCCGATCAATCATCTTAATGAATGGTCGTTTTAGGGAGAATAAAACCGGATAGGCCATAGACAAGAAGTCGAAAAACTATCAGCTCCTTGATGATTGCCTATAATGAAGAAGATGTTGTAAATTTGCGTGTGCTTAGGCGAAAACTGAGTGTCAAATAGCCCAAAGCGAATTGATGGATCGAATGTACGCCTTCAAAGGTGTTATAGATTTCAAGTCGATTCCTACGTGGACACGTTAGATGGAGAGCACAATGAACGAAGAAACAATAGAAGAAAAGGCACAGACTGTGCTAAGAAGCTATCTTATACGTTGCCATAAGACCATACAGGTCTACACTTTTGATTTACACCTTTGCGGTTGTGTTTACAGGTATTTAACGCGCCCATTGACATTAATTGTGTCCCGGGTATTTCCCAATCTTTACGGAAACGGCAAAAAACACAGGGAGTACTTGTGAAGGTTGCGTGCAATTTTTGCAGGAGGTCTTGGCCTGATTTATTATAAAAGTGAGGTCGAGGATGATATAGTAAATTTAGAGGTAGATGGCCCCTAAAATATGTTTGCCTTGAACGGAATTTGTAGAGATCATATTCTTGGATAAACAACGGTTAGTTGATAATGGATCGTCGGGGCGGGGTTTGCCTCGCCAGCACGCGTTTGGTTTGCTAACTTGGCCGTAGCTGAATGCGGTAGAGTTGTCGTTGATGTATTTTTTGGTTTGATAAAGAGTGCAGTGTTGGGTATTTTATGGTAGTTGTTAGTATGTTTTAATCGATAAAAGACATCCCCCAAGAAGATAATATATGGATAAGTTAATACGCAAAGGAATCGTTGATATACTGACGAAACATGAGGAATTACTGCGGATCCCATTGAGACAAAGGGCTAAGTTCGAAGGATGGCTCAAATTTGAACTTGCATGCTACTTAGACCAAACAGGTATGAGATCCGTCGAAGTGGAGTCTCAAGGTTCTTTTCAATACAGGAGCGACATTGCATTCTTTAAAGATGACGATCCATATCGTTTAGAGTTGAAAACGCCAAATACGAATTGGAGGCTTCCTGGTGTTAACTCATCAGGCAGGCCTATTACTAAGAATGTTCAATCCATAATCGATGATGCATTTAAGTTGAACTCGCAATACGGTATTGTTGCATTTGTTCTGTTTCCAGTACCTGTAGATGATAGTCGATGGGAACTTTATTTAAAACGTATTAGTGAAAAAACAGGGCTGTGTTTAAGTAAAGAAAATAACTGTGAGGTAATAAAAATGAACGTTGATGATAAGCACACATGCGATTTAATCGTTTGTTCGTTCATGTGTAAGCAATTCCGTAAATTGCGATAAAACAATCACCTTATAACAGACGAAAGAAATAATGTTATGAATCTTAAATGGGTGCATATAGAAAACTATCGTTCGTGTAAAGATATACCTTTAGAATTCGGGTCAATGCATGCACTGGTTGGCGCAAACAATTCTGGCAAATCCAATATTCTAAGGGCATTAGATTTCCTTTTTAACCCATCAACCACCAATGTCGACAAGGAATCGTTCTGGAATGGCGACACATCACGTATCATTCGGGTTGAAGCATTATTTGACAATCTTACTGGTCAAGAGAAGGAAGAGCTAAAAGGCTATTTATGTCCTGAAGGAACATTTCATATCGCTCGAACATGCAAAGTAAAAGATAGCTTATCAAGTGAAGAAGAATATGAAATAAGTCAACATTATTGCAAACCAATGCCCAAGTTTGAATGGCTTTGCGAAGATAAAATTAAGGGGGATAAAATAGCCGAATGGTGGAGAAACCAAGTCGATCTTACAGCAAATGGCAACAGTTTTGTCGATTTTGTTGGAGGTACAAAGCCAAATGTAGGTACATGGAAGCAAAAAGCGAACGAATTTACAGATCAGTATCTGACAGAGGATGATTTTGAAGATCAGTGGGCCGACAATCCGAAAGGGTATGCCGGTGTCCTGAAAGGGGAATTGCCTCATTTTATTTTTATCCCCGCCGTTAGAGATATTTCTGAGGAGGCAAAAGTTACAAAGTCCAATCCTTTTGGTCGTCTATTATACGAAGTCCTTTCAAATATAACTGATGCGCAAAGGGCCGATTTAGACGGATTCTTGTCAAATGTAAAAGAGAAGCTAAATCGAACTGGTGGTGATGATCGATTAGATAGTATCGTTAAAACAGAAACTAAGCTAAATGAATATCTAAGTGAATACATGACGGCAGACCTCGAAATTGAATTTCAGACTCCCACACTCCAACTGCTCTTGACAACACCGCGGCTATTTGTCAATGACGGCTTTCGTAATATCGTTGAAAATAAAGGACACGGTCTGCAACGAGCAATCATTTTTTCTATTCTTCGTTGCTATTCGGAATTGATAGCGGGACAGGGAGCCGATAGAAAACGAGGCACTATCTTTGCTATTGAAGAGCCGGAACTTTATATGCATCCGCAAGCCCAACGAACCATTCGTCATGTCTTTCGTAAAATAGTGGATAACAATAACATGGATCAGATATTCTTTGCGACTCATTCTTCTTTATTGTTGGATGTTGCTTATTTCGACGAGATTGTCAGAGTTGAAGCCATTCAAGGTGACGATGGAAACGGCAAAACAATAGAAAGCAAAGCCTGGCAATTGCCCATACAAAAACTTATTGATGATCTCAAGATCAGGTATCCTGATACAACACCAAGCGATGAGTCAATTAGAGAACGCTACGCAAATGCTTATCATCCGATGCGTAGTGAAGGCTTCTTTGCAAAACGTATCATCCTAGTGGAAGGTGCAACCGAGCAATACGCTTTGCCCATCTATGCTGAAGCATTATTAAAGCATCCTCTATATCACTTGGGGATAAGTGTCGTAGATTGCGGAGGTAAAGGCCCAATGGACAGATTATATAGAATTTTCAATGAACTGGGAATACCTTGCTATCTTCTTTTTGATTATGACAAGAACAGTAAAGATGGCAATACTCTAAGTAAATCTAAAGAATTATTAGAAATGGCCGGAGAAGCTACGGATGCACCGAGTGGTATACTCATAAAGGACAGAGTGTCTTGTTTCCCGGAAAAATGGGAAATCGATCTTGCTAATGAAATCGAAAAAATAGAACAATTCACTGCCGATGCCAGAAGTGAACTTGGATTAAATGAGGATTCAGGGAAACCTTTAGTTGCAAGGTATATTGCAAGGCAACTGACATTAACTGATCCGCCATTTATACCGCCGTCAATTAAATCAATCATTGAAAAAACGATTAATATTAAGTGGGAAAAATCCAACTTAGTCTTAAGTGAATCAAGTGATTAATAGGGATAAATCATGCCAGACCAAACAATTAAATGCCCAGAGTGTGGGGCAGAGATTGAATTAAATCAGGCTCTGACCGGCCAAATAGAGCAGAGCATTAAGTTAAAATACGAAGCAGAGGCTTCTGCTAAGGAAAAAGACTATCAGGCGAAGCTAAAAGAAATCGAACAACAGGCAAAAGAGCTTGAAGCTAAGGGGCTGGCTATTGATGAACAGGTTGCCGAACAGCTAAAGGCTGAGCGCAAAGAGATTGCCGAGGCGGAACGCAAGAAAATTATTACCGAGCAGTCTGAGCAGACAAAAGCCCTTGAAGAAGAATTGGGAGAAAAGAATCAAAAACTCAAAGAGTTTCAGCAGCAAGAGCTTGAACTTCGTAAGCAGCAAAGGCAACTGCAGGAAGAAAAAGAAGCATTTGAGTTGGAGGCCGCCCGTAAGCTGGATGAAGAACGCAAGAAGATAGCCGAAGAAGCTGGCAAAAAGGCTACTGAAGAGCAACAGTTAAAAATGCGTGAAAAAGATAATCAGCTTGCGGCAATGAAAAAACAGATTGGCGAACTTAAACGAAAAGCTGAGGTCGGTTCGCAGGAAGCACAGGGCGAAGCCTTAGAAGAGGAATTGCAGGAATATCTGGAAAGAACTTTTCCTTACGATAAATTCGAAGAAGTCAAAAAAGGTGCTAGGGGAGCTGATATCCTGCAAACAGTTCACAATTCTACTGGTAAAGAATGCGGGACTATCCTTTGGGAATCCAAAAACACAAAAGATTTTCAAAAAACATGGACAGATAAATTAAAGAAAGACCAGCAACGGGATAATGCTGATATTGCGGTAATAATGTCTGTTGCATTACCTGATGGAATAAACGGTTTTGATATTTATGATGGTGTTTGGATTACTGATTATAAATCCTCAAAAGGACTTGCCCGCGCCCTCAGGCAAGGTTTGATAGAAGTAGCAAGACAAAAGCTTATTACAACCGGTCAAGATAGTATCAAAGATGTACTTTACCAGTATATAACCGGCCAGGAATTTACAATGCACATTCGTGCGGTAGTTGAGGCATTCCAGAGAATGAACGACGAACTTGGAAAAGAAAAGCGTGCTATGACAAAGATATGGAACAGCAGAGAAAAACAAATTGCAACTGTTATTGAAAATGTCGCTGGTATACATGGTTCGATAGAGGGTCTTGTAGGTGGACAGAAAGCCTTGCCTGAAGTAGAAACCCTTTCGCTTGAAGCAATTGCAGAAGAAGAGGAAGAATTTTAGAGTCCTGAATAGCCCCCGAATTTCCTACACTTTTAAAATACACTTTTACCGTTGTATTTTTTGGTATTTAACAGCTTTTGTTGTGGTCTTTGTTGTTTACGAGGAGATATACTCCCGTACCGTACCATCAGATTAATGGTTTCCCGTTAGCGGTGATGTAAAGTCCTGAGTCAGGGCAGCCCTTGGTCTGATGCATGCCGCGGTATGCATCGCCGGCGGCCCTGTACTTTTAAAGGCATCGACCCATTTACACTACTATTATGGTAGATGGTACGGTTCATCTAAGACTTCCTGCACAGACCGCACGCGAACTTTAGAAAGAATTCCTGCGTTTCTACTGGGTCAGCGGATTGAGGCAATGTACTGAACCCATCTGGTGACCGAGCTGTTCCGGTATCAGTATCCGACCACCATGAGAGTACGCGGTGTCATTTTGCTGATATTCAATTTTAACCATATTAAAATTGTCAATCCAGACAATTCGTATAGAAATAAAGTATTGAAAGGGCAATGCTACAGAATACGAATACAACGGCTTCATGAGCTTCGACCTCAAGAAAGTGCGATTTTGAGCTGAAAAATGGGTCTGGTTTTTGGGGTCGTGGGTTCATAGCGGGGGCATCATATGTAGACCTGGAGATACTGCTGTAACATCTGCAAAACCCCTTAATGATTGTCGGAGTTGTCGGTCGACAAGAGGTATCATTTCGCGTAACCCTTTACGCAATCAAGACTTATCCATTGTCGGGCGTGTCGGCCCCGACACAAAGATTTTATGCCGCTGGTGCCGGCTTTTCCCCTTACACCAGAGGTCCAATTGCGTCTAAAAGCCGGCTGTCAGGATGACGTCCACGGTGGAGAGCTCTTGCATCGCCTCGATATAGAGTGGAAGTACACAGCTGCCACCATTGCCGAAGCCATTAGCCCCAAGAAACTACTCGAATAGAGGCTACTTACATGATTAGAAGAGACAGTTTTGCAGGCTCAGGGAACGGGACCGTCGGCTACGTCCGCCGTTCCACGGAGCTACGCCCGATAACATACAAGAACGCTCACACTCTGGTTTCTGACTCATGTTTCGTTAAATAAGAACACCTTGACAATACAGCGGCCCTAATATTGAGTGCCTCTTATTGATGGTACTTTTTTGCAGTGCCACAACCAATAAGATGGTCCAATCCAAGATAAACTGAGATTGGATTTATACCGATAGTATTAAAAGGCCTACCTTTTTGGCTTTTTGCCTGATTGTGGGTTTGCAGCCTGTTGCTATGATTGCGCTTCTTTCCAGCCCTTTGTGGTACAGCATATTTGCAGGTGAGTGGGAGAAGCGACTGATAGCTGTTTACTGAATAACCGAGTTTTTATACCATTTGGTTTAAGACAGATTTCTTGACAAGGACCTCTGCTTGAGCTTGTAATAACCTTACGTTGCCTTTGGAATTGCTTAATTGAGTTCTTCCTAGGCTGATGCTGTTCTTGAAATTCCGCTTAGTAGGAGGCAGACCTATGTCTGGTGCCTACGTGTTTATTCACGAAGGTGATTTTGATTACGCATTTGGGATGGAAAAAGGCCTGCCACTTGTGGAGCTAGGCCAAACAAGCAAGCGTGCACCGCTGATTCATCTGGACGATTTCCGGTTGGCTGAAATAGTCGCAATCCGCCTGCAACAAGAAGCGGGCTTAAGTCATGATGACTGTGAAACATTCCGAGAGTTCGAAGCCATACGACAAGCCAATTTGTCAAAGAAAGACATCGCCTTGGCCATGGATATTGATAGCCAAAACAGGCCTGAATGGTTGAAGCCTTGGATACACCGCGCAAGACAGATTGTTGGACAAATCCGACCGTTTCTCCAAGATGATAAGGCGGCACATCAAGCCAATGATCCACCACTGGCTGCAGAGGGGGGCCGAGAGTCACCGGGGATAGACGCCACAGACGCCGAACCTGAGTGGTCTGTACCGATGACAAAAACAGAGCTAACTAAGCGATTCGTCGGAGCAGACGGAGTAAGACCCCGTAAGATTGAGAACATCCTCAAGAAGAGATATGAGCTGGAGCATATTGAGGGCTATCTGTGGCGCGTTCGACTGGATAAAATGGACCCTGCTACACGTAAGAGATTCGAATAAGGCTGCTAAAGTCTAACTTTTATTTTAGCCATTTTTGGCCACTTTCAACCACCTTCAACCCTTTCCACCACTGACCTATTCCATCGTATCCACACATTTGCTATTCTCAAGTCATAGTTAATGATATGACCAAAAACAAAGATGTGATGACGCTTTTAGCAGGCAATTTGACAAATAAATAGGGCTGTAAAGGAGAAGGCAAGGGGATCCGGTAGGGTGAACCTATAGGATGATAATGTAAAACTTTATAAAGCATTAGTAGTGAAATTAAAATAAAGTTGGTCATTCATAAAGTAAAGTTAGTCACCTCATAAAGTAAAGTTCTCTAAATATAAATTACAGGTAACGGCTTCCCAGACAAATACGACGTACTTCGTTTTGCAGTCCTGTGGTAGACAGCTGGGCAGTTGATTTCTGTTTTCCTTGTGCACCTTCGCGTGTAATCGTGATGTGGCTGAGAACGATTATCGAGGTGGTGGTAAAGTGCAGTGATATTACATCTTTACCGTTTTAAACGTACCGGCAATCTCCTGTCGATAAATGTTTCTGCTAAAC
>Ga0307378_10002978_pt1 | contig 25234 bp, 18 predicted proteins | sample UN1MG_FD_202238 | JGI IMG/M metagenome (GOLD analysis project Ga0307378, IMG submission 202238) | Soil microbial communities from Risofladan, Vaasa, Finland - UN-1 | ecosystem: Environmental > Terrestrial > Soil > Coastal area > Acid sulfate soil | place: Finland: Risofladan, Vaasa | collected...
CAGAAATCGCCCTTAACTTCGGCTCCATCGGTTTGGATCTCGCCGATCTGCCAGTAGTAGGTACCCGGAGCAAGAAGCCCTGCATCGTACTGAGTGGCATTTAGTGCTGCACTTACAAGCGGCAGGTCATCTTTATTGGTTCCAAGATAGACATTGTGGGCGGTGGCCCCTTCACCAGGTTCCCAGGCCAACGTTACGGGGACCTCCTGGTCCAGCAAAGATCCGGGGACCGGCTGAGGTGCAAACGCCAGGCGCTTGTCAGGCCTCATCTCCTCTTTGATCTCAGCCTCGTTAAGAACCCGGGAGAAGAACTTAACTTCGTCTATATCACCTTCGAAGTAGTTTTGGTTGTTGGCAAATTGAATTCCTCCGATCCAAATAAAGTCCTGTGCGTTCTTGGTACCTATCCATTTGTCGGCAGTGCCCGAGTTGTCCGGCGTACTGTCAATAAATAGGCCCATATTTCCTGCCGCAGCTTCGCGGGTCCAGGCGACATGATGCCAGCTCGTGTCGGTGATAGCAATATTGCTTATAAGCGCACTACCATCGCCAAAGCCGATAGCCATGCAATTAGCAACGATGTTTCCCCCGTTGAAGGATAGCGCAAAATTTTCCAGCTTACTACCGGCATCTCCATCGATCAGGCCGCTGCCATTGCGGACGCGGCCAATGCTGCCGTAACTTTGTGTCAGATTATCCGTACGCAGCCAGAGCATAATGGTCCAGTCGTCCTGGACTACCCGTGGGATCTCCACATAGTCAGCAGCGCCGTCGAGTTGCAGGGCTCTGCCGGCGTAGCCCTCGTCAGTCCATTTAGTGTCGCCCATCAGCACGCCGTCGTTACCTTTTCGCGTCCAGTCAACTGCCAATGTACCTTCGCCGAGTTCGAACTTATACCAAGCCGCCAGGGCTTCCTCGACCGTGAAGACCGGCATGGTCTTAAAGCTCCAGACCGGTCCTACGACGACTTCGCCATTCTTTACGGCGTCCACGCGCCAGTAATGGAGCGTTTCGCTTACCATTGTCCTGTTCGGGTCTTCGTAGGAGGTCTGCATAACCTGGCCGAGCGGCTCCAGGGCATCCGCAGCCATACCGAAATACACGTCATAGGCCGTGGCTCCAAAGGCCGGTGACCAGTTCAGTGAAATCCCATCGACACCCACAAATTCAGCGCCGACAGATGGGCTGGGATTGCTGACCTCATTCGCTGCCACCATGAAGGTCCACACATCGCCTGTGATCAGGCCTTCGGCGGTCACCACATCGACCCGCCAGAAATATTGCTGGCCGGTAACGATCTCTTCGATGGTGTAGGTGCCGGCCGCGTCCTCACTGACAAGTGCAAGGGCGCCGGGATCGGTTCCCAGATACAGCTTATCGGTGCCCTCGATACTTCCCCAGCTAAGCGTGCCGGACGTGACGCCAACCGCGCCGTCCACAGGCTCGGGCTCAAAGGGCCTGGTGGCCAGCCCTGAGATTGTGATCACATCGCGCCGCGACAGCGCACGATTGTAGATACGCACCTCGTCCATCAGACCGTTAAAGTAGTAAAAGCCGGATGTGTCAGGGCTGTCTGCTGTTGAGAAGTCCCGCCCGAAAGTGAGTGGCTCAATGGATTCTGCAAAAATGTATTTAGCCATCATCAGATTCTCTTCGAGGTTCAAGATGAAACGCAGTGATTGGGTATCTGAGATAACACCCACAAAACTCCAGTCGATTCCTTCGGGCTCGTTAACTTCGGGTACGTTGAACAGACTTTGCCTTGACCCGCTGCCCACAGCCCCAGGCGCATAATTGGGGTCGTTGGGATCATCCAGAACAAAGCCCATGTTGCCGGAGAACCTCAGACCGTTGGTATTGTTGAACCGCAGGGACCACGTAGCATTCTGCGTTCCCTTGGTCACGATACCGTCCCAATTCTCAATATCATCGGGCCTGATCCACGCGAGGATGGTCAGCTCATGGGTGATATTGAGGCTGTCACTGTGTGGAATCTCAACCCAGTCGGTATTGCGGTTCTGGTAGTTCAGATCCAGGGACATGCCGGTCCCTCCAAAGGCCCAGGCCGGGTCATTATTGAGGCCGGCAATGCCCATAAACGTTCCGTTATTGCCGTTACCCGACAGGTCCCCTGCCGTCCCGTCATCGAAATTCCAGTACCCCATCAAATTGGGCTCATCCTGAGCGTTGGTCTGGACACAAAAGATTAGAAACGCCGCTGCAAATAAAACCAATTTCCTACACATAATAATCCTCCTTACAATAAGGTTAAAATAAAAATGGTAGATAAAAATTCTTGAATTTACTGTATCCTGTTTTTTCTGCCGAGACACTCTTTACGACTTGAAATTATCTCCTTCCTTCCGATACTGGATATGGGTTGCGAGTTAAAAAGTGAAAATCTAAAGTAAACCATAGACACTTAGTCTGTCGACAAACCAGGAATCTACGGACTTCCCATTCTCTATATATACCAAATTAAACATCTGCCGTCCAGAAAAATCTCGCCCGGATTGCACGTAAGGGCCCTGATTTTCGTAAAATCAGCCTCGAACTGGGGTTTTATCGGGTAAGTTTACCTTAATTCCGGCCGATGTCTCCGCCCCAAAGCTCCGCAGTAATTCAGCTCACCCGCTGTCCTCTATCAAAACCTTCTCATTATCAACAACAACTCATCGAAAAATGTACTGTACCTCTTTAATTCCAAATCAAGAGTCTAAGCCTTTATGTCCTTTATTCATTTTATCTTTTGCTTCAGGTTTTTTGGACTTTTTTATCCAGGGCAAATCAGGTTCGCCTTTAAAGCCTCTTGCTATCCAACGCCATATTGGAATCTGCATATAGCGTATAGAATAATAATGATGCAACATACCTGCTATAATACATAAAACTGTGACAATTACTGCTATTGTGGAAATAATTATCAGGCGAGATTGCGAGAGACTTGAATCTTGTTCTAAAAAATGTACTCCTATAATAGTAATTCCCGCCAAAAGAGCGAGAAGCAGTATCGGCAAAATCCAAATAAAGAACACAGCCTTGGTTTTTATTTTTTTAATCTCATCGCTGTTATAATTATCTCGCTCCATTTTGTTCTCCCATAAACGATCGGGATAATAGAGACGGACAAAATCATTGGTACCATTTCACTCTCATAAAATGGTTCGTCCCTAATTAATCACGTGGTTTTCATTATTATTACCAGTTTTAATTTGACTTTTTTGCAGACTGAGTATCTTGTCCTCTACCTGCTTTATAATCTGGCGATCTGAGATCATTGCCTGGTATTTTTTTAAGTAATTGACGGTTCCTGCAAGATCAGACCGTTCTTCCTTAATATCTGCGAGCAAGAGATAATCTTCCTTTGGGACATCAGGGAACGCCTCACCATATATGTTAAGCAAGTAAGGGGTTGCTATGGCAATAACAATAACGAACAAAAACGCAGTATCCCAATTGGCAACTTTCTTAGAGGTTTTCAAGAATATTATTAAAAGGACTCCCAAGAATATTAACAATATTAAGGAAAAACCCATCAATCTTGTTTCTTGGATTGAGCCTCTGGTCCCAGGCAAGGCTATTACAGAAATTCGACCCAGTGCCAAGCCCCCCAAAACAAATCCAGTGGGCGATATAAAACGATGCCATTTTGGGAATCGGGCACTCATCACAAGTAATAATGATACAATGCTTGCAGAGCCAGCAATTACAGACCAGATATCTATTAAACTCATCAAAATACCTCTCGCAATTGTTTTAATTCAGTTCTTCTACTTATGTTAATTCGCAGTTTCGTTCTCATAAAATAGGTGCGTCCCTAATAAAACCAAGCTACTATCATTTTCAAGCACAACTCATCGAAAAACGTACCGTACCGCTTTTATTGCATTTTTACCAATTTTAATAGGTGGCTGTCCCTAGTTTTCCCTATAATATTCTCTGGAACGAGACATAGTATTCCAAAATCTGCTTTTTTCAGGTTCTTCCATAGTTCCGCATTCCAAATAGTTCCCTTCGCAATATCTTTTTCGGACATCCAAGGTTTCACATACGGAAGAACAATTGGCAACCAATCGTGCAAAATCTGTGCGGCACGTTTGCTTGAATTACCAGACCATGCTATGAAAACTTTCATATATTTAACACTTTGTTGCACTTCTGGAAAGAAATGTACTAATCATTAAAACAATCAATACGATGTTCTATACAGAGCAGGACGGACCCTATTATTTCTGCTCATTCAAACAGACTATCGTCAAGGTTCAATTCCCAAGGAAAATGATCAGAAGCTTTTTGCACAAAGTCATATTTTCGGGGCCCGCAATAGTTAATGTATTCGAGGAGCTTTTCAGTAACAAAGAAGTAATCCATGCGAATAGGAACAGAATTCTTTTCACAATAAGCAGTTTTATCCCTCAAGTGTTTTTGATTCCAGCCCTTTTTTCTGTAAAACTCTAACGCGGCATCTTTATAGCCCTTTTGATAGACAGCCTTAATAGTGTCTGTGCGAGGTTTATCCTTACATGTAACTTTATTTGTTTTATCATCGATGTGCATAAAGTACTTCGTATGAGTTCTTGGATCGCCTTTAAGATTTTTGATTTCTTTATCTGAGTACCCGTCGATGTCTTTGGGAGATATGGCGTTAAAATCACCCATAATAATGTGATGCTTACATTCGCTATTTTCAAGTTTATCCAAAACAGGCTCGATTTGCTTTTGGCGTGTGTCTTCATCTTCATGAGAGAGATAGACACAACTGATAGAAACATCACCAAATATCATTTCTACTACCCGTGTTTTCCCCCTAATTATTACCCTCGGATGTTTTGGTTTGTTTTTGCTAAACAAAGCACAACCTGTAAATCCTGTTTTGAATGGTTCCTTATCTATGTCATCATCAAAAATTACTTCATGTTCGTACATTTTTCGCAGTTCAGATACAGCACATCTTTCTACCCCTTTACGCTTTTGCCAGGAAAGAGTTTCCTGCAGTCCGAGTACGTCGGGATCTAGCTTTCTAATAACTTTCATAACATCTGACAACCTACCCGGTGTCGGTTTCCAGTCTTTCTCAAAGACGCCACCAATCATTACGTTGTAAGTTACAATTTTCATTTTCTACCTCTCATAGGAGGAAACCAAGTACAGTCACGAATGGCGGTTCCCACTACTTTTTAACGCGCTGGCTCATGTTGAGATAATAGGGAGATGATAGGGACGGACCCCCTATTATTGATACAACCACAGGTTCAAGATGTCTTGCTTCGCCGCTCGCCTATGTGCAATATACAATACTCAAATGTATCGTTCAATCAAAAAAGCCTATCTGGGGAGTTTAATTAGGTTCATTCAATACCTATGTAAAATCCACGCAACGTCTGCTTGATTCGCTCATCATACCAGTTTCTGTCGATTTAAATCTATTGTGGTAAATACGTATTTTCCTTTAGAGGCCGCCGTAAGCGCACATATTCCACCCTCTATTTGTACAGGCGTTTGTGGAATCGAAAATGTAGATAAAGAATTTCAAATTCAAATCTCAAAAAGCAAAAGAAGAGAATTTAGGACACAGGACACAGGACACAGGACACAGGACACAGAATACAGAATTTACTGGACTTTAAGTCGGTTTTGTGGTATAATATATACTCAAATTGAATAGTTCATCGTTCATAGTTCATCGTTCATAGATAACAGACATCAGAAAATACAATGGCTATCATCTCACAAAATGCTGTTTTGTCATTCCTGCGGAGGCAGGAATCCAGAGTTCTTGCGATTTTGGATTCCGCATCAAGTGCGGAATGACAGGCTGGGGGGCGGAAAACAAATCAAAAATCAAAAAGCAAAGTGCAAAACTACATCGAAAAAATCAAAAATTTAAGCCAAATTGGTCAGAAAGTACGACAAAATGAGGCAAAATAGTGAGTAAAATTGACATTAATTTGAAAAAACAAAGCCAATCGCCGGGCTTTGGCCGGAAGTTCGAAGCTCTCCTGCTTACGCAGGGATAAACTCGTCCCCGTGAAAACGGGGATCCTCCACAGGACCCCTAACGGGGCAACAATATCAAATGTTCAAAACCCTGAATTTTCAAGACAAAACCACAACCAAAACGCGCGAAAACACGCCGAATAGTGCACAAAGCGCGACAAAATGAGGCAAAATAGTGAGTAAAATTCGTACTAATTTGAAAAAACAAAGCCAATTTATTTCGTATCGAGTATTGCGTGATGCGTATTGCGAAAAGTAATTTGAAAAAACAAAGCCAATTCGCCAGCCTTTGGCTGGAAATCCGAAGCACGAAGCTCGAAATCCTAAACCATTTGAAAAAACAAAGCCAATTCGCCGGATGGCAAATTGGCGCATAGTCAGTAATGACAATGGTTTATAGATATTTTAACGTAAAAAGACGGCGAAAAAACAAAGCCAATTTCGAAGCAGCTCCAGGTCCTGTATTTAGCCGGGACACTTATTCATTAACCGGATGAAGCAGAAAATGCTTGTTTTACGGCGTCAAATCGGTATAAAGGCCAAAAGAAATATAGATTATAGTACACAAAGGTACGCAGTACGAGATTACGGAGATAAGGTATGTTGGCGTCATTAACAGCGATAACGGTTTTGGCTGACTGGTGGTCTAAAACTATCAATTATGAAATCATTAGAGGAAATAATATTTGGAGATTCGCACTTGTCCTGCTGGTGGTGCTGGTGGCAATGGTAACAGGGCGAATCGTCCAGTTCGCTATGAATGGCTATGCGGTGCGGCTGGCGGGAAAAAAGGGCGAAAGCCCTCTGACACTGTTGCTCAAGGCGATGGTAAAACCGATTTATGTAGCGATATTTGCTGCCGGTATATTCTTAGCGAAGATACCTCTGTTCTTCGATGACGAAAAAGGGATACGTATGGCTCTCAGCGATGGATGGACGACAATCGCGCGAGTAGTGGCGGCTGTTGCGGTGGCCTATGCCCTTTATCGACTCGTGGACGTCGTCGAATACTACCTGAATCGCCTGGTCGGCAAAACGGATACAAGACTCGACGATATGCTCGTACCTGTTGCGCGCAAGGCTCTGCGTATGACGATAACAATCATCGCAGTTCTTCTAATAGCCGAGAACATCCTGGGAACAGACATCAAGTCGCTTCTGCTCGGAGCAGGTGTCGGTGGTATTGCTATTGCTCTTGCAGCTAAGGATACGATAGCCAATTTCTTCGGTTCAATTACTATTTTTGCGGATCGGCCGTTTCAAATGGGCGAAGTCGTTAAGATTGGAGAGCATCGAGGCCCGGTTGAGGAGGTGGGTTTTAGAAGTACGCGGATACGCACAACAGAAGGCCATTTGGTGACTGTACCGAACAGCATTATCGTCAGTTCAACCGTGGAAAATATCGGCAGGCGTCCCTATATTCGCAGGACCTCGAATATCACGATAACGTATGATTCCGGACATACGAAGGCCGGCAAAGCGGTCGAGATTATAAAGAAGGTTCTTGCCGACGTGCCGGAGGTCAATACCGACCCCGACAGGCCTCCGAGGGTGTACTTCAGCGATTTTAACGACTGGTCGCTGAATATTTATATGAGCTATTGGGTCAAGCCGCCCGACTACTGGCTCTTCCAGGAAGTTAATGAGCGGGTTAACCTGGAGATTATGAAGCGGTTCGAGGCCGAACAAATCGAGTTTGCCTTCCCCAGTCAGACGTTGTACGTAAAGAAAGACTGAGCGAACTTATCTCAAAACAGAAATCGCCGTCCTGGTACCTTTTGTTCGCTCAGGGTGACGTTTGCATCACGGCTGTTCCATCTTGGATTTGATCTCTGCCTTGCTATCAACCGGCTGGGGTCCCTTGAATTCGGTTGCTTTGTAGGCCTGCTGCTCATCTTCGGTCATTTCCAGGTCAGCCATAATCCGCGGGGTTATGAAAATTACCAGTTCATTGATAACCGTCGCTTCACCTTCGAACTTGAAGAGTTTGCCGAGAATTGGTAAGTCACTAAGCACAGGCACTTTGTTTATTTGCTTGACAACGTCCTTTTTTCTCAGGCCGCCCAGTACTACCGTCTGGTTGTCCTTGACCACTGCTGTTGTATCGAATTTACGCGTATCAACAATGGGCACATTACTTGAAGCGACTTGAACTTGGCCGACTTTAATTCCGAATTCAGGCAAAATATGCAATCTCAGCGTCTGGTTTGACGTGATATGCGGCGTAACCTCGAGCTTGACACCGACCATTTTGAACTTGACCGTTTCCGTAATGCCGCTGGACGTTATTGTTCGTTCGATGTAGGGATGTTCGGTCACGATGTCGAAAAGGGCTGTCTGGTTATCAATCACTAATATTCTCGGATTGGCAAGAAGCTTTGCATCTATATCTTCCTGCTCGGCTCTCAATTGTGCTTCAATATCAAGACTTTCGTTGAGCAAACCAAGGCGTAAGAACGCCAGCGTGGTATCGGCAGTCTTGTCCGTTGAGCCGTAAAAGCCTGCCAGAAGAGACGGATCGGTTTTGCTGCCGAGATAGGTGTCATCACCTCTGCTCTGGACTACTATGTCGTCATTTGACGGCTCAAGAGTAAGGGCATTACGGTTGGTTCGCCTGCCAGCACCCCACTCCAAACCGAGGTCGAAGTTGTCCTTGCTGGTTATGTCATAGATTCTTACCTCGACCAATATCTGTCGTGTGTAGGCGTCGATTTTATACATGAGGTTCGTTATGTCCCTGACTTTGCTCTCGGTGTCCGTGACGATGACATAATTAGTTCCCTGAATGAAGGATACCGATCCCTGGGGCGACTTGAATTTTTCAAGAGCCTTCACAACCTCCGCCACATCAACGTGAACGACCTCAAAGGTCTCCGTGACAAGCCTCTCGGATATCTCGGGCATTTCATCGCGTGATAATATCCGTATTATATTTTCACCTGCTATATATCCGGCGCCGTGCACGTCGAGAATACTCCGCAGGACCTCTTCGAGCGCCACATCCGTAAGTGTGACGGTTACATTTCCGGAAACCTTAGGGCTCATGATAAGGTCCACGTCCACCTGTTCGGCAAGTTGCCTTATTACGATACTGAGAGGCACGTCATTGACATCGATACAAACTTTCTTTTGCATCCGCTTCTCAAGGTCGGTCAGGACTTCGTTTTTCTCAGTCTGCTTATTGCTTTCCTCGGCAAAAGCCGGGGTGCTAAAGAAACAGATAATTGCACAAATGGTCAACAAATATATGAGGCTGGATTTTATTTTGATGCTTTCCATAACAGTTCCTTTTCTAACTTAAATCTTACGGAATATCGTTTCGGTTCGTTTTTTTATAGAATCCTTTTGTATTCTTATGAGCTGCAAATGCTCATTTAATCGCCTGGTCATCATAATCATTAACATCATATTCGCTAATCTTATGCACCCAGGCTTTTCCGTCCTTCTCGAATTCCACGGAGTCTTTATTTATTTTTATGACGGTGGCCTCATTAACTTGATCCCCGACATATACTATTTTGTTGTCAATAACAGCAGATGGTTTGTCCTCTGAAAATACAATGGCTCTTACGCTTATTATTCCATCTTTTGTCTTGCCATCTTTTGTCTTGACGTCTGTTTCGTTTTGTTCTTCTCCCTGCGTATTGTTTTGGTCCTGCAATGTTGTAGGGTCTCTCGTCATAGCCGGCAATGGTTCCGGAATATGCCAATCGATTTCATTATCAGAGTCGGTAATGGCGGCTGCAAGTACATCATTTTTAGTGTCTCCTTTTGTCTTATGCGGAGCTTTAAAGAGGACCTGTCTAAACATAAAAATCATGACAATTGAGAGAACGGGTATCAATATTATCATTGCTTTTTGCCGAGTAGTACCGGAGCCCGGTCTTGGTTTAAAGAGCTTGCCTTTTACCTGTTGCAAAAGGTTCGGGCTTGTGGTTTCTACTAATATAACGCCTTCGGGCTTTTTGGCCCGGGCGGTCTTGTCCAATGTTTCCTCGGGCTGTTGAAGTTTTTTTATCAGAGAACCCTGCTTGCCTTGATTGCCTGAGGGCACTGGTTTTGGCGGATTATTGTTGACGTGGTCTGGTACAGGGGTGCCCAGTGGCTGCTGGGTATCGTTGTTTTGCGGAATGGGCACACCTTTAAATACTGATGAAACTTTCTTCTGCAGCCCTGCCCTATTATTTTCAAGCTCTGCCATTGATTATCTCCTGACCAAAGCCTTTTCGTTGATTATCTGCTCAGCCAAAGTCCTGCCGTGGATTATTTCCTCAGCAAGAGCCCTGTATTCAGCAGCGGCTTTACTTTGGGGAGCATAAATCAGGACCGGCTCACCGGCACTTGGTGCCTCGGCCAGTCTTACGTTTCTGTGGATAACCGTATCAAATACCAAATCGCCGAAAAATTCTCGCATTTGCTGTTGAATTTGTCTGCTGAGCAAGGTGTTGTTTTCGACAAGAGTTAACAAAATACCCAAGATTTTTACATGGCAAGGATGGAAACGTTCTTTGATAATGTTCGTCGTCTCGAAGAATTGTTTCAGACCTTCCATTGCATAGTAATGCACCTGAACAGGCACGATGACATCAGTACTTGCAACAAGTGCATTGAGTGTCAATAAACTGAGCGACGGCGGGCAATCGATAACGCACGCATCATATTTGTTCCTTACCATTCTGAGCTTCTCGCTCAGGACGAATTCTCTTCCAACTATACCGGTCAAATCAAGCTCGCCGCCCGAAAGCAAGATATTGCTTGGTGCCAGATCAAGCCACTCGATTTTCGTGCCTAATGTTACTTTGGAGATTCCGATTTGGACGTTTACCAGAACATCGTAAATAGTCATATCCAGCTCGTCAGGGTCATAGCCTAATCCTATCGTGCTGTGGCCTTGCGGGTCGAGGTCAATTAGCAGCGTCCTGTTGCTTTTTTCGGCCAAGGCCGCTGCCAGATTAACTGCGGTGGTTGTTTTACCGCACCCACCTTTCTGATTTGCTATTACTATCGTTCTCATATTTTCGCACTGTAAATTTGTGCCGAGGGCTTATCGGCGGTTTTTCTATCCTCCCGTTTTCTGACGAAAGCAGCTACGTCCAGAGTTACTTGATAATTTGAACGATCCTGATTTGAGAGAGTTATTGAGAACTCGTTTACAAAGAGGATCGGCCGGTGTCTCTCTAAGGCATTCACGAAAGTGGCAAACTGATTAAACCCGGCAGCGAAGCTGATATCGATGTGATTCTCGCTTATGTAGTTACAATCAGGTACTGCTGAGACTCCCATAGATTTTGTTGAGGCTCCGCTGTTATCTATACTTTTAATACTGAACGAGGCAACTTTCTCTTCGTGAGCGAGTTGGCCTATGTCGAACGTCAAATTAGCCGAATCATCGAAATCGATGACGAAATCCTTTAGCCTGTCTCTTAGACGCTCAATTTGTTCTTTTAACTGGATTTTTGTCTGCTCTTGTGTTGTTTTTTGTGCAAGCTCGTAAAGTTGTTTTTTTTCGGCAAGTGTGTTTTGGAGGAGTTTTTTGCTGTTCTTTTGTGGTACCAGCACAATAATATAAACCAAAAGAAACAGTACCAGACAAGCTGCCCAGGCTATAGCTGCTCTCGTAAGATATTTTCTATAAATTTTTATAATAGCCATGCTATAATTCCGGTTTAAAGATACAATTTATCTCGTAAGAGACAACATTCTGGCCTGCAACTGTTTCAGCCTTCTGCGAAACTCTGATCTTTTCGAGCCTCGGTCCCAGAAGAGCCGAAGAGCGAAGACGATCCCGGAAATCTCTGACCGCTTCATCGCACTTGCCCTGCGGACCGCCACTAACATTCAACTTCAATGTTCTTGCGAGGACGTCAATCTCTATCATTTTTTTGGGATCATCTTTTTTGGGAACTTTTCTTTTTACAGAATCATGCTTTACCTCAAGGGAGGTTAGCACTACCGAGTCAGGCATATTTTCTATCACAGTCATCAATACAGGTGACCATTGAGTATGTCTGCTGATAGAAGATTTCACTTCCGACAAGCAACTACTGTAAATGAGTTTCTCCTGCCCTAACGTTTGTTGCAGCTCTACAGCCTCCGACAATTTGCCAATTTCCGCCTGGCATCTGACTATTTCATGCTCATTTACTGATAGAACGATTTTGTTGTGCAGATAGAGACTGAACATTCCCATTGCAATAGTGATAGGTATCGCAGCGGTTACTGTGACAATAGCAATGCCCCCAGGTTTGCTCTTCAGCGGTAGACCCTGACCCTTTAATAAATCTATCGTGAATGTTCCTATTTTCGGTTTTCGATTTCCCATTTTCGTTTTTCGATAATCAAACCGATCTCATAGCAAGACCGGCTGCAACTGCCATTGCAGGGCCTGTCTTTGCGAAAATTTCTTCACACTGTGGAGTTCCATTGCATTTTATTTTTTCAAATGGGTTCCACAGGACAGTTTCTGCTCCAAGCCGGCTGTTCAATAACTCAATAAACCCTTCGGCTAAAGCAAAGCCTCCACAAACAAACAGCTTGTTAACACTCGACGATTTTCCCTGGGCTGAATAATAGCGCAATGTCTCGGAAACGTCGGCAATCAATTTCTGGGAGGCTTTTTCCAGACTATCATGAAGTTCAAGCCCTGCTGTCTTTGATTCACCTGACAAAATCCCCTTGACAGTTTCCGTCGAAGTATTATTATCAGCAGCAATCCTGGTTATAATATCATTACCAGCATAAGTCATGTCGCGGACAAACGGCCAGCCATTATCATCCATAATTGCCAGGATCGTTTGGGAGCCGCCAACATTCAAAATAGCAATTGTTTGGTCCGTCTCGGACTCTTCGTGACCATTATTGAGGCCATTGAAGCAATTCAAAAGAGCCAATCCCTCAACGTCCATCAAGATGCACTTAAGACGGGCTTCTTTAGCGAGTTGTATCTTGTTGGTTATCAGTGTATTTGTGGCTGCTACTAAAACGCCCCTTGTCTTATCATTGCCATTAGGTATCAATTGATAATCAATTGCGCTATCTGCAGCATTGAATGGACAAACCTGTGAGGCTTCAAGTAAGACTGCTGCGGCTATCTCTTCGGTTGATAACGAAGGAAACACAAAATCACGCACCGCAACTTCCGGGCCGCTTACCCCGCAAACAGCCCATTTCGTCTTGGTCCTGACCAGCTCAAAGCACTTACGAATCGCTTTAATGGTGTTTGTTCTTTGCGTTTTATCATTGTCTTCGCTCGCTGCAATCTCGCTGATGCTGGCTGCGGTGGTTGAGTAGCCGGCACCGTTGTTGCGCAAAGCGACCATCTTAACGGCAGACGAGCCGATATCCAGACCAAGGATTTCGTTCTTTCCAAAGTTAAGAGTTCGTTTCCAATTCAAGTTTATAAATCCTTCATAAAAGCCATAAACTTAAAGTAAATCCCGCACCTCTTGAGCAAATCAGCTGTGAGCCCATACTAATAGGTGTAGGATTTGTTCCTTTTACGACTCTTTTCATCGGCTTAACAAGGGAAGTGTTTAACTTATAAATAGAAATTATGCTGATTTTGTGTGGAAAATTTAGCTTTCGTTACTTGGATCATGTTGTTCCGATAAGCTGGTGTAATCGGAATTGTTAGGCTTGTAACTTTGGTGAATCTTGTGGGGATGATTTATTTATGTTTTCTCTGGGCATGGTCTGCTAAAAAAGGCGGCTATGGTCAGTACAACCATAGCCACCTTATATCGTGATTGAAGTTACTGCTACTGCTAACCTAGGTTACTAAGCGTTCCTCCAAACCTGCTTATTTGCCCTTGAACGTCCAATATACAATGTATATGGGAGATCTCAACTTTCCAGGGCTTAGGCCTGCTATAAAGGCAAATTTTCTTATTGCTTCGTCCAGCTACCTGTTGCATCCAGTTGATATGAACCTAAGGGCGAATCGGCTTTGCTGCCCCCGGTGACCGTAATCGTTGCAATCCCGGTACCATCCACGGCGGTGATTACATAATTAGCGGCTGTGAAGTAGGTTCCCTCTAAATCTGATGGGACAAAGCCCAACAGTCCCTGCGTAGCTGCAACGCTGAGGTCGCCGCCAAGGCCTTGAGCCGTGAGGACGCTCGTTTCAGCAGCATAAGCGCGAATAGCTGTACGGATAGTACCTGCTGTGGCATTGGCTTCCGACCACTTGGCCTTATCGATTCGGCCTTGCATCAGCGGGATTGCTACTGCTGCCAGAATGCCAACGATTAGAATAACTACCATTAGCTCAACCAGTGTAAAACCTTTTCTGCTTTCCATTTTCATCTCTCCAAAAAGAAGTTTTGAAAAAATTCTGCCAAGCACGTCACTTGGCCTTTACAACAATCGGCTGAATCAATAAACGACTTCACTACTGATTCGAGATTCTCGATTAACCATCATTAATCCAAAAACGACAATTATGTTTTCCACTACATGTCCGACATTGTGAAAATCGGCAGGTACAGTGCAATGACTACTACCGATACGATAGCGCCAACAGTTATAATCATTATCGGCTCGAGAAGATTCATCATGGTGGTTACCGTGGAATCGACCTTTCGTTCATAATGCGCGCTGGTCCTATCGAGCACTTCGGGTAGTGAGCCGCTTTCTTCGCCAACCTGTATCATTTTTATAACCATATTCGGGAAAAAGCCGGACTCAGACATGCTCAGGGAGATATTTGAACCTCCGACAATATTTTCTCTGGTCTGCAATATAGCCGACTTTATAATGTCGTTATTGGTCATTCCGGTGAGAATGTTGAAGGCCTCGAGCACTGAAACACCCGAAGCAAGTAAAGTTGATGTTGTTTTGCAAAACGTTGCAACGAAGGCCTGGGTAAATAACTTTCCAAACAAGGGTATGGTCAGGGCGATTCTGCTAAATAAATAGTGGCCCTTCTGGGTCTTAGAGAAGGCAGTTACAAGGACTACCAGGAGAATAATAAGGCCAATAATGTAGAGAATATTGAAGCGCAGCAGGTCGTAAAATGCCATGAAGCCCCGGGTAAAAGCAGGCATCTGACCTCCAATTTGGTTAAATATTTTGCTGAATCGCGGAACAATGAAAGCCATGATAAATATGACTATTACGACAATAAATGAGAGTACGAAGATAGGATAAACCATTGCTCCCTTAACTCTTTTAGCCAATTTATCGCGATTGTCAAAATACTCCGCCAGTTTTCCAATTGCTTTTGCGAGATTGCCGCTGGTTTCACCAGCCAGGACCATGGCACAGCAAAGCCGGTTGAAAACCCTTGGAAATTCCGCAACACATTCCGAGACAGGCTGACCCTTCTTGATCTTTTCCGATATCTGATTCATAATCTCTTGCAGTTGAAGATTGTCAGTGTCCTCACTAATGATGCCTAAGGCGGTTGTAATAGGAATTCCCCCCTCGAGCATGGTTGACAACTGCCAGCAAAGTGCCGACAGGTCTGATGATTTGATATGTTTGCGATGAGCTTTGTGCTTGGGCTTCGAGACGCTTTTGGATATCTCCTTGACAGAGATGGGTGTAAAACCTTGATCACGAAGCTGGTCAAGCACCTCGGTTGAGGAGGTTGCTTGTGCGACACCTTTTTTCTGTGTGCCTGCCAAATTTCGAGCTACATATCCGTAATTTTTCATTTTCCTAACCTTCTCAACAGCACCTTTTTTCGTTGTTTTGTTACAAGGGCTACTACCTTTTATCTGTAAAAGCCACAGCAATGGCCTCTTCGGCGGTAGTCAAACCCTGCAACACTTTATTTACGCCGCTTTCAAGTAAGCCTCCGTACCCTTTTTGGCGTGATGCTTCTCTTATTTGAGATTCGCTGTTTTTGGTAATTATTCTTTCGCTTATGTCGTTATCCACGACCAGGAACTCAAATATGGGTAATCTGCCCAGATAACCCGTGCCTCCACAGGCTGGACAGCCTCGACCGTGATAGAAAACGGAGTTCTTGGCCCGCTCGTTATCGACATCCAAACGTTTGAGTACCTCCACAGTGAGGGTTACGGGCTCTTTACAGTTGTCACAAATTCTTCTGACAAGCCGCTGAGCGATGACTAAATTCAGTGCCGAAGCCAGCAGATACCGCTCAATTCCCATATAGAGCAATCTGCTTATAGCGCTGGGCGCATCATTGGTATGAAAAGTGCTCAGGACCAGATGGCCTGTCAAAGATGCTTTTATAGCAATCTCGACCGTCTCCTTGTCTCTAATTTCACCGATTAGAACAATGTCCGGGTCCTGTCTTAAGATTGCTCGTAGGCACCTTGCGAAATCGAGGTCGATTTCCGGCTTTACCTGAATCTGGTTAATCCCGGCAAGTCGGTATTCGACAGGGTCCTCGACCGTAGTAATATTTTTTGCCGGATCCTTCAGGTGGCTTAACGCTGAGTATAATGTCGTACTTTTACCGCTGCCGGTTGGCCCGGTAACAATTATGATGCCATGGGGTTGCGACAGCTTGTCTTTGAGTTCTTCAAGGAGTCTGGGTTCGATCCCAAGCTGATCCAGGTTATGTTTCACCGCAGTTGCATCCAGGATTCGCATCACTACTTTTTCGCCATATATTGTTGGGATTGTTGATACGCGGACGTCTATGGCTCTACCTGAGATTTTCATTTTGAATCGGCCGTCCTGCGGTAATCTGCGCTCGGCGATATCCATTCGTGCGACAATCTTAATTCTGGCAATTACAGCTGCCTGCATTTTTTTGGCCGGTGGAACCATGCCCCTGAGAATGCCGTCCACTCGCATACGAACAATCGTAGTTTTTTCCTGCGGCTCGATATGAATGTCACTTGCCCTGCATTTGACTGCCTGGCTCATAAGTAAGTCAACGAACCGAATCACGGGCGCTTTATTTGCGGCATCTTCACCGCTGATATCCGGTTCCACAGTATCTTCTAAAAATACATCATCCTCTTGGTTATCACCAATTTCGATTTCTACTATATTACGAAGCTGTTGTTCCTCGACATCCGAACCGTGATAAATTAGCTCTATCGCCCGATAGATTTCCCGGGGAGAGCTAATTGCAGGCTTAATCTTGCGTTTTAATTTCAGTGTAACCGTATCTATCGCGACAACATTGAGCGGATCAGCCATGACAACGATGATCTTGTCATCTTCCTCGCTAACAGCCACAACACAGAATCGCTTGGCAATGCTCTCGGGCAATATTCGAGCGATATCCATATCTATCTTGTCTGTCTTGGTGTTGTCATCGAAGCGAATGTATTCTAAGGAGAAATGTTCGGCCAGGGCGGCAGTAATGTCCTGGTCGTTTAACATTTTGAGTTGAAGCAGCATCTCACCAAGCCGGCCGCCTTTGTCTCGCTGCTTGTTCAGGGCATCTACTAATTGTTCCTGGTTTAGCAAGCCTTTGGAGACAAGCAGCTCACCGAAAAGAAGGCTGGTTTGGATATCAGGCACTCTGGAGATAGTTTGTACAGAATCCATTCGACTTCAATCACCTACCATTTAATAATTACTTCTATTTATCAACTTTTGGCCTCTATAGACCGCAAACAACAACTTGACTTACCGGTGCGAACTCCGCCTTATTTAAGAAAAGGTGGAAAACCTGAAAATGTGGTTGGATAATTCACTCTCTCTCTTCTCTCCCTATTATGTCATTATTTATTTAAAGTATACAACAAGAATCACCAAAGGCAAAAAAACGCATTTCTTTAATTTCGGATGATTGGTAGCAATAATTTACGTAAATCTCGTTAATCCCTCAGCTAAGCACGATGAGGAAAGTAATTTGTTGCTTTTATAAGGCCGGGGACTGTTTATGGGACGATATTTGAATTTCTAACTGGATTTGGACTAAAATTCTTGACGAAATGCCGGAAGTAGTTAAAATATATATCGCTTGGAACGGAATTTTTTGAAAAATCCGCAAACAGGAACCAGGCGGATGTGGCGGAATTGGCAGACGCGCAGGCTTCAGGTGCCTGTGGGCTTTGGCCCGTGGAGGTTCGACTCCTCTCATCCGCAATAATCCCTCTTCTTTTATTGTGACCAGTGGAATATTCCATAGTCGTGGCAAATTTATGTTCGCAGTTAGGAGCAAAAGAATACAAACTGGATTTCCCTGTGAGTTTGGAAGGAACCGGGAGGATTTTGATAATATTGGACTTATGGAGATCGTTCAAGCCAGTTTTGGCTAACCCAAGTTGGAAAATCCGGTGAGTGAACGATGTAAACTAATGAAAGTAAAATTCTTCGTAGCTTGTTAGATAGTGTATATGGCAATTCCGGATATTATAGGGGCGATTGCGCGCTTGTGGAATTACGGAAAAAGCGTTACATTTAGCTCTAAAGACGGCACTTAACTATAGTTATTGATAGATTGGTTCCAAAGGAATGATGTAGTATCAAACCACAAAAAAGTCCTTGTTAGATGTATTATTAAATTAGGTAAAGACAAAAGTGCTATCGGTCGTTTTTTTATTCTCTTTTATAAACCAAATATTGTATAATGATGGATGCGTACGGTAGCAGGGCTATAAGACGTCGATTATACTTCTGAAGCTCATATCCCTCCTCCGTGAAGCTAAGTTTAATGGAAACATTAAGAGGTGAGGCCGGTAAACTTGGTAGAAAACAGATGCATTAGTTGAGGAGTGCAGAGGTATCATTAACGGGTTGTATTAGTTTTATTGAAGACTGGAGGTCAAGGGAAAAGATGCAAGCTTATCGGTGAGACTCCACCGAAAAATTCACCAAACATATTGTTGCGCATTCCCAATGCGCCGTGGATAAAAAGAATTTTATTGAGAGGGCAGTAGAATGAAAACGATAACAATGTCATCTATTTTAATTTTGGCTCTTGCCTCGATGGCGGGCGGCTATCAATATCTGAGCGTGAACAGTGAGCCGCTGAATTCGATTACCCTGGAGGTGGGCCAGTCGTGTACTTTCGAAGTCATATCAGACAAACCTAATCCTTACAATGCCTATATCGGCTTCAGCAATATTCCGGCTCTTGGTACTTTTTCTCATATAAAGACTACGGCCGAGGCGGGAGATCTTGCGGACGTAAAAGAGTATGATCTGCCCACTTTTTACGGCAGTTATATTGTGACCGGAGGTTTGTCTTCTCCCCCATCTGCCGGTGTCCACTTCATCTTTCAATATGAGGCGCAGGAAGTTGGCGATACAGTTCTGAGACTGTACGACGAGACGTTTGTATCGATGTTGGATTCAATACAGATTGAGGTTATACCCGCAACTATGGTGACTGCCTTTACTTATCAAGGGCATCTGATAGATGCTAACAGCCTCGCAAACGGTCTCTATGACCTCAGATTCAAGATTTACGATGCGCCCAAAGCAGGCACACAGCAGGCAGGCACAATTGATATAAATAACCTCGATTTAATAGACGGTTTCTTCACTGTGCAGTTGGATTTCGCCGGTTCTGAACCTAATTTATTTGATGGCAAGCCTCTCTGGCTGGAAATTGGCGTACGCCAAGGCGAGTTTGGCGATCTTGAGGAGTATACGACTCTAACACCGCGGCAGAAAATCACACCGGTGCCTTATGCCCTTTACGCCGCTTCTGGCACGCCGGGACCTGAGGGCGAGCAGGGTAAACAAGGGCCGGTGGGACCTCAAGGACCTCAAGGACCTCAAGGGGACAAAGGTGATAGAGGCTATACGGGATCCCGGGGATTACAAGGTGCACCGGGGCCGGTGGGACCTCAAGGACCTCAAGGGCCTCAAGGGGACGGAGGTGAAAGAGGCTACACAGGATCGGTAGGACCACAAGGGCCTCAAGGCGAACGGGGCAAGCAAGGGCTACCGGGAGTACCTGGCTCCACTGGTCCTATGGGGCCGGCAGGACCACAAGGTAATCGAGGACTAACGGGGTCAGCAGGGCCACAAGGCCCCAAGGGTGACACTGGCTCCACTGGTCCTATGGGGCCGGCAGGACCACAGGGTAATCGAGGATTAACGGGTTCGGCAGGACCCCAGGGCCCCAAGGGTGACACTGGCTCCACTGGTTCTATGGGGCCGGCAGGACCACAAGGCCCCAAGGGTGACGCTGGCTCCACTGGTCCTATGGGGCCGGCAGGACCACAGGGACCGGCCGGTGGTGATTCGGTCTGGCAGCAACAGGGCTCAACGATATACTACAACAACGGCTATGTCGGTATCGGGACATCGAACCCGGCCGGGAAGTTACATGTTGGAGGTATCTTATATGCCGGCGGCTGGACAGGAAATGTCATTAAAATCGAAGGTTCAAAGGTGAGCCTGGCCACGATAGATCCAAGTCCGCCGGGAGATCCAGTACCGGAAGCTAATCTAATCTTTAGTGTGCCGAATCTGGGAAATATACTCTTCCAAAAACAATCTGCTGAAAGAGTGAGAATCACGAGTGATGGTAGGGTTGGAATCGGCACAAAAGATCCGTTATACGAATTGGATGTCGAGGGAAGCATACAAGCCAATGCTTACCATACGGGCGATATCTTCTTCCAGAAAGATGGCGAGAAATTATGGAGAATGTTTGAAGACGAACAAGGTTTATACGTTGAGAACCTCAAGACAGGCAGGGTATATAGCTTTGTCCTGCAGGACAGAGAGAATACAGCTCGATTGAATGGGACTTTCAGTCTTGAGCAATCGATAAGAGACCTTCAGGTAGAAAATGACTTATTGAAACAAAGACTCGAGGCTCTGGAAAGAGCAATACAACAAAATCGCTTTGCTGCTGCGAAGGAGGTGCAACAATGAGGCGGCTCAATATTTCTCTGGTAATCGGAAAGAGCAGAGACACAAGGCTTTGGCTGTCCTTTTTGCTGATATTTATAGTGCCTGCCCTTTCCCAGGGTGCAGGGCCTTACAAGATAGGCAGCTATACCATTGATGGTGGTGGTGGCACGAGCAGCAGCGGGACGTACACGCTTTCAGGTACGATTGGCCAGCCGGATGCAGATGTCAGTGATGGCGGTGGCTATGAGCTGCTGGGGGGCTTTTGGCCGAGTGGGTACTTGTATATAGTTGATTTCAACGAATTTGCAAGATTTGCTGACGGGTGGCTTGAGACCGGAAGCGGTCTGCCTGCTGACCTGGATGGGGACTATGACGTTGATATGGACGACCTGAGTCGGCTTGCTGACTACTGGCTAATGTCCGTATAACTGGTTGCTGAAAGGATAGTCCCTTGCCCATTAGGGTGTCTCATCTTGTGAGGTATGGCGGCAAAGTCAATCCGGAAGTGAGCCTAAGCTCTATAGGTTCCGGATTTTACCGGAATGATGTGCCCATATTGCCCGGTAGTGGGATGCAGAGATAAAAACCGGAGGCTATTGATAAATTCCAGATTGTAGGTTTTTCTCATCCTTTCCATGGACGCGATCTATTCATATTGTCTGCTAATGTGTCCCTTGCGATAATTACATCTTCTCTGACCTGGAAGTCAAACATCCCGGCGCAAATGAAATCGGCGCCGTTTTCATAAGCATATTTGAAGGCGTCTCTGGGGTGGATGGCTCCCGCGGCCATAACCTTATAGGCTATCCAGGGCTTATTCACCTTTTTCATAAATTCGATGGTTTTTTCCGGAGTCTTGGACCAGATGTTGTCTTTCTCGGGCTGACCGTCAGCGGACCAGTATTTATGGCTGTGCAGGGTCTTCATATAGAAATCGACGCCTGCTCCCGCCTTTTCACATGCCATGGGCACCTCGACGCTGTGACCTCCGACACCTCCAATCGCGCCGTTCTGCTTTATGAATTCGACCGCTTTTGCCAGAATGTCAACCCGACCCTTTTTGACACAGCTGTCGGCGACCCCGCCGTGCACATAGACCCCAATGGCCCCGCTGTCGATGGCCGATTTCGCTTCACTAAGCGGGTCGCTTGACGGCATTTTGACCTGGGCGATCCACTGCATCTTGCCGCCTCTGTCATTCCAGTATTTGTTTATTATCCGGATGCAGTGGTCATCGAGCCGCAGTATTGCGGTGTTGATTCCGCATTCTTCGCATATCTCGAAAGTCTCCATCACTTTCTCGTCTGTGAAGTACTGTCTCAGCAGGGAAGATACATAAATCAGGTCTCTGCTGTGGGCGAACCCGCTGATCAGATTGCCACCACAAAATAGCCTGCTGATTTTGACGTTGCCAATTTTGCCCATAGGCAGACCTTTGGCAGGGCCTCCCGGCGCACCCGGCTTTTGCGGTGCTGCTAATAAAGCTCTCTCTTCAAAACTTAAAGCCAATGCAGCAGTAGGTGTAATCATGGACTTCTTTAAGAAACTACGGCGGTTCATATTTTCTGACATAGTTTACCTCTATCTTATTGACTCGAATCTAACAATCTAAATTATAAACAACATTTCATTCCCTGTCCAGTTCGACAAAAATACCGAGACAGTTCTCTCTGTGGTGTCATCTGTTTTATTGTCTATACGATTGTAATTCATCTCTTGCCTTTGGCCTCGATTTCGCGCTCCATAAGACCGTACTTATTCCCGCACAGATAGTGTAACGTATGAAACTTTTCGGGAATCCATTTGCCGTTGAAGAACTCCGTTTCAGCCTCGGCTCGCACTACCTCGCAAACCAGCAAATCGTGCGTTTGCATCTCAAATATATCCACCACCCGACATTCCAGATGAGCGGCACAGTCCTCTATCAATGGCGGTCTGACTAACTTGGCGGGAATGGGAGTCAGGCCGCTTTCCCTGAACTTATCAATGTCCCTGCCGGTTACCTGTCCCACAAAGTGAGTTTGTTCGAGCAGCTCTTCCCCCGGGACGTTGATTACCAGCTCGTGATTTTGCTTTATCAGTTCATAAGAGTATCTCAGATGACTTATAACCAACAGTATCAGACAGGGATCGGCGCTGTTCACTGGTGTTTGCCAGCTAAAGGTCATCACGTTCGGTTTTTCCATAGTGCCGGATGTTACCAGGACGACACAGCCAGGCTCAACAAGCCATTTTGCCTTGCTCAGTTCCACTTGTTTTTTCATTAGTAAATCCTGTGCATATAATATGGTAATTAACGGAAATAATGGGCCTCGATTCGCAAAAACACAGGCTTCCACATCTCAAAAACACTCTATGCAAACATAATCTGGAGATAACCAAAAACAGGACTCAAATCAAGCTTAAACTTATCGGACGGCTTGATTGAAATTGTGCCTGTTTCCGGCATTATGATGAGTTGGACAAACCCAGGCCTTATGTCGTACCTCGAAGATAATTATTGGGTTCATCCGGTTAACGAATTAGCTGACGCTAACGATTTTTCTCTTTTTCCCGCCCCTTTGGTCAATGCCGGGGCGTGAAATTGGCTTTGTTTCCCCGCAGTCCGGGTCGGGGTGTATTTTCATAAATCTCCTTTCCAAAAGACTTTGCGCCAATTTGGGCCGGGGCGAATTGGCTTTGTTTTTTCAAATCGTATTCTGTAAAATTGGCTTTTGGGACTGTCATTCTTCACCCATTCGTCTTTTTTAGGGTTTCGGGCTTAGTGCTTCGAGTTTCCAGGCAAAGGCCGGAGATTGGCTTTGAATTGGCTTTGTTTTTTCGCCGCCCACATCCTATAAAAATCTCCATAAATCCATTTAACATATGTATTTAAGCCAATTTAAGCCATTTACAAATTGGCTTTGTTTTTTCAAATTGGTTTCAATTTTACTAACTATTTCGACTCTTTTTGATGTGCTTTCTGCGCCATTCGGCGTATTTTCGCACATCTTTTTGATTGATAGCCTTCAATTTTTGCTTTTTGATTTGGATCCATCCCCCAAATTGACGATCCTTCGACTTTGCTCAGGACAGATTTGCTATTGTCTATTCGACATACAACATACTACATACAATATACGATCTTTTAAACATTATATCACAAAACGGCCAAAAAGTCGAGCAAAATCCTGCATTTTAAAAAAGCTGGCTCGCATTGCGTAATGCGATCCTTTCGCTATGTTCGAAGATACATACGCTGCTTGTCTGGAAGTGTTACTTCTCCAGGTAAAATAAAAACGGATTGGATGGGGTGAGCAGACATATCCAGTGATTCAGAAGAAGATTCCTTCTAATCTGTTCTCTGCTTCTTTGCCGCCTTGGTTTCATGGGAACCTTGTCTATCTCGTTATCTTCCTTGGGAGTGCTTTCCGGCGTCTTTTCTTCTTTGGTGGCATCTTCCGGAATATTAACAGGATTGGTATCTGCGGAATCTTCCTCTTTCGCCCCATGCTTGCGCAGTATTTCTACTATTTCGGTGTTGCCATTTTCCTTCGCCAATGACAAAGCAGTCTTACCATTATTATCTCTTGCGTTAATGTCCGCTCCTTTGGCAATCAATAGTTCCACTACCTTGGGTTTGTTTTTGGCTGCATACCAAGTTGCAATATGAAGTGGAGTACGGCCTTTGTCATCCTTGATATTAACATCCGCGCCTCTATCAATTAGTAATTCCACTACGTCAAAGAACTCCTCATCAAGTGGGCTATGAAGAGGTACTGCATTTATATTAGCTCCTTTATCAAGAAGCAGCTCAACCATTTCCTTGCTGTATTCGGCTGCTTCCTGTAGAGGTGACCACCGACCTTCATAACCATTAACGTTTGCGCCTTGAAGAATCAGATACTCAGCTACATCAACGCTGCCTGCTCGAGCGGCGACACCTAGGGGCGTCTTCCACTTGCCTGCGACACTATTAACATCAGCGCCACCGGAAACAAGCAACTCTGCTATATCTTTGTGGTTTCCTGCTGTTGCCCAGTGTAGAAGCGTTTGGCCGCTTACATCTGCTGTATCGACCGAGCCACCACGTTCAAGAAAGTCTCTTACTTTATTTATATCGCCCACAAAAGCCGCTGCTTGAATAGAGACTTCAGCACCCTTGGCAATAAGTAGTTTTGCAATCTCCTGATTATAGTTATTCATGGCGCAATCTAAAACTGTCTCACCATCATTATCCTTTATATTTATATCCGCACCTCTAGAAATCAATAAACTAACTATGTCTCTCTGACCTTTCTCTGTATAACGATGCAGTAGAGTCTTACCTGTATTATCGGCTATGTTAACATCTGCCCCTTTGCTTATAAGAAGCACGGCAATGTCTTTATAACCTAGCGTGAGTTTACCACAAATCGGAGCATTATGAACATAAGTCATTCGTGTGCAAAGTGTTATGTTCTAAGGCGATGTAGTGCCTAAAGTGTACTCTGGAAGGACAAGGTTTTGG
>Ga0307378_10002984_pt1 | contig 25212 bp, 15 predicted proteins | sample UN1MG_FD_202238 | JGI IMG/M metagenome (GOLD analysis project Ga0307378, IMG submission 202238) | Soil microbial communities from Risofladan, Vaasa, Finland - UN-1 | ecosystem: Environmental > Terrestrial > Soil > Coastal area > Acid sulfate soil | place: Finland: Risofladan, Vaasa | collected...
AGGAGCAAGACAGCGTCGCGGTGTCCACCGTCACACGGAAGGGCGGCAAGGACACGGGGCGGCGACGAATCAGCCTGGCCCGCGCGATCAAACGATGCGATCTCACAACCGAGGCCGTGGCGGCCCGGTATAACTTACATCGGCATAATAAGGACAATGAAGGGCTACTCATCATCCAGCTTACTGATGGGCCGCTGGGAGAGAAGAAGAAGCAAACCGGCGAGTGACGCCAGCGGGGCGGTGCGCGCCGCCTGGCTGGCGAGGGTCCTTTAGTAGAGGAGTATCGATATGGCAAGGACGATTGCGGAAAAGGCGATCAGTGAAGAGTGCGGCGACGGCGATGCTGACGGCAACGACGGCGAAGATGGAGCTACGTGTTTGGGCGAGCTGGTTGGCGAGTTGCCACCGCTCGAGCTGGGCCCCTGGTCGGCTTTGATCGAGGGCCGCATGCCGGGATTCCGTGAGGTCGCGGAAGCACTGATAGTGGACATATTGATGACCGAAGGGCGGCTAGGATTAGTCCGGAATGAGGTCGCGGACATCAATTGGGACTTCGACTGGATGCCGGACGACTACCGATGCATGCAGCGGGTTGCGGTGAAAGAGCTCGACGGCGCGACCGAGCTGCTGTACGAGGTGAAGGTCGCGCTCTTGCGATGGTTCAAGGCTTTTCAGGAGAGTCGTATCATCCAGATCGACGAGAAGAGTTGGCCGGCGTTGCAGCAATTGATCGCGTCGTCGATCCCGTGGGCGAGAGGGCATGCGGCCGCGTTGGTAGTGCAGAGCGCGGTGGGGCACCTCCTCAAGCAACCGAATGCCGCTCACATTATCGCACAAAGCGAGCAGCGGCGGTTCGAAGCGTTCGACGCGGAGCACGGGGGCAAGCCCGGCGATCGGAATCGCACGGCCTGGCCGTGGCGGGATCTATCTGGCAAGCCGTGGCCGGCGGCTGAACATAAAGACGATGGCTCGACCGCCAAAGGCCGGCGGCCGAGCCGTGGTGCTAATAGCACAACCGCCAAGAGGGTACAGCATGGCGGCCGGAAAGGCAAGGCCGCCTGAGAGCTCAGTGGACAGCAACGGAGTGCGAGACATGCAAACGGTCACAACACGTAATGCCCTGGTCGGCAAAGCTGGCATGCCTGGCGTGCCTGGCGGGACGCCGGTATCGGAGTTTCTGCTGATCCCGTTCGGGCCGATCACGGTCGAGCGGGCGCTGAGCGGCGGCGACTTCACGTTTACACGCGCGCATGCCCTGGCAGCCGTCGAATGGTTCGGCCGGCAGGGCCGCACGCTGGCGATCGACTACGAACATCAGAGCCTCGCGGTCAGTCAGCCGCGCGCGGATGCATTGCGGCCAGCGGCCGGCTGGATCGGCAAGCTCCAGGTGCGCGGCGATGGGCTGTGGGCGGCGGACGTGGAGTGGACCGAGAAGGCCCGGACGCTGCTGGCAACCGGTGAGTACCGCTATTTCTCACCCGTGATCTACTGGGCGGATGACAACTGGAGCGAGCTGACCGGGCTGGGGCCGGTAGCGCTGACGAACGATCCGGCGATGAGCGACGTGGTGCCGCTCGCCGCCAGCACAAGGAGACAACTTATGGTAGGTACAGTTATGGCAGCGAGGCCGTTGGTGGGTCAGTTCGATGCGAACGATGCCGGCGACGGCGGCGAGAGCGGGGTCGTGGAAGCGTTTCGTGAAGCGCATGTCGCTCTCATGGGCGTGCTCGACGACGCGGACGCGGCAACCCGCGGGGCGATCGCCGACGAACTCAGCGCTGAAGATTACCAGTTGTTTGACGCAGTCAGCGGGGTGTTGTACAAGCTCCGCGAAATGACTTCGACAGCGGCCGGTCGCAGAGGCGGGGTCCCCGCCGCGGGTGGCGCTGCCTTTACGCGGGGGCACGGCCGGGCGGCGCTGATCGCGGCGGCGAAGCGAACTTACGCAACGGAGGCGACCGACCCGACGAAAATAACGATCTGTTCGGCGCGAAGCTGGGTGAACGTGGCCCTTCGCGATGCGCATCAGCAGCCGCTCAGTGACCGGGAGATCACCGAGTACGGGATCTCCGAGAGCGACGCACCGAATTCGACCCAGCGCGGGCGGCGCATTTTGTCTGCCGCCCGCTCAGCCGGTGGAGCGGGAACCAATGATAGGGCGTACATCCTCGCAGCGGCGAAGCGCGAATTTGCCACGTGGGTCAGTGACCCGGCGAAGAGGGTGATATGCGACGAGCTAGCGCACGTGAATACGTGCCTGCGAGACGCGGGTCAGGCGCAGCTTACCCGCGACGAGATGATCCGGCACAACATCGTCCGCCGAGGGTAGGCCGCGCGGCCGGCCTGAATGTAACACGGATTGATAGGAGACAGTGATGCCGAACTTGATTCAGGACGTCATCTCAGGGCGGCGCGCGGCCGCCGCTGAGAGTCGCCGGAAAGCGGCGGAGACCTGCCGTGCGATTCTGCTCCGGAACGAGGACCCCAAGCCGGGCGACGATGAAGCGCTTGGCGAGGTAGTGCGAGTGTTGGGCATTGAGCTGAACGATTTGCCCGCTCACCTGGAGCTCGTTAAGCGACTCGCGCAGTGTGAGAAATTGGCCGGCAGGTACAAGCCGCTTGAGGCTGCTCTGCATCATGCGCAGAACGCGTTTCATGCGCATGACCAGCAGATAGAGCAGGCCTACAGCGACCTAAAGGACAAGTTAGCTGCGGAGCGCGTGCCTTTGGAGACGGCCGCCAGCCAAGCGAAGCAGAAATACGACGAGGCCCGCGAGGCCCGCGCGGAGCTGCCCGCGCTCCAGGATGCGTGGCAGGTGATCGTGACCGGCAACACACCGGAAGAAGTCCACGCAGCGCGGCTGGCGCAGGTGCCAAGGCCGGAACGCGTTGTTCACGGTCCTGAGCGCCCCGCGTGAAAGAGTGTCAGCCTGATCCGCCGGACCTGGCGATCTCAGGCGTCTCTTTCCTTGGCGTCGCAAGGCTTCCCCGCCGCCGGGGAAGCGCGGCGAACGGATCGTTATGAGTGTGAATCTCCTTTCTGCTAGGGCAGCCGGTTACCGTGTGCAATCCCGATGCACACGCCTGGCACGCCGCGGATTCGGTGTCTTGCTCCTTTCTGCGCCGGGGCCGTGGCGTGACGAGCGATGCAGCGTGCGCGGGTTCCGGTCGGCGGTGCCACGCGAGCCGCCGGCCGGGCCCGCAATGCGGCGTAGGACACAAGTGAGAAGTTAGCCATGCCGAGTGAAGAAGAGATCCTGAAATACACGCTCGACCTTTCCGACGTCGAGGCCAAGGCCGCGCGGCTGATTGAGCTGCTCGAGCAGATCAAGGCCAAGCGCGCGGCGGGCGGGGACGCCAGCGAGCTCGAAGCGCAAGTCAGCAAGGAGCTGGACGGGCTGGGCAAGCTGGCCGAGAAGGCGAAGGAGACCGCGGGGGCGACCGAGGAATTGCTCAAGCAAAAGCACAAACTCGCCGCGGTCATGCGGACGCTGGGGAGCGATTCCAGCGCGCTGGTCGGCGATCTGGGCGGGGTGATCGAGCTGCTCATGCAGGGGGGCAAGAGCGCGATCACATTTGGTGGCGCGCTGGCGGGAATCAGCGCGGCGGTGATCGTATATCAGAAGCTGCGCGACGCGATTCGTGAAGCGGTAGAGGAGCAGGAACGGTTGAATCAGAAGGTCCTCGAAGGCACGCTGGCGGCCGTCGAACGGGGCGGCCCGCTGGCGGCCGAACTGCTCGCACTGGGCGCGATCGAGCGGTTCGAGGAAGCGGTCCCGATGTTTGACGCCCTGCGGAAAACCTATGGTTTCAAGCCGGGAGAGGCGGCGCGGCCTACGGCGCTCGCGACGATGGCCGGGCTGACTGGCAGGCAGGCCGGGATAATGCAGATCGCGATGGGGATGGAGGGGGGCCCACAGATCGCGACAGCGGAGCAGGCTCAAGAGTACTTCGCGCAGATGCCGCCGGACGTGGCGGCTGCGTTGGGTCAACAATTGGACGACTACGCGAAGCTACAACAGCAACGGCTTGAAGCCGGCGTTGCGCAGGGAGAGATACCCACGGGGGCGCGTTTGACGCCGATCCAGGCGCTGCATGAGAAATTCAAACGGCTCGGGGTGCTGGGGCTTGGCGCTGACGAGGACGTGGAAAGCGTAGAGGATCTGCAGAGGAAAGTGGAGGAGGCGGAGCGCTACCGCGCGGCGGTTGAGCGCGTGCGACAGCGACGGGACCGAGGTTTTTTCACCGAGGCGGGCGTAGGGTTGGCAATCTCCCAACTTGACTTAAGGATGGGCGGGCCGTCGCAACTGCGCCTTCTGCACCAGCTCGAACAGGCCGAGACGAGCGGCGCGGCGCCGGCGGATATGGAACGGGCGCCCGAAGCTGGGGGCGGGACTCCAGCGGTGGTGAACAACTACAACATCAATCACAATGAGCGCGTCGGCACGATGTACAAATTACCGAACCCGCTGACAAGGAATGCTCACTGGGGCCTAGGCGTGGAAGTCAACGCCGGCAACAGTGTCCGCTCAAAGCACGGGTATTAGCGATGTGGGCGACAGTTGAAGGAAACCAGGCACCCGTAACGCAACGCGAAGGCGAGGGTGATTGATGAGCAGCGGTATACAGGTCATGGGCGCCCCGCCGACGTCGCTCGGCTTTCGGGTCGAGCGGCTGTTCGCGTTCCTGGAAGCCGAGCCGGGTAATGGCCAGTTCAGCCCGATCCCGTGGCTGGGCAACCGCATGACGTGGCACGTCGGCGTGCAGGACGATATCCCGCACGCGACGATCGCCCTCGGCCTCGCGCCGAACCTGGAGGCCCACGGCGATTTCACCGATCACCTACGCGACTGGCAGCTCCTGGACGGCGGTAGCATACCGATCAACGCCTGGGAGGCGCTGCTCGGCGGCCGGCGCGTGCAGATCCGCACCGCGCGCGAGCAGCCCGGCGACGACTGGGTAGCGTTCGAGGGCTTCGTGGAGCGGCTGGAGCACGGCTGGTCGGGATCCGCCAAGGACGGTACCCGTTCGCTCACACTGATCGCCCGAAGCACGATCATCGCGGCCGACCGCGAGCCCGGCCAGTTCATGTTCGGCCAGTGGCGGCGGAGCTGGCGCGCGGAGCGCGCGTTGCGTTCCGGCGGCGGTGAGTTCTACAACGAGTGCGTGCGCGTCACCGGCCTACCGTGCGTGTTCAATTCCGGCGGGCGGCCGAACAGGCATGCGTATCCACTTGTCTTCGGCGATGAGCCGGACAAGACGAAAACGGTGTACGTCTTTTGTGACCCCGATGATCCGAATGCCGTGCCCTGGAACCTGGCCGCGATGTTTCGCTACGTGCAGTGGGCCGCGATGCAACCCGCGCCGCCGACGGATCCGGACAAGCCCTACGATACAGAGTACACCAGTTCGCTCAGGGGACTGTCCGAGCTGCACTGGACCTCTTACCACCTCAAGCACGCTAACCTCAACGCGCTCGTGGCGGGTCTAATTGAGCACACTACACCCGGCGGTGGCCCTACGCTCCGCGAGCTGGCGCTCCTGCGCGCGCCCGGCGATATCGCGCTTGAGAACATGTCGGCGCTGGAGGCGCTGCTTTACCTCTGCGACCGGGCCGGGATGCTCTGCTATGTTGACCATGCCTACAACGATTCGCCGAATCCGAACGAGCCGGCGTTTCTCACCCGGCTGAACTACATGATCCACGGCGACCGCAATGAGCTCAACCCGGCGACGGGAGACGAGGGCCCGGGCCGGGGCGGCGGGGACGGCGGCCGGGGTAGGGATCCCGAGCTCGGTGAACCTGACAGCCCGGTGCAACCGCGCAGCGCGCGCGGCGTGTTCCTGCACTTGCCGAGCGACCGAACCTTCGAGGCGGGAACCGGAACAACGGTGGACGAACTGTTCGGGCGCTTCAACGTCGCCGAGGGCGCTCTGCTGGCCGACGAATCCGGCGTGCGCACCAGCGTGCTCGTGAGCGGCGACCCGACGCAATACGAGGGCGCCTGGGAGCTGCGGCCGGGCTGGCTGCTGGACGACTGGGTCGATATAGACCCGAACGATGAGGATGCGGTCAAGGAGGCCATCGCGCGGATCCTCACTGAGGATTGGCGCACCCGTTACCAGCTCGACCGGATGATCGACCAGAAGACCTACGGGCGGGTGCTGAGGTTCTGGGTCTTGAACGAAGACGGCGGTTTTGACGTCCAGCCCGGGCAGACGGGTAGCTCGCCCTACAAGCGCGCTCACGGCCCGTGGAGCACCGACGCGGCCTGGTGGCCATACCGGTTCCGCACCGAGGCGGAAGTCGCCGACCTGGCGAACCGGGGCGACAAAGGCTTCTCGTGTCGCCGGCGGCGCTTCCTGGCGCCGATTGCTCAGGCCACGGAGGTCGAGGATCCGGGAGCCCCCAAGGTCGCGATCATAGTTCAGCTCAGCTACAACAACGGCGTGAATTGGACTCCCGTGCGGGCCAAGTTCGTCAACGAAGCCGAGCGTTGCGCGATCTACATCCAGACGAATGACCTGGCCGCCGCCGAGCTCCGGGAGCCGGTTGGTGCGCGCCTGAACATGCCCGAGGCCTACATCCGCGGCTGGCTACGTGTTCGGGTCATGGCCAACGTCGAAGGCGACGACGCCGCGCGCGGCTTCGCCAACCCGAGCCAGAAGTCTTTCGTGCAGACGGATCTGCGCGAGTTCGGCGACCGCCGCGGCCAGCTCCGGCGGATCCTGCGGAGCGCGACGAAGGAAAGTTGGAAGAACTACGATGTTGCCGACGGCCGCTTGCCATACCCCGACGACATTGACGACAGTCTGGAGGGAACCGCCGAGGCCGAGCGGGTGCGCAACGAGCTGGAACAGCGCCGTCACAGCGGCCAGGTGACGATCCCGTGGATCGCGCGCGACGGCGCGGCCGCCTACGACGGCTACCGGCCGGGCGATGAGGTCCTCGGCGTCAAGACCGGGCGCGATGATACGTTCATGCCGCTGCACGGATCGGATCATCCCTGGCATCCCGCGGCGCGCATCATCGGCCTGACCTACAACTACAGCGGCACGCCGGACGAGCAGTCCACCACGCTACACCTGGATCAGCGGATGTACGGACTGGAAGACGTGGTCGGCTCGCCCGACGTGGCGGCCGAGGAGGACTGAACAGTGCCAAGAGAGTCCTGCCGACGCGGTGCAGAGCGTGAACCGGGATGACGGACTTCACGCTTAGTATCTGGGAGCGTGAGGAGGGCAGGAAAGACGTGCCCAACCCCCGCGTGCTGGCTCTCATCCGTGAACTCCGAGAACTCCGCGATCGGCACACCACACTGGTCGGAGTTAACCTCGAACAGCAGATCCAAATGGTCCGATTTCGGGCTAGAAAACTAGGTGCGCACCGGAACTGACGCCTGCACAACGGACGGCCGAATAGCCGCCGTTCGAGGCGGCGTCGAACGGGAGTAAAGCGACATTTAATTGTCTTTCGAGCCGTGATTTTTCTTCGGCTCTTCGAGCATCGCGGGGGTAAGCGGGGGGAGTGTATCAGCACTTTCGTCCGGGATTTTCTCCAAACCGTCCGGCCTTTTCGGCCGCGGATTAAGTAGCCACAACCCGTGTTATCCCTCTTGGTGTACGGGCAAGGAGAGATGACATGGCTCAGCGGACAGCAGCTTCGACGACGCCGATCAGCACCCGGTTCGATAAGGAGGAGCTGGAGATTCTCAAGCAGGCCGCGGACAAGAAGCAGTGGAGCATCGCGCAGCTCGTCCGCGTCGGCGCATACGAGAAGGCCGTCAACGTTTTGAATTCCACGGGCCACTTGATGCCGGCTGTCCGGAGTCTGCTCGGGGAGGTGATCGAGCAGCTCCTGGAGCCAAAGGTGGTGCATTCGCGGCCACATTCGGTGGGGGCAGCCAGGATGGACTTCAACACGTTTGGGCACGATTTCTGCCAGTCAATTGAGTACGAAGGTTCTCTCCGCCTCTCCGCTCTTGACGAAGCGACGCTCGAACGGTTCATCAAGGCGATTCGCGGGCTCGGATCGGAACTGGCGGATCTGCTATCCGAAGAAATCAACCGCCGAGGAGCAAGCGACCCCTGCCTCATGTCCGAGATGATCGACCCGGCGTTGCCGCCGTCGAAGGGCACGTCGTCCGGGGCTCCGGCCCACGAGGTTACTCAGGCCACTCCGCAGCCAAGAACGAAACGAGCCAAACCAGAGCGGAAAGCCAAGCGAGGTAAGGGGGCCTGATCATGTTCAGGGTTGCTGTTGCCGGTGCAATACGAGACCAGGTGGCGCGTCTGCGGAAACGACTGCCGAAAGACGTGAACGTGAGATCTGTTTTTCCCGGGCAGGACTCGAACCTGCGACCTCCGGGTTATGAGAGTGTTGGGGCCGATTCCCGGCCGTTTCCGGAAGTCCCGCTGTGTCAGCTAGTTACAGAAAACCGCGGGAGTTGCCGCGATTTCGCACCACTCCACACGTTCACCATGTTGCACATGTCGAACGCCAGAACGCCACAATTACGCCACAGTCTACCGGCGGCGTCAAGCCATTCAGCCCAAGGAGTATTCCCCTCGACGGACACCATCGACCGCCGGAGGCTGGGCTGGTCGCGGTGCCGGATCGCCCAACCCGACCGGCGCGAGCGCTGCCCCCTCCGGAGCACACCACTAGGACAAACTCAATCACAATGGACTAACATTGGAGATTGTATCATGACAGGGAGAAGATAGCCCACTTGTTGCGGTAGGTCCGGAACGCCGAACGGCGGCGCATGGACTCGTCTGAGAGAAGTCTTCCGAGCGAAACGACGCCAAGGCCACTTCACTTCGGGGGAGGGCGTGGTACACTGGCTACATCGACTTGGGATGCTCGGGCGGGCCGAGTGAATGCCACACAATCCGGCGTTGCCGAACTTGGGGCGTGGAATACGAGCGGTCACGCGTGGGGCGGCAGAGCGAGCAAAGGCCGTGCGGACGTCTCTCGATGAGGCGCGTCCGGCGTCTCTTCGCGGAGGATGAGTGAAGGACGCCGCTGCGAAGCCACTAGTTGAGGACGCCTCACTGGGCGAATTGCCCCGGCGTCCTTCGGTGTACTCTTCGCAGCGGTCATCGCATCGGACAACCAGCAGGAATGCCAAGCGGTGGCGGACCAGATACAGGAGCAGAAGCACCCCAAGATGATCGGCGCAGAGCTTCGCGCCGAACACTACATCGACGATATTCAAATGTGCCTCCGACTCATCAGCCTCGACCCCCGCGTCATGCACATGGCCCGGGATCGGCATGGCTATCTGCAAGAGATCTACGAAGCCAACTGCGCGCGGCACCGCTTGACGCGGGTTTACGTCATCGAGGGCGACTCCAACGAAAACCGGAGGCCCTTGATGACATTCGGGCAGGGTGGTGACGGGCGCAAGCTCACGGAACGCCATCCGCGGGAGCGCGAGGCGCAGGAATATGGGAAGCGAATCAGGCAAATCCGCCCTTTCATCGAAGGACCTTTGCACGAGTCTTTGCTCAGCGCGCCGGTGCGCTGGTTCAATGGCCAGCCGGGAGTCGTGTGCTCGGTCCCCATCCGCTGAGGCAAGAACCTCGTGGGCGTCGTGGTGCCGCGAGCTGACAGGGTAGGATGTGACCATGACTGACCGTAAAAGGGTCCTGCTTCTCTCAGTGCTCATCATGACGTGTGTCGCCCTGGTGGTCGGGGCGATCGCACTGTTCGGCCTGTATCGCACCGCCTTTGAGCAGCAGCGCGAGAGGTTGGTGGAGACGGTGCGAAGTCGGGCCCGTCTGATCGAAGCGATTGCCCGGTTTGATGCCGTCTACAGCGCGACCGACGTTCCGGGTGGTTCCGAAGCGGCGACGTTGAGCCAGGTGGTCCGGGCCCACGAGCAGTTTCGCGGGTTTGGGGAAACGGGGGAGTTCACCCTCGCACGGCGTGAGGGCGACCAGATCGTTTTCCTGCTTCGTTACCGGCATTTCGACCTCGACAATCCACGGCCCGTGCCCTTCGACTCCGAGCTGGCCGAGCCCATGCGCCGGGCGCTGTCCGGGCAATCGGGAACGGTCGTCGGGCTCGATTATCGTGGCGAAAAGGTGCTGGCAGCCTATGACTTCATAGATGTCGTGAACTGGGGTGTCGTCGGCAAGATCGACCTGGCCGAGATTCGCGGGGTGTTCATTCGCGCCGGAGTAGCGGCATCGTCCGCTGGGCTGGTAGTGGTCATCGTCGGGGCAATCTTGTTCTTGCGGACCACCGACCCGCTCATCGGGCGGCTCGAGCACAGCGAGGCGCGCCTGCTCAACGCGCAGCGCGTCGCGCGTATGGGCTCTTGGGAGTGGAACATCGCGACCGACGACCTGTACTGGTCCGACGAAATCTACCGCATCTTCGGACTCAGCCCGCAGGAGTTCGGGGCTACGTACGAGGCGTTCCTGGCTTCGGTGCACCCGGATGACCGGGAGTTCGTGCAACAGCGTGTGGACGCGGCGGTGCACGATAACGCGGAATACCATATCGACCACCGCATCAAGCTTCCCAGCGGCGAGGTACGCCATGTCCACGAACAAGGGGAGTTCACCCGCGATGCAAACGGTGCGCCGGTTCGCATGGTCGGCACCGTGACCGACATCACCGAGCGCAAGAGGGCGGAGGAAGCGCATAGGTTGGATGAGGCGCGCCTCGAGGCCCTGGTGAAACTCAACGAGATGGCGGAGGCCCCGTTCCAGGAAGTTGCCGACTTCGCCCTCGAAGAGGCGGTCAGGGTTACCAAGAGCGCGGTGGGGTTCATTGGATTCATGAGTGACGACGAGTCGCAGATGCACATACACGCCTGGTCAGCAAGCGTGATGCAGGAATGTGCTATCGCCGACAAGCCCATGGTTTTTCCAATCTCCGAGGCGGGGCTCTGGAGTGAGATCATTCGACAGCGAAAGCCGATTGTCGTGAACGACTACGCCGCTCTCGAGACGTGGAAAAAAGGATATCCTGAAGGGCATGTTCACGTCTGGCGCTTCCTGGGGATACCGGTGTTCGACGGCGAGCGAATTGTTGCCGTGGCCGCCGTGGCAAACAAGGAAGAGGAATACCAGGGAGGAGATGTTCGGCAATTGACACTGCTGACGGACGGCATGTGGCGGCTCGTCCAACGCCGGCAGGCGGAGGCGGCCGTGCGGGAATCGAGAAGGTTCCTGCAGACTATCATCGACGATATCCCCGAGGCCTTGATGGTCATTGACCGCGACTACCGCATTGTTCTGGCCAATCGCGTAGTTAAGGAAATGGCCGGGGGCCGAGACCCGGTCTCCGGCTGTTTAACCTGCTACCAAGCCTTACACCACCGCCTGACCCCGTGCAGTGAGGAGGAGCACCCGTGCCCGCTGAGGCAGGTCATCTCCACCAAGGCGCCGGTGACGGTCACTCACACTCACTCTGACGCTGAGGGCAACGAGCTGTTAATGGAGATCTTCGCAGCGCCCGTCTTCGACGAGACAGGTAAAGTGGTGCAGGTTATCGAGGCGTGCCGCGACATCACCGCGCGCGTGCGGGCCGAGGAGCAGGCGCGCCAGCGACAGGCGGAGCTGGCCCACGTGGCTCGTCTGGGGACCATGGGCGAGATGGCCGCCGGGCTCGCCCACGAGCTCAACCAGCCCCTCTCGGCAATCGTCAACTACGTTCAGGCCTGCTTGGAGCGAATCCAATCGGGTGCGGGGGACCCGAGCGAGCTGCTCAGCGACATGGAGCAGGCCGCCGCCCAGGCCGAACGTGCGGGCGAAATCGTCGAGCGCATCCGTAAGTTCGTCCGCAAACCTGAAGCGCGGCGCACGGCGATGGATCCCAATACCCTTGTCCGCGAGGCAGCCGATCTGGTGAAAACCGAGCTGAGACACCATGAGGTGCAACTGATCCTTGACTTAACCGATCCGTTGCCGAAGGTGGAGGCGGACTCGATCCAGATCGAACAGGTCATCGTGAACTTGATCCGGAACAGCATGGAGGCGATGAGCGAGACCAGGGGCGACGGGCGGCGCCTCGTCATCCAAACCTCGAGTGCCGGGCATGACGCCGTCGAGTGCGCCATCAGCGACACGGGCCCGGGCCTGTCCGCCGACGTCGGCGAGCGGGCCTTCGACCCGTTCTTTACCACCAAGCCGGACGGCATGGGCATGGGCTTGTCGATCTGCCGTACTATCATAGAGGCGCACGGCGGCCGTTTGTGGGCGACACCCAATCCGGAGCGGGGCGCCACGTTCCGATTCACGTTGCCGATTGAAGGTGGAGACCACCGGAGTGACTCCTGAACCGACAGTCTTTGTAGTCGATGACGACCGAGCGTTACGCGCGTCCCTACGCCGGCTCATGGAGTCGGTGGGCCTGCCGGTTGAGACATATCCGAGCGCCCAAGCCTTTCTGGACAGTTCCGGCCCTACCCGGCCGGGTTGTCTGGTGCTTGATATCCGCATGCCGGGCATGAGCGGCCTCGACCTTCAGGAGAAGCTCGCCCGAGAAGGGCTGCGGATACCGGTGATCATCATCTCCGCGCGCGGGGACGTGGAGAAGGTCGTCCGGGCGATGAAATCGGGCGCTGTCGACTTCATCAAGAAGCCGTACAAGGGCAAGGTGTTGCTGGATCGCATCCGGCAAGCCCTGGAACTGGATGCGTGCATCCGCCGGGAGGAGGCAGCCCGAGCCGATGTCGCCGCCCGCATGGCGCGCCTGACCGCGCGCGAGCGCGAGGTGATGCAGCTGGTGGTCGCCGCCAAGTCTCCCAAACAGATCGCCCTGCAACTAGGCCTCAGCCGAAAGACCGTCGATGTCCATCGCGGCCATATCATGATGAAGATGGGCGTTGAGTCGTCGGTCGAGCTGGTCCGCATGCTCCAGACGCAGGGCGAGGGTGAGGACGCTTCCCGTCTTGACGGCAGGCCCCCCGGTAGGTGTCGCCAATTGCCTGTGGATGGTTCTGAAGCGTAACCTTGACGGTCTGCCTCAGAGCGGCAGCGCCCCGACGCCAGCACACGTGCCCGGAGCGCAGCAGCGCCTCGGCGGCAGAAAGTGGGTCGGTGCGGGAGGCCTGGGGAGCGCCTTCCTGCCGGGCCCCATGTCGCGGTTTGTGGCCCACATAAGCAGAATCCCTAGGCAAAGTGCCGCGTTGAACGGACGCGCTCGGCGCGGTAGTTAGGTCGATAGTGGAAGTTCGGAGAGGGATGCGTTCAGAGCCCAAGTGTCCTGGGAGCAATGTGGCTTTCTGATCGTCGAGCATGTACGGCGGGTCCATGATCGAAGTAGTCGCCAAATCGGACGAGCTGGTCGTTCCTGAATGCGGACGTCAACCGGGTGGGCATCGCCCGCACCCGCGGCCGGAGAGGGCGGTCGTCGCGAACGGGTTCGCGGCCGCGACCTTCCCTGACGCGAGGTTCAGCAGGAGCGACGCGGCGGAGAACGATATTCACGGGTCCGGTCTGAGGTGCGGGGAACTAACGCGTGGTGCTCCCGCGGAGGAGAGGCACAGATGATGCTGACAATCGCGGCGAGCGAACCTTGTTCGCGGAACAACGGCAAGCCGGCCCCGAGAATCATTGGCACGCACGCCTGTGTGAACCGGCTGCGGTCGACGATCAACGCGATTTGCAACCGGAATTGCACCATCTTGATCTGTGGTGAGTCGGGATCCGGCAAGGAATTGGTAGCGCGCCAGATTCATGCTGCCGGCCCACGGGCTCGCGGGCCGTTCATTACAGCCGACTGCACCACTCTCCGCGACACGCTGTTTGAGTCACAGCTCTTCGGCCACGTTAAGGGCGCGTTCACCGGTGCCGACCAGGCAACGCTCGGCCTCTTCCGGGCCGCCGATGGCGGAACGCTGCTTCTCGATGAGGTTGGGGAATTGGAACCGCACATCCAGTCCAAGCTGCTTCGTTGCATCGAGGAAGGCGCGGTAGTCCCGCTCGGGGCGGTGAAACCGCTCCCGGTCGACGTGCGCATCATCGCTGCCACTCACCGTGACCTGAAGGACATGGTCCGGCGCGGCAGCTTTCGGGAGGATCTTTACTACCGCCTGAACGTCGTCCGCCTGGACGTCCCCCCCTTGCGGGATCACCGTTCTGATATCATCCCCCTGGCCGAACATTTCCTGGCCCAGCATGCCGAAGTACTCGGGGAGCCGGTCAAGACGCTCTCGCCCGATGCTAAGCTGGCGCTGGAGGACTACTCCTGGCCTGGGAACGTCCGAGAGCTCAGAAACGTAATCGAACATGCCTGCGTGTTTTCGGAGAACGGGAGTGTCACGAGGGCGTATCTGCCGGCGGCACTCCGCCAGGTTGGCAATAATCACGAGACAATCCGTCACGGAGAGATCACGACGTTGGAAGCGGCTGAGCGGTCTCTAATCGAACGCGCCTTGCGGGCCGCAGGTGGCATCCAAGTGCGCGCCGCGACGATGCTAGGCGTCGAACGCCATCGCCTTGCACGAATGATCCGTCGCCACGGGCTAGAGGCTTTCACCGCGCCACACTGTTCGTGACTCTCCGTGACCTCTGTATTCCTTCCCTTGGGCTTAAACCCAATATCCACTATGGCCACTCTCTGCGCCTGCTACGGGCCCGCCCGCACCGATTGGACAAGGTCCAGAGTGGCCTGCCTGGAACACATTGTACCAACGGAACGAAAAGCTACCGCCTGGCCTAACCCCTTCCACACGTGGATTATAGCTCTGCTCTGCCAGACGTCAGTAACAAAACGCTCCGTCCGTGTGCGCCGCCGGAGAACCGCTTTAGTTCCGGCGAGCATTCCTAACGCCGTTAGTCTATAGGCATTCAGCGGAGACGGTGCGCCGCCGGCCCTTCCGGCACGCGACTTGCCATCAGGACGGCTAATCGACCTTTTGAAACCAGCTACGCTCAGGCAGAGTGAGCGTGAAGTCAACAACAAAGGCATTAGTCGTGGCGCTAGAAGGCCTCGTAGAACCACAGCTCCGACGAGTGGCCGACCAGAGCGCACTGCCGGTTCTGGAGGCCACAGACGCGGATGAGGCGTTCCGAGAGATCGCCCGCATACGGCCTCCGGCGGTCGTCGTTCAGATCTCAGCGCCAGTGCAGGAGGCTCTCAGGCTGATCCGCCTGGTGGCATCTGCTGCTCGACCGGTGCCTCTGATTGCGGCCGCGGCCGCGCACGAGGATACCGTGGAACAAGCGGTGCGAGACGCGGGGGCGACCTGCTATCTTCCCAACAGTGAGATCTCTCTGTTAGGGCAGGTCTTGGCCGCCATGGTGCCGCAAGAAGCCTGATTTCAACGGGGGCGGGAAGTAGGGAGTAGATCGAACGGCGAGCCCGGAGACTGACGACCGGCGGCTGAGGGCGCTGTACAGCAGTTGGTCGCTCCTGGGCAAACGATGCTACCAGTAACTGTGCTGGTGGAGAGGTACATTGCATAGCCGGGCGCAGCTGGAATCCACGCAGCACCACAGGGTTTTCGAAAGGATGGTGTCGACATGACGACTATTAGCAAGCCGCGCGTAGACCAGGTTGGATGGTTGTACCGGGCAGTCATCGCGCTGGCCGTCCTCGCTGTTGCCGAACGAGACGTTCAGGCTGGATTCACGCTGGAGGTCAGAGATTCGGGTGGCAATCCTGTCAGTGGGTTTCGCTGGCTCGTGGAAGAAGACAACACGAATCAGCCCATCCCCGGGGAAGCGGTTTGGGACATGCTGGCGGTGGATATCCACAAGAGTCACGCGCCGGTGGTCGCCAAGGGGCACACGGATGGGAGCTCTGCTTTCATTGATGTGCCGAGTGAAACGCCCTATGTTGTATCGGTACTACCCGAGTCGGGCCATACCATTGGCGGGGGCAATGTAGCGATCGGCCAGGGCCAGATTACGGTGATCGTCAACGCCTACCCGGTTCCGACCGCGCAGATCTCCATCCTGGCCTTTCACGACAACTGGCCGATTAACAATGCGCCCGAAGTCCCGATCGAGGCCGGCCTTCCGGGTTTCACGATTGTGATCCACGACGCGGCGGGCCAGGTGTCCCAGGACGCCTTCGGGAATCCGCTCGGGACGACGTACGAGTACGACGCAAACGGTAACCCCGTATTCGATGAGGACGGGAATCCGGTTGTGGTCGTCATGGGGTCAGGTGTCATTACCACAGACGTGCTTGGTGAGGCCTTGGTGAAGTACCTCGCGCCGGGCAAGTACGGCATTCAGATCATTCCGCCGGCCGATGAGAATTGGATTCAGACCACGACCATCGAGGGTACGCCGACGATTGATGCGTGGGTAAAGGCGGGCGAGCCGCCGGTGTTCGTCGAGTTCGGGCCAGCAGCGTACCACGTGTTTGTCGGATTTATCCAGGCCTTTGACAACCTGGGCGAACTGGGTGACGGGGGCGGGCCCACGGCCACGATCACCGGGCGCGTCGTTTACAACCATCTCTCTCGACCGCCCAAGCTGCAGGGCTTTTTCTCCGGGTCTCCGGTAGAGGACGCTTGGGTCGGGCTGAACGAGGCGTTCTCGCGGAAGGCTTACTATGCCCAGCCGTGTAATCCAGCGGATGGCAATTTCACCATCTCTGGCGTTCCCGAAGGCACTTATCAGCTGGTGACCTGGGACAAGCACCTCGACTCAATCTTCGGCTTCCACGCCGTGACGGTACCAGACCCCGTGCAAGGCTATAACATCGACTTGGGGGACGTACTCGCGTTTGCGTGGTTCGGCACGCTGCAGGGGAGCGTTTTCTTCGACGCGGATGAAGACGGTTTTAGAGATCCCGAAGAAATCGGAATGCCGGGTATGGGGGTGCTCCTCCGGTTCAGGGACGGGACCATCTATCAGGCGGCTCCTACGGATGTTTTTGGAGACTACGCTTTCACGGAGGTCTTCCCGTTCTTCAAGTGGCTGGTCGCCGAGGTGGACTTCCTGCGCCACAATGCGACCGGAATCACGACAGCTGTGGACTACGGTGGGGAGATTCCCCCGCACGACGGCTGGATCACGCCCTCGTTCGGCAAGCTTAACCCGCAGCCTCAAGCGGACATCAATCCCAATACCGGCACTAACTTATCGCGCACCGAGATCGGACAAGTCCTGACCCACGCGATGCACCTGTTCCTCAGTCAGGCCAACGTTATTGATTGGGGCAAGAGCAACTATGCGCCCGGGGAAAGCGGCGGGATTACCGGCATCGTCTACTATGCGGTCACTCGGGCTGAGGACGATCCGAGGTACGCCGCCGCCGAACCGTGGGAGTCCGGGGTCCCGCGGTTGCAGGTCAACCTTTATGAAGATGCGGACGAGGACGGCGTCATCGATGAGCTGGACGGCGACGGAGTTCCCACCCTGGCGGACCGGGACAACTACCCGCTCGGCTGGTTTGACGACCCGGGTCTCAAGGGCGACGAAGACATGGACTGGAATGAGAACGGCGTCTTCGATCCCGGTGACGCGATCCAGGTAACCTGGACCGACAGTTGGGATGACGACACGCCGACCGGCTGCATTCAGGACCTCCCTGTTATCCACGGCCACGAGGTCGCGGAATGCTTCGACAACTTCGGCACGTGGAACCAGGTTCGCCCGGGTGTTTTTGACGGTGGGTTCGCTTTCGCATCGTACTTCCCGGGTGGCATGGCCAACAACGACGTTGAAGAGGAGGGTCTGCCCGGCGGAATCTACATTGTCGAGGCGGTTCCGGCGACCGGCTACGAGACCGTGAAGGAGGAAGATAAAAACGTCGATTACGGGGACGAGTACATACCGGGGGATCCCCTCGCGGCCATTCCCCCAGCCTGCGTCGGTGACCTTCATACCGTTCCCGATTACCTGACACTTTTCGGTGACATTGAAGCCCCCTTTGCCGGAACAGAGCGCCCGTTGTGTGACCGCAAGCAGGTAACCCACTCCTGCGGCCAGAACACCGGTGTTGAGTTCTTCTTGTTCACCGAAGTGCCCAAGGCCGCCCGGGCGGTGGGCTTTATCAACAACGACCTGGCACCCGAATTTGATCAAAGCAGCCCCATCTTCGGCGAGAAGCAGGCGCCCTCGTGGCTGCCGATATCGTTTCAGGACTATGTAGGCAACGAGATCACGCGGGTCTACTGCGACGAATTCGGCGCGTACAACGCGCTGTTGCCGTCAAGCTTCACGGTGAATCTGCCCAGCCCGACGGGCGTGTCACCACACATGATATCGTTTGTCATCAATCATCCGGGTCCGATCCCTGATCCGGAGGGGCCGCCGGGCGAATTGATTATGGACCCGTGGTTCGACGCCGGATACAGTCAGACACCGTATACCTTCAACTTCGAATCGGGCCGGACCACGTATCTGGACACCCCGGTCATACCGGTGGCCGCGTTTGTCGGGTACCCCACTTATGGCGTCGATATCGATCCGCCGGACGAGACCCCCATGATCCACTCCGTTAAGGGGCGGGGATCCGCCAAGGGGCCGTACGTGTGCGCGGACGGCGAGTTAATCACGATTGGGTCGCTGGGGCCCACGAGGGTCGTTGAGCCGGGCGGCGGGATTGTCAGGCGCGACTACGGCTTCGGAAGGACTCGGGGAGAAGTCACCGTTGGCGGCGTCCCGCTGACAATCAGGGTCTGGAATAGCCGCAACATCAGAGCGGTGGTGGACACGGACCTGGTTTCCACTGGGCAGTTGCTCGTGACGCGCGGCGATAACGGGCGCACGACCCCGCTGGGGGTCACGCTCCATGTCCTCGACGACTGTAGCTCGGTGGTTGAAGTAACCCAGGGAGGTGCCTGGCCCAACACGCCGATCCAGGACGCGATTGACGCCGCCGCTCCCGGCACACTCATTATCGTGGGCCCCGGCGTCTACAAAGAAAACCCGATCATCTACAAGCAGGTCAAACTCCAGGGAGCAGGAGCCGGCGGAACGTTCATCAACGGGAATCCGGTTCCGTTTGAGCGCGTGACCGCCTGGCACAACAAGATCAATGCGCTGATTGCCAGCGGCGACCTGGATCCCATCGACCCGGGCATGTTCGAGCCCATTGAGGCTCCCTGCATCTTCGTTCACGGGAAACCGGAAACGTTCGACGAGGATTCACCGGGGCTGATCGACGGGTTCACGATCATGGGCGGCGTCTCGGGCGGTGGCATCTACGCCGCCGGCTATGCCGACTACCTCGAGATCAGCAACAACAAGCTCATGAACAACCAAGGGACCTTCGGCGGCGGTGTTACCGTCGGCCTGTCCGATCAAAGTGGGTTCAACGACCACGTCAATATTCACCATAACCTCATCGGCAAGAACGGCGGCATCAACGGTGCCGGCGGCGTGACGATCTTCAGGGGGTCGGACAACTATTCCCTGGCCGACAACCTGATCATCGGCAACTTCACACGGTTCTCGGGCGGCGGCGTGTGCCACCATGGGCTCAGCGACGGCGGGACCATCGCCCGCAACCAGATCGTCTTCAACGAGGTATTCTACGGCGGCGAGCTCGGCGGCGAAGGTGGCGGTATTTACGTCGGTGGCGGCGTGCCGGACCCCGGGGAGCCGCCGGGCCAGTGGGCTCCCGGCGCCGGCTCGGTGACCATCGTGTCCAACCTCCTTCAGGGCAACCTGGCCGGGTCGGATAGTGGTGGCGGCCTGCGGGCTTTTGCCATCAATGGCTCGGAGTCCGCAGAACTTGACCCCGCCGATTGGTACACGTTGAAGGTCTTTAGCAACATGATCGTCAACAACGTGGCGGCTTACCAGGGCGGTGGCATCGCACTCACCGACGTCGCCAAGTCGCATATTATCCACAACACCGTGGCCAACAACGACTGTACGGCCACGTCGGCCTTGGCCTTCCCGCCCGGCAATCTGCTGCAATCCAACCCGCAGGGCGCCGGCATTGTGTCAACGCAACACAGTCCGAACCTGGCGGGAATCACCGGACCGCTGGGGTTGCCGTCGTTCTCCGACGCGCAGCTGGTAGACAACGTGGTTTGGCACAATCGCTCCTTCTATTGGGATGGGACGCTGAACGATTTCAAAGGTGAGCTGGTAGCCAATGACCCGCCGCACTGGGACCTGCAGGTCGTCGGCGCCGGTTCATTGAATCCGCAATACTGTGTCCTCACGGATACGTCGGGGTACGACGCTAGCAACATCTCCGACGATCCGATATTCGTCACCGAATACAACAATACGCTGCTGACAGCCTCCGTGCTCGACGAGGGAGGCAACTTCATCACGGTCAGATATACCGAGCTGACGATCAGCGACGGTGACTACCACCTCCAGCTAAGCTCGCCCGCAATAGACGCCGGGACCGACCTGTCCGCCACGTTCCCTGAACTGGCGACCGACTTTGACGGCGAAGCTCGTCCCAATCCAGACACCGGACTCGTCGATATCGGCGCAGATGAGGTCTACACACCGGGTGCGGCGGCGGGGCCCAAAACCGGTGGCGCTGTGAATACACCGAATAAGCAGCCCTCCGGGGCTACGAAAGGAGCTGAACTATGAAGCGCATCAGGCTTTACCGCGTATGTGGCCTGCTGATGATGGTCCTTGCCGTCGCGGCGGCTCCAGCCGTCGCAGACGTCTGGTCCCAGTGTCCACCCGACACAGACGGTGTTGACACCGATGGCGACGGCATCGATGACAACGATCACGTGTGCCTGCACGTGTCCGCGGGCGACGGCTTTATCAATATGGGCGACGGCCGTCTCACGTACACGTTCGGGTTCAGTGACGTAACGGGCATTCCGGATGGGGACGTGATGATGGCAGGGATGCTCGCCGCCGAGTTCCCGGGACCCACGATCGTGGTCAAGGAAGGGCAGATACTGTATCTGAACCTGACGAACGTCGGCATGACGATACGGCCCGACCTCTTTGATCCGCATACCGTTCACTGGCACGGGTTCCCCAACGCCGCATCCATCTTCGACGGTGTGCCCGATGCTTCCATCTCCATCAACATGGGCTCAACCCTCACCTATTACTATAACGTGGTAGAGCCCGGAACCTACATGTGGCACTGTCACGTGGAGGCGGCCGAGCACATGCAGATGGGCATGCTCTGCCAGATCTACGTGCTGCCGATACAGAACAACTTGGAGGACGGCAGCGACCTGAACGGCTTTACTCACCACACGGGCTACAAGTACGCCTACAACGACGGCGATGGTTCCACGTGCTACGATGTAGGCTATCCCATACAAATCGCTGCATTCGACCCCGAGTTCCATGACGCCAGCCTGAACGTTCAGCCGCTGCCGTTCGCGATGATGGTGGACAAATACCCGATGTTGAATGGCCGGGGTTATCCGGATACCGTTGATCCGGATCCCATTCTCAACACGGCCGATGATCTGGGTCTGGAGCCGCGCTATTCACAGAAAATCTCTTCGCTGATCACGGCCACGCAGGGAGACAAGATCCTGCTGCGCATTTCCAGCCTGTCCACGACGAGCTTCCATACGCTGACGGTGCTGGGGATTCCCATGAGAGTCGTCGGCCAGGGCGCCCGCCCGCTGAGGGGCAAGGATCCCGACGGGGACGGGCCACTGCTCGGAGAGGACCTATCCTACGAGACTACTTCGGTGACGCTCGGCGGTGGAGAAGCAAAGGATGCGATTCTTGATACGAGCGCTGTCGAGCCGGGCACTTATTTCCTCTACACCGCCAATCTCGATCACCTGAGCAACAACACTGAAGACTTCGGCGGCATGATGACCGAGATTGTCATTTCGGCGCCTTCACCGTCGCCGCCCGTACCTGCGGAAGGACGATTTGCGCGGCCGGTTGGTCGCAAGCTGCTTCGGAGATGATCGTAAACGGCGGGACAAGAGGAAAGACCTGGTTATCCAGGGAGTCTGAACAGGAGAAATGGATAATGATTCCGCGACTTGTTGCCCATATCGGACGGCTCTCGGTTGTGGTGACGATGTTCTTCTCATTCTCCGTCGCGAGCGCATATGCCGGGGCGGAGATCGATGGACTCACCGGAACCGACTTCACCTTCACCGCCAAGGCGGATTGCGTCAGCGGTGCGGACGGGCTCAGCCTCTTCATATGGGGTTTTGCCAACGGCGACGGCCGGGCGCAGTACCCCGGCCCGACGCTGATCCTGGAAGAGGACATTCCCGTCACGATTCACTTGAAGAACGAGATTTCGTGGCCAGAGCCCGTGCCGGTCTCGCTCGTGTTCCCCGGTCAAATGGACGTGACGGCGACGGGAGGTGATCCTGGTCTGCTTACACGGGAGGCCCCGCCGGACGGGACCACCGTGGTGACGTACACATTCACACCCACTGAGCCGGGGACCTATCACTATCACAGCGGTACACGACCGGATCTGCAGATCGAGATGGGCCTGGTTGGTGCCATCATCGTCCGGCCGACAGGGTTCGACCCTGGGAGCCCGCGGGCGTATGCCCACGCCGACTCGGCGTACGACCACGAGTATCTGTTCCTTTTGACCGAGATGGACTACAACATCCACCGACTTGTTGAGTTCGGAAGGATGGATGAGGTCGACACGACCACCTTCTTTCCGGTCTACTGGTTCATTAACGGGCGCAACGCACCGGACACCATGCTGATGGCCGGGATTCCGTGGCTCCCGACACAGCCGTACAACTGCATGCCGCGTATGCACCCGGGCGAAAAACTGCTGATGCGCATCATCGGCGCCGGGCGGGATGCGCACCCGTTCCACCCGCACGGCAACAACGCGCGGATCATTGCCAAGGATGGGCGGCTCCTGCAGAGCACGCCCGGCGCCGGAGCGGATCTGGCCATAAGCGATTTCACCCTTGCGTCCGTGCCGGGCCAAACCATAGATGCCATCTTTGAATGGACGGGCGCAGCCCTGGGCTGGGACATCTACGGCCATGCCCCAGGTGACGATCCAGAACCCAACGAGTACATGCCGGATCACGGGAAAGCGTTTCCTGTAGTCTTGCCGGGGCAACAGGAACTCACTTTCGGCGCAGCGTACAGCGGCAGCCCGTTTCTAGGCGTCTTTGGCGATATGGGCCCGGGGGAGGGCGGGCTTAACGCCAACGCCGGCTATTTCTACATGTGGCACAGCCACAACGAGAAGGAAATGGTGAACAACGACATCTTCCCCGGCGGGATGATGACCATGTTAATCATCGAGCCGCCCGGCGTGCCCATCCCGTAAGAAAAGGAGGTAACGAGCATGAGCCATAGCATGATGAAAACGGCCGTCACCACAGCACTTGCGCTGTCCGTCTTGGCGATGATGGCGGGCGGAGCCTCCGCCGCCGACTTCTATCTGCGCGCCGAGGGCCTCACGAAGAACATGCCCGATCCAAACGGTGGCCCCGACCTGCCCGTGCCAATGTGGGGTTTCGCCCTCGACGACAGCTTCGAAGGGACAGAGCTCGAGGCCGCAGATGTCCCGGGGCCCCGGCTCGTAGTCCCGCCCGGTGACACGACCCTGACCATTCATCTGGACAACAACCTCTCCGTCCCGATTTCGATCGTGATCCGCGGCCAGACCGCGACCATGACGCCGACCTTCTTTACGGACGACCAGGGACGGCAGCGGGTGTATTCATTTACGCACGAGACGCCGGCAGGCAACGCGACCCAGGTGACCTACACCTGGACGGGCCTCAAACCCGGCACGTACCTCTACCACAGTGGAACCCATCCGCAGGTGCAAGTCCAGATGGGCCTGTACGGCGGCGTAACGAGGGACGCGGCCGCCGGAGAGGTGTACAGTGGAATCCCCTATGACGAAGAAGTGGTGTTGCTCTACAGCGAGATCGACCCAGTGCTGCACGAGCAAGTTGACGACGGATCTTACGGCACCACTGGGATGACCAGCACAATCGACTATAGCCCGAAGTACTTCCTGATCAACGGTGAGCCGTACACTGCGTCAACCGCTCCCATTGCGGCAGGGAACGTCGGCGATCGCGTACTGATTCGGTTTCTGAACGCGGGATTGCGAACGCTCACTCCCACTCTGCTGGGCGCGCACATGAGCGTGATCGCGGAGGACGGGAATGTGTATCCGTATCCCAGGCAGCAGTACTCGCTCGCGTTACCGGCCGGCCAGACGAAAGACGCGATCGTGGAGTTTCCCGCGTCCGGTACGTATCCCGTGTACGAGCGTCGTGGCTCATTGACCAGTGCGGGCGGCTCTTCGCCGGGCGGGATGCTGAGGTTCCTCGAGGTCGGTCCGTAAGTCGGTTTCCTCAGCCCAGTGTTCGCGGCGTCTGCCGTATCCCAGCGCCTGAGCGTGGCACGACAAAGACGCAGGGCGCGCCTGCACTGGCAGGACCATTCGCAGTGAGGTAAGCGTGAGAGCGAGAGTGGCACACGTGGCGACCAAGGCGAGGGCCTGCCTGTCTCTAAGGAACAGAACCATGCTCAGGACCCTAAGCCGCGTGCTGATCGTCGGAAGCCTGGCCGGGGTGTCGGGCGGCGTTGTGGGCTGTGTGGCCGCTCCGAAGGCGGAGGTACGGGGAGCTGCCGCGCCGCAGGAGCCTGTGCGCCACACAGACCCAACGCCGGAGCTCGTCACTGACAACGAGGGGAGTCCGGCAACTGCTGTGCGCGCGGCCCGAGAGTATGCCTCGGCACCTTCGGCGCACGAGCTGGGCGTCGAAGTGTTGGGCCTCAACTTGTCGGCGGCGGGTTACATGCTCGACTTTCGATATCGAGTTAGCGACCCCGAAAAGGCCGCGCCGTTCCTGGATCGCCGAGTGAAGCCTTACCTGATTGATCAGGCAAGCGGCGCCAAACTGCGTGTGCCGAACCCGCCGAAGGTGGGCCCCCTCCGTCAGCATTCTCTCAAGCGGAGCGCCGGTCGAACGTATTTCGCTCTGTTTGCGAACCCCGGTCGATTCGTCAAGGCCGGAGACAAGGTCACCTTAGTGGCGGGAGATTGCAGGCTAGCGAACCTGGTCGTGAAATAGCTTGGTTCACCAGAACTCGCCGTCGCCGGCGACGACTCCCGAAGGCGTTGGTACGGCAGGACGAATGCCAGGCGCTCAAGGATAGCGGTGACGTACCCCTTAGCGCAACAGAGCACGCCCCGGACAGGAGCCTTCGGGGAGAGAAGCCGGCCAAGCTCCGCGAGGAGGCCTCATGAAGAATAGAATCGAATTCCTGCTCCTGAGCGCGGTGGCGACAGCAAGCGTGGTCCTGCCTGAGGCTAGGGCCTGCTGGTGGGAATACGGCCCCGCTTTCCCGGACGGGGCGCGC
>Ga0307378_10002986_pt1 | contig 25170 bp, 19 predicted proteins | sample UN1MG_FD_202238 | JGI IMG/M metagenome (GOLD analysis project Ga0307378, IMG submission 202238) | Soil microbial communities from Risofladan, Vaasa, Finland - UN-1 | ecosystem: Environmental > Terrestrial > Soil > Coastal area > Acid sulfate soil | place: Finland: Risofladan, Vaasa | collected...
GAACTGGTAAATTATACTATGTGCCATCGGAAGAAGAGGACGTAGATACAGTTAAGCCTTCTAATGTACTTAATTATACAAAATCAACTGATTATGATCCAAATGAATTATTTGCTGGTTATGTAGACAGTGATATTTATAGTAATCCTACAAAGAATCCTATGGTTAGAAGATCTAAACGTTTAGACTTAGAGTCAATGGGATTGAAAGAAGAAGATGTAGAAAAATATTTACCAGTAAGACATGGTCCAGAGGATATGCGTAGTAATGATCCATACAGACGTACTAAATCAATGGCAATGTCATATGCGGATCATCTTAAATCTATGAAACCTTTAGATAAAGCTTCTTATGATAAAGATCACGCTAGTAGTACTGATAATGTATTTATGTCTTCTAAGGTATTTTTGCCTGGAATGGAAGGTTTAGATATAAACAGTAAAGGTAATTTAAATGGAACATTCTATGATACACATAGTTCTGAATCGGTAGAAATTAAAAATATGCCATTTTGGAGATTTATAAATAAATATCATGCTAGAGAAGATTCTAACAAATTTAATACTTTGTATGAGTCTTTAATGAAAAGAACTAGTAGTAGGGTAACACCTACAGTGAGTGATACATCTCCTTCATTATCGTTGAAACATATGACTGGTAGATATAAGGATATTGACGTATCTGCGCCAGGAACTTTTACATTAAAGGCTAATGGTGGTGTTTTAGGTGCGTATAGTGCTGGCGGTGATGTACCTGTAATGGTAAGTAATGGTGAATTCTTACTAAATAAAAACGCTGTTAGGTCTGTTGGGTTGTCTACTGTTGATACTATGAATCAAACTGGTGCTTTACCAGGCCTGTATGAAGGCGGTGTGTTGTCAGCAGAAATGCAGAAATATGTAGATGGCGGTGAAACATTAGAAGATCGTGTATCTAAATATGGGGAGATAAGACCTTCCGATAAATCTGAAGATTTTTGGCGAGGAGTGAAAGAATTTATTCCCTTTGCTAACTATGAAGAGAAAAAACTTAATGATCCTAGGGCTTTAATGACCCAATCAGCTATGTTGGCTGACATGCTTTTACCATCTGGTGGTAAACTTATGGGTTCTAAAAGAGCTATTGGTAACATAGGTAGTGGTGTTATTAATAAACTAAAGGATATGTTTGATAATGCTACTATTAAATCTAATTTTAAATCACCTGATAAATTAGCTGATTATTTTATTAAGAGCGTTGAAAAAAATAATAAGAGCTTAACAGAGACAGCGTATAGAGTAGGTGAGGCTATGCATAGTAAAGGTGATTTAAAATCCAATATGAAATTACTTTCAGATACTAGGAATACTTTTAAATCTAGGGCTGATAAATTTAAAGACACAGATTTGAATGAATGGGGTAAGTTATATCAGATGGGGCAAGGACCATCTGAAAGTATGGAAGCACTAATAGGAAAGGGGGGTAGTAGTGATGCTAAACGAATAGTTGAAAAATATCTTGAAACAGGATCTTTGCATTTAGAACCTGGTGGATCTGTAGTAAATAGTGAACCTATAGTAACTAGAAAAGATAGGATAGCCAGACTGGAAGATACTGTAAAGAAATATGCTGAATATGATGTAGATGAAAATATTATTGACAGTAATAGTAGTACAAGTGGTAAGTCAGTAAGCTCACATTTATTTGAATTTATGGATACAATAAAGGACATTAAAGATTCTTTGAATGAAAAATATGAAAAATATGTTTCAACTAATGCCAAGGGACATGTAAATAGAATAGAAACTATGAGGGATTTAGCTGGACTAGATCCTCTTACTAAAATAGCATCTAAGATGGATGGCGGTAAAATACCAGAATATAAACAGGGAACTAGATATGTTCCAGAAAATCAACTTGCTTACGTACATAAAGGTGAGAAGATAATACCGGCTTATGCAGAAGGTGGTAAGATAACTACTCCTGTAGTTGATTCTACTGCTATAGCTAGTGAAATAAAAGTGGCTGTTGAAACAGCTATTAAAGATACTAAAATAGAACTTAATATAAGTAATATACCTGAGTCTATTCCAGTAGCACAGCCAACAGATCCAATATACGTTAGTATGCGGGAAGAAGATAGGATGTTAATAATTCCTGAAATCCCACCTATTAAAGTATCTGAGGATAGCTTACTTAAATTAGAAGGGGTAATGTCTACACCTGTTAAATTAGATGCCTCTATTGGTTCAGTTGGTGCTGATTCTGTTAATGAAATACGAGAAATAAAAGAACTTTTAGGTGAACGTCTTTCTGCTTTAGAGTCATCGTTTATTGATCAAAGTGGACAGATTGTAGACCTAACTAAGGACTTGGTTGGTGTTAAGTTTAAGAGCGAGGATTTAGTGTATGGTGCAGAATTAACAACGAGATTGGATAAGATGCAGAGTGATTTAGATGTTGGTTGGAGAACTGATGTAAATATATTATCTAATAGTGTTAGTGTATTAAGTACTAAAGTACAGGATGTAGGAATTAAAACTAATGAGCAATTTGACCAGATAAATTCATTGGCAAATAGAATTAATATAATGGGGTAATGTTTAATGGGTGATTATGACCAAAATAAATTACGAGGAACTGGTGGTGGCACAAATGCTACTATAGAAGATATCATTGAAGGAACTGGTGATACCGCAACTACTAGAAGTTATTTCAAGGAAATGTATGACACTGATTTTCCTAGTCAACCATATCCATTTGGAATGCCTATGACTGAATATGTTCTTAGTAATTTCGGTATATCTTACAGAGAACCAGTAATAGGTAGTGATTTACCTGGGTATGATATTAATAATAGAGACGCGTATCAAATGATACAGATGTCATTAGTAGTAAAAATAGCCGACGAGCAAATGTATGAATGTTATGCGGATGGTGAAGGTATAGCTGAATTTATAGAGATAGGTAAAGATCCAGCTGAATTAGGTACATTATATTATTCTTTAGAGACTAGATCATATAAGTTACCTTGTGAACATGTATTGGTTATAGGTTATGATGAACCGCCTGTTCGTTTAATAAGAGGTCCTTATGATTTATTTACACTAGCATTAGACGAAGATGATATATCATCTGATGAAGTAGGTCCTTGGTATATAGCCTATGGAGAAATTTTCCCAAATTGTGGTAATAACAAACAGGGATGGATTGAATATCGTAAAATAGATTGGGGAGATCCAGCATCTTTATCGCATATATACAGTAAATATGAGTTTGAGCAAATAATGACTTATGCTTACAATATAGAAGTGGGCTTTTTTCAACCATCTACTACTAAAGTACAGTTTAAGAATACTTCTACTAGATTTTGGAGTTTGGGTTTGGGTACCGATCAGACTTATGGTCCAGATATTGCATATGCAGATGGTGATTTTGAGCCCTACAATGGTTTCGAAGAAGCTTTATACGTACAAAAAGATGGTGAGCGTCCTGGTTGTGTTGTACCATTAGATCCTACTAATAAAATACCATTACCACTTACGAATGATGAAAAATTTTTAGGAATAAAAGATGTTATTATATATGGATATAAATTTGATCATATATTTTATTATCGTACATCTAAAGATGGTGATATTCAACCATATGTTATGCTTAACACCATGATACCTTCGGCTATATCATTAAGGCGAGGTCAAGACTATATAATTAATAGAGATAGGGATGGTGGTTTATCAAATATATCTTTTTTATGTGATGTTAAATCGGAGTATAGAGAGTTATTTGGTAAGAAAGGCGCGTTTCAATTTCACGTGCATTCGTCTAGTATACTACATAAAACACCAGAAGGAAAATTTCAAGATACTGATCCAAGTGATGATGAAATATTAGGGTATTTAAAAGATGGTAGTACTTTAGTTAGAAGCGATCAAATTTTTGCGGAAGAGGGTGTAGTATTTCCATTAAATCAGGGTATGTCAGGATATGTTATAAAACGTATGTATTTATCTGTTGAGTGGGATAACCCATGCATGTATTTTGAAGATGAACGTGATGTTATTACATCAGAGTCACTAGCTGATCAAGTGTCAATAGGTGTGTATCCTATAATAACTAAAGATACACCAGCTCCAGTAGGTCATAATGGTGAATTACTAGATCAATCAGAGTTAATACCAGATGATGATCCTACTACAACAGAATTGTGGCAAAATACTGAATATCACCAAATATTTGATTCATTAGAAAAAGGTGATATGAAAATAACTATGCCATTTTTAAATACTGAAGGGGTTAAAGCTGTATCAAAATATATACTTGAATTAAAGCAAAAAGATGCACCTGAAACAGTTTATGTATGTGGACCAGATGCAGAACCAAGATTAGGTGATTTAACACCAGACGGTGGTGTTGTTAGTGATATAACATATTCATATCAAGATAGTAGTCAATACACTATTACTGTTCAATCAGGACCATTTTGGAGAGATGCTGGAAGTGGTTGGAGTAATGCTGTGAATATGGCTAAAACTGAACGATTAACGCTGGAGGGTATAATAATTCATGCTGCTCCTAACAACATGGAATTTACTGTTTATTGCGAAAAGTTAGGTTTACTTCCGTGTATAAATTTAACTAAAGAAATATACGCTAGTGGCGATAAAGTACAAGTTACTGTGTATAACAATCCACAGGGAGAAAATTAATGGCTGTATCTATTAAACGCGTAAAAATACGAGCTAGAATAACATTTGGTGCTATAGTAGTAGTAACTCCTAATATTCTATCCTTTAATGTTAGGAGGTCTAGAGGACAAGCATCAGCTAGTTTTTCGGCTAGTTTAAAAGTAACACATGATGAATTATCTTCTATAAATACAGGGTTATCAGCTAATATTAAAATTGAAGCCGGTGAAAATGATCCTGATAAAGTTATTTTTACTGGATATGTATATAAAGTAACTATAAATCCATCTAGATCAGACTCATCTTACGCTATTATAAATATATCTGGTAAAGATATCATGTCTGTTATGGAGGGTCAAACTGTAACAAGAAGAACACCAGCTAGACAATTAGCTAAGTGGGGAGCTATTACTAGTTTGTTAAGAAAGAGGGATAAATTTAAAGAGCGTTTTCCATTACAAATTAGAGATAGTAAACCAAGATTATCGTATAGTCGAATAATGGAAGCTGAAGATACAAATATTAAGTCTCCATCCCCTTTTGTATCTGATATAGATGGGAGTGGCATGACTGGTACTGCTGGTAGACATTCTATTACACAGTTGCCAAAGGAGGAATAAAATTATGGCTGAAGTAGATCCTTGGTTGGATACTAGCGGAGACCCAGGAGTTCAAAATTTCTCATGTGTTGTTGGTGATAAAATAAAAATATGTCATTCAAACTTTTATAGAGGTATTTCATTTACAGACACTAGTGATACAAGATATTTATTAAAAGGGTATCGTGTGGTGTATAAGAATATAGGTGAGTTAGAAGATTCAGATGAATGGAATTGTGTTGTGTACAAACATTTGAAAAGTGGTAGACAAATAATAGAGTTTACAGAGGACGTTGCTTTTAGAAAGTCATATTTCGTTATGCAAGGTGTGGTTGTACATGATCATGCTAGTATACCGACTGGTGGTCCTGCTTATGCTACTTACTATAGTGAACCTAATTTACCTACTACAGAAGAAGGGGGTTAATAATGCCTATCAATACATATAGTTGTGCATGTAATATCGCTGCAAATTTTCCCTCACTGAATAATATGGGGTTTATTTCAGTATCATTGAGAGCAAATACACCTATAGTGTTAACATCAGAAAGGGTTGTTTTAGAAGGACCCACTGTGGGTGAGTTGTCATCCACTGCATATAGTAGATATGAAAAATTCAATTGTCCTGGAAAAGCTGGTGTTAGTTATGAATGGATGCAACGATATGATTGTGTTAATGATATAATGTACTTTATACCAAAGGGTGGAGACAGAGCTTATTATGAAGGTGAAATTACCAATGATATAAGCATGACTTCTGTGGTATCGTATGAGACATTTTCAGCATCAGCTGCTAGTGGACCTCATACACCATATTTAAAATATCCTCATCATGACGGGTATGATTTTAAATATGGCGGTAATCCTATACCAGTTACTGGTAGATGGACTGGTGTTGGTCCTATACAGGCTATATTACCACCAAGATCTGTTGCTTATTTGACAAGTTTTTCATGGGAACAGACACCACCTAATTGGCCTACTGTTAGTTATTCTTTCATAGTTTCATTAACTGGGGGTGATTTATAATGCCTAGTGTTGGGCATACATATAAAACTAGAACGGGTGGCCCGTTTCCTGTAGATGGTCGTAGATTTTTTGTACATACATTTATGGCAGAAGATACTAGAACTACTTATTATGAAGCCACCACAAATATATTAACTAGTAACGATATGGCTGGTCAAGGCGGTGATTATGTATCAGCTAGTTATAATGGATTACCTTACCTATTAAACGGGGAGTTTGCATTCACTGGTCAAGAGGTAGAAAAACCAGAATATATGGATGAGGATGATGTCCCTGGAGGAGCGCTTAATTACTAATGGCTACAGCACAGGAAAATATAGAGTTTATTGATTGTTCTACAATTTCTATTCAATACGAAGCTACTGGTAAAGCTACGTTATCTTTTACTGTGGTACGTAGTGACATTAATGCTCTAGAGAAGTTGTATACTACTTTATCGTTTGGTGGTGTTACATTTAATGGTGTTCTTATGAGTGCTAGTAAAAAGCCAATTGTTGGTGGTGAAGGTTGGACAGAGTGGCAATTACAAATACAGGGGGTAGGAAACTAAAATGGCATGTTGCGGAAAAAGCAGAGCACCTAATAACACTCAGTTTGCTGTTATGGGGGGTTATAAATATTTAACAGATACACAAATTAAGGCTAGGTTAGAAGTATTTAAAAGAATATATTGTAAATCATGTAGTGAGAGGTATAATTGTAGTTTTGATATCTATAATGAATGTACTATTAGACCTCAGATTAAATAAGGAGGTTAGTTATGGCTATAATAATTGGAGCTAATACACAAGTAACAGGAGATGTGCAGGGAGTAATTTCAGCGCAATGGGGTATTAATCCACAAATAAATAGGCTATGGCAACTTGGATCATGGGACCCATATAATCAATTAGCTACTCGTATAACTAATGTGAGCTTAACGATTTATGCTGGTGGAGGACCTGTTATTAACTTACAACCATCTACATCTTGTGTGGATAGTAATGCTAAGTTAAACATTTCTATTACACCAGGATCTTGTGGGGATGTTCCTGCTGGTTTAGGTGGTAATTTTACTGTGTATCTTTCTAGTTTCTCATATAATAAGGGAGACGCTGTTGGATTTGCTCAGCAAAGTTATAGTGGACAGTCTTGGCCTGGTGGTGCTGGTGCTGGTGGTGGAGTTAATGTTGCATTTACTGATTCTCCCACTGTTGTATTACAAGGAAGAGCCGAAGGCACTGAAACAACTGATGATGGGTTAGATACTGGTGTATCGTTTAGTGGGGCTTGGGATGTTTATGGAACTCAAGGTAATGTTAGTGCTGGATTTCCAGGTGTAGGGCAGGCTAACGAAGTTAGACATGGATTAATAGATCAAATTTCTAATGGTAATTTAAAGAATGATGGTAAAGTAGGACAGGCAAGTGCAAATATTCCACATCAGCCACTTTACTTTTAATAACAATTAGAAAAAATAATTTAAGGAAAGGGTGTAATAATGGGATATAAAATGTTATTAGGGGAAAAATATCGTATGGAAGTCCATTGGACTAAAGTGACGTATGATATAGAACAGGTAGCCACATTGGAGGGGTGTTATTTTTCAGGACCGGTTTTAGGTGATGTTTTACAGTTACAACAAGTTGATTACATAGATTTGGATTTTGCAAGGCAATACGTGATTTTTGTAGACTCTTATTATATCGTTAGGTTATCTTGGGATGGAGTTGAGCATACTACTGAAAAGATAAATTTATCTAATGTAACATTAAATAATAAAAATTTAAATGTTATACCTAAACTTAATGATGATGATTACATTACTATAGATACTAAAAGTCACGAAGATGAAGCACACTTATATAATTTAGTTTATCCATCATATTTAATTAGTAGTGATGGTACATTGTATGATTTCGGGAGTATGAAATAATGCCAAGTAGCGAGTTTATAGCACAAAGAAGAGGAGCGTCAGCTCATCTAAAAGAGATAGGTTGGGAAAGTTATGTAGGTACTACATCTAGTGGTAATTTACCACAGTATAATGCTGCGTCTAATCCATGTGGTGTTGACGTTGGTGCTTTAAATCCACAACTTGTATATCAATTAGATATTAGAGAAAGTTCATTTAGGTTTTATCATATTAAATGTCAGCATTCATATGCGTCTGAGGTACATGATATTTTAGATAGATATCCGCTTAGTCCAACATTTGGGCATGTTATTACTATACCGGCTATTTACATAGATTATCACACTGTTACTAGTGGTATTATGATAAAACACAACAAGGGTTCCAAATACGGATGGTTATGTGTAGATGATAATTGTCCTTATTACAAAAATACAGGAAGGCGCTATTTTTATTACTAATAGGAGGTTATTGATATGGCTGTTAATGTTACAGTATACGATTTAGATAATTACCCTGATAACAGTAAAACTGTTACCACTGATCAAAAAACTCTTGTACCTGTAGGGTATGAAGGTGATGAGCAGTGGGTTATGTCCTTTAGTACTAACGCATACAGCGATAATACTGCAAGGACTGCTATTCAGGATATTTATGTACGCGAAATGAAGACTGGTTGGATTAAAAGTTCAGGATTTACTGGTACTGGTGGTAAATTTACATTAGTATCTGGAACTTCTAATCAACTTAAAGTTAAAATGGATGCTAGTGCAGGTCAAACTGGTGGCGGTGGCTACTACGTTATAGAACTTGACGCTGGCACTAATTTGACTGGTGATGTTATTGCTGCTGATATGCAGACTAAAATTAGAGCAGTACCATTTAGTAGTAATTGGAACACATCTGACGCTGGTTACAATCTATCATATATGAATGCTATGGTTGACTTTATTGGCGGTCGATTTTTTATCTCATCTGGAAGTGTAGGTAAATACTACACTGGTGCTCAGAGATCGTCTGTTGACGTAGTTAAATATAGTGCTGATGTTTGCTATGAAACATTAGGTTTCGATTTATCTATAGATAGTCAAACCATAGCTGGTACTTCAGCTAAAGAAGTGTTGTTAGCTTCTAACTATACAGCTGATGCGGCTAGTATGATTATTGGCACTGGTACTGATGTTGTTGATGGTGATTGTATGATGATTACAGATGGAACTAATACAGATTACTTTCAGGTTATAACTGTTAGTGGTGTTACTTTAACCGTGCCAACTAACGGTACTAACGGATTTACTGGTGTGTCTAATAGCTACGCAGTTGGTGTTAGTAAAGTACAACTTTTAAGATATCAAGATCCAGAACAGGTTCCAGCTAATTATCATAGCACTGTTGATAGTATTACTAGGTGGGGAATAATGTCGATTACAAATCAAGTAGATTTTAGTTCATAATAGAGGGAATATGACAGAATTTTATGTTCATGATAGTTTAAATATAACTAAATCAGTTAAGTTTAATATAACTCTACGATACTTTGTATTAAAGGGCGAAAAGGGAGAACATATGTGGGTATTGGAGATAGGAACCACCCATTTAGACATGAATGGGTCTCCAATACCTTCTAAAAAGATTCACAATATATCTGCTGCGGACTTAGATGCTATAATAGAAAGCGCGCTTTCCGATCTATGTTCCCATATAGACTGGTCTCCATATGTTGATGACACAGATGCTCCTTATATAGACAACTTGTATCCAGAGGATGGCACTACTGTGTCTATTGGATCTAATATTTACATGGAAGTAAAGGAATTATTACCTGCTGCTGGTATAGATCTATCAGATTTGAAAGTAGTGGTGAATAATAGTATGGTGGATTTTGATATAACTAGTGAGGTAGATATTAGTGGAGACCCTTATGAATATAAGTTGAGATGGACACCCCCACTTAGAGTGTATGATACATATAATTAAAGGAGCTTATAATGGCTGAGAATATTAAATTAAGAAAGAGGAACTTTACAGTTAATGAGGGTTACTTTTTTACAATAGAAGAAGATCGTGATAACTTACTTCAGAAAACTGATGACGGAAATACTGCATTTTCTTATCCACTTGATAATCTTATAACTAATGCTGTATTAAGTTTAGAATTTGATGGGGTATACTTTTGGGCTCTTGAAGATAGTGGTACAGACACTATGAGGGTTAGAAGATGGAAAATAGATAATTATGTTGCGAAGCTACAACAAACAATTGATTTTGTGTCAGTTTCACATGCATATAATTCTGAAGCTTTTTCTGTTGAACATTATCATGATACTTTAGCTTCTGGTGTAACGGCTAGTGGAACTCTTATTTCGTTAAGTACGTATGGAACTGATACCGACTTAATGGGTTTTACTACTACAGCTATGGATCCACTAACTGTTCATATTGGCCCAAATACTAATGGTGAAGAGGAAGACGTTCAGGTATCATCTGTTATAGGAGATGGTAGTATAACTACAGTTTCAGGCATTATTTATTCATATGCTCAAAATGATCCAGTAAATTTTTATACTAATATATGGTTATTTAATAATGCAGATGAGTTGGATACAGCGACTGGTGCTTTATATAAATTTGATGCCTATACTGGTGAATATATAAAACATTATCCAGGTGGTGCTTATAGAGACATTGATGCGGCTACATTTTACAAGGTTAATTCATTTACTGACTATGGGGATGTGGATACATTAGCTTATATTAAAAGTACTAATACCTTATTCATTAATGTTGGAGAAGAGCATGAAGGTAAATTAAGATATTATGGATCAATGGTTATGGGTAATGTACAGTCGGATGAATATACTGTTTTAACTGTATATGATTTATCGATGGATGATCAGAATGTGTATAGACTACAGAAAGGACCTGATGGTGGGACTGGTGAATCATGGACAACTTATAGTTATGAACTATCATCACTGGATAGTTTTGTAACATCAATTTCACTTGCTGCTTATCCTGCTGTAATCGCTGCTAATGGTGTAAGTACTACTGATATAATAGCTATAGTAAAAGATCAATTTCTACAACCAATTGTTGGTAGATTAGTTTATTTCTCAGAAAATGGTGATGGATCTATAGTTGGTGGTACACCAATAAATACAGATGGTCAAGGATTGGCACAGACTATTTATAAAGCCGGTACATCTGCCATGGAAGTTAAAGTTACCGCTGTTGTAGAACAGACTTAAGAGGATATTAAATGGCTTATGATAACATACGGTTTATAAAACCTAATATGGAGTTTGTGGGTGGCTACTTCTACACTATGGATGATACGTATGATGTATTATTACAGAAAGTGGATGATGGATCAACAGTGTTTACATATCCACTACAGGGTTTATTAAGTTCTACTGTAAATTCTCTACATTATGATGGGGCTAATTTCTGGACTATGCAGGATAGTGGTAATGGATTTGCTATTAAAAGGTGGAGAATAGAAAATAATATAGTAGAATTAAAGGACGCTTTTACATATACAGATACGGCTTTTATAAATTATGACGCTGATACATTTTCGGTAGAAAATTATATAACTGAATTTTCAAGCACTATTTCTGGTGGTAATACAACAATAATACCACAAGAATATTACGATTCAGTAATTACTTCTGGCACAATACTTACATTAGGTCCTAATAGATTTGATGAACGAGAAGAGGTTACGGTTAGTGGAGTAAGTGGGTCAGACGTAACATTAGTGAGTGGTATTCAGTATTCTTACGAGTCGGGTGATCCTATAAGTATGTATAGAAGTTTCTTTGTGTTTAATAATTATGATGGATTAGATGGTTCTAATGGATCATTAATGAGATTTAATGCCTATACAGGTAATTTAATTGTATCAGATGTTAGAAGTGAGTATAAAGACATTACATCTTGTACATTCGCTAGAGTAACAAATTTATTACGTGATCATGATGATGTTCATACAGTTATTTTTGTTAAAGGTACTCAGGCTAGATTTCGTAATATGTCTGACTTAACAGATCTGCTTCAGGCTGATAGTGTTAATGAGTATTTTACTGAACCAGATGGAACACCTCCTAATTCTACTAGGTGGTTAGTAACCTATGGTAATCCTTTGTGTTATGATAATGAACTATTTTGTTCTACAACTATTGATGGTAGAGATGAAATACTTACAAACTATGAAATATTAGATGATTTTAGCGTACAGATAAGTGGTTCAGTTCGAAGTGGATTTATTTCTATAAATCCAGATAGTTCTTATTTTAGACATTATATGAGTTTATATAGTGATAGTAATGAATACGGTATAGGTATTACTTGTATATCTCATTATGATGTTGATATTAGTGGTATGGTTAGAGAATATACTATGGATTCAGTAAGCGGCACTGTATTATACGATACTAGTTCGGTTGGTTCTAATGCTACTTTAAGTAATATAGATATTGTGCCTGGTAGGATAGGAAATGCTGCGGAGATAAATTCTAAAACTGACTATATTACCCTAAACAGTGTGGTAAATACATCTAATATAAGTGTGTCTATGTTGTACTATTTCAATGATACTATGGGAAACTGGAATACATTACTTTGTAGAGCAGGTGGTACTAACCATCATATGTTGATTCAAGATAGTGATAAGGAAATAGGCTTTTACAACGGTGCGTGGTATTCATCTGGGTATGCTCTTACTCCTGGTAATTGGTACCATTTGGTTTTGGTCAAAAGTGGTAGTAATTCAAAACTTTATATCAATAATACTCTTGTACAGAATTCTAATAGTTCTTTTAGTAATGCGTCCTTTCCACTAGCCATAATTGGTAATTTCATGGTTGGTGGTGATCAAGGCGCAATTGGAAAAATAGATAACGTAAGAATATTTAATAAAGTACTTTCTATTGCTGAAATAAATGAGTTATACAATGAAAGTATTTATAATGATAATTTAGATAAGTTATTATTATATACAAATAACAATGGTGTTATAGGCAATATGACAGTTATTAGTGGAGTTGATTATTTTTTTAAATTAAGTAGATCTGATGATATATTATCATGCTATTATAAAAACGTTGTATCAGGAGTAATTGATCAAAGTTGGAATTATGTTGATAATTTTACTACTACTGATAGAAATTGTAATATATCACTAGGATTACTTTCAGCTGGATTAACGGTGTCTGGTGCTTATTTTGATAATATGGAATATGACTATGGAACTGTAAGATATCCACCACCTACTACACCATATTACGATATAATGAATATTGATAATATTAGAACTAATCAAAGTACTATAATACCAGTGACAGATATATCGTACTCAACTGGTAATTTGTATAGACTGCAAGATGAAGGTACTTACTATGGTACAGACAACGATTGGGGATCTCAATATAATTATGTATGTTCTCCTGTTAGATCATTTATAGACGCTATAACTATTGAAGCTTACCCTGTTATATTGCCGGCTAATGGGCGTAATATGGCAGAAGTAAATTGTGTAGTATTAGATCAGTACTCAAATGGTGCTATTAACAGACCTATATTTTTTACGGACAATGATGATTATGGATATATAACTATAAATCCTAAATATACTGATTATATTCATGGAACCGGAGAGGCAATAACCTACTATAGATCTGGTGTGGATGTTCATACTGTTACTATACAGGGAACTGTCACACAATATGATTAAGGGGTAATTTATGGCTACGCTTAGAATAGACGATGGAAATTTCTGTATAGGTACTTTAGTTGGTACATTTTGTAGTATTGATGATGCTAATGATAGATTGGTTACTAGAAATAGTTCCAATGCTCCAGTTGGTACACAATACTCACTAAACATACCAATAAGTTCGGAAGTAATGAGCGTAGAATATACTGGACCAAGAGATCTTTCAGCAAATGATATGAGTGGTGCTTTACCTTTTTTTACATTAAATAGTGATTATATAAGACAATGGCGTTTGGATAGTGCTAATGGTGAGTTGGATCAGTATTCAGTTAGTACTGATATTAGTTCTAATAATTATAGTGCTATGGCTGTTGAACACTATTATACAACATTTGCATCTAACACTGTGACTGGTACTGGTAAAATACAGGTCTCTGATGCGTCTAATATGGACGTGGGCACCGAGTTACTACTTGGTCCTAGTGGTGATAGTGATAACTTGTATGCTTACGAGTCTGTTGAGGTAACAAGCGTATCTGGTGGTTGGGTGTATATTCAACCTACTGGAAGTGGATTACCTGCAGCTCCATTAAATGAGTATTTATCAAATGATGATATTACATTTTCTAAATATTTATATGTATTTAGTGATGATGGGTATTTACGTAAGCTTAATTTGGATTATTCGGTTGTTGAAACTATTACAAGTGATTTGTATGCTAATGTTAGTGCTGCTGCATGGAGTAATGCCTATAATGCTATTGGAATTGTGAAAGATGCTGGAGCAAATTTATTATATATAGATCCATATCAGATATATCAAGTAATAAAATCACATACATTAATGACTGTTAAATCTGATAAAACTAGTATATGGCAAGTGTATGATATGGCTTTTGATGAGTTGGCTATCTATAGACTTCAGACTGGGCAAACTACTGTTGATGACAATGGAACTTATATAGATGATAATTCTTGGGCTGGAAAATATAGTTATCATCAGGATACTATTTCACCATATACTAAAAATCTAACAGTGTATGCAGATCCAGATGGAATTATTTTAAACAGTGAATCTGTAACATTAACATCAGTAGTTAGAGATCAATATGGTGTAGGTTTGCTTAGTAAGTTAGTGTATTTTACTAAGACTGGTGATGCTTCTGGTTATTTTACTCCTATTGATGGACAGGCTGATACAAATGCTAGTGGTGTAGCGTCTGTGCAGTATACTACTGGGTATTATAATCCAGACTCAGCTGCTCCTGATTTTGAAGATATAGTTGTTACTGTGAAAACTGATGGGGCATCTTCACTTACTGGTAGTCAGTATGTATATGATGGTATGAATTTACAATTTTATAAAAGATTTCGTGCTGAATCCTATGATTTTATAGAACAAAAACCAACACTTAGTGGTGCATGGCCAGTTGAAGGTAGTGAATTATACACACAATCTTTTATAGAGCAGTTAGAGGATTATTCTATAGATACGTATATGGATCAAAAAAGTAAATTTCAGTTTCCTGGAGGGGATTGGATAGGAGCTGTAGCTCCAATTGATAATACTACTATAGTGTCACAATTAGATGAATTGGAAAGTGATGTTAATTTAGAACAGTTGCCTACAGAGGTTAATACTGATGTGTATCTAGAACAGTGGAAAGACCATAGTGATACAGGTCAAGTTAGCCAAACTTATGTAAGTAGGCATGTGTTAAACGCACATTATGATAATACAGATATAGATCAATTTAGATTTATTGAAGACGCTATACCAGGTTTTTGGTCAGAAAAAAATCCAGTAGGTACTAATATTTGGATACGTTTAAGACCGTTTGCGTATAATTTAAATCAAAGTACATTAATATTTAATGTAAAAGAGATATCGTATGCGGGTGATACTGGATGGCAGGATGTTTCTTCACTTTGTACTGTTACTACTTTTGATGCTGGTGGAGGGTTAATAGGGTTAGATATATTGTATAATCCAATTAATGATTTTCATCATAATGCTATTGTTTATGTTAGTATAGTAGTTTATGATACTTCTCCTACACCAAACATAATAACAACAGATTATTGGTTTAAAATAATACCTGATTACAAAGCCCCTTATATTACTAACGAATTCCCTGCTAGGGGAGCAGAGGATGTTGTTAGGAATACTGATATTTCGTTTGATATTTTAGATGTTGGGGTAGGTGTAGATATAAGTACATTGGAGTTTTATATAAATAATAGACTTAAAGTACCAACGGTTTCTGGTATATCAGGTGGGTATCATATAGAATATGATACAACTAATTATTTTTATTATGGTCAAACTGTAGAAATAACTGTTAAAGTAAATGATGCTTCAGATTATGAGAATTTATTACATGACATGTGGAGATTCTATATAATTAATAGTACAGGTCCGTGGATTGATTTAGATAGTTTTTATCCGAAAAATTGTATAAAAGGGGTATCTAGGAAATGGTCAGGAATCGAATTTAATGTTTATGGTATTAATGACACTGGTGTAGATAGTGATAGTATTGTGGTGCATGTTGGTGGTAAAGAGCGTGATGTGACAATAACACCTATAATTTACCGTATAAGTTAATCTAACCGACTTATATATAGAGGATTATACATAAAATGACGATACTAATTGATAACTTTTCCATGGGGGTAGAAGAGTGGTTATCTACTACAGATTTAACATATTTTTCAGTGGACGTAGTGGACTTATCTTACCCTATAAGTACATCAGGAACTTACTTTCTGCATGATGGTAATGTTGTGTCAACAGTTTTGTCTGGTATATCAAATGGTTATCGAGCTTACTATTATCCTGTTGATATTACATCTAGTGGAACTATAACTATTACAATACACGCAGAGAATGATAATTATGATATTGTAGATGAGGATTACTACTTATTATATGGATACCATGTAGAATTTAATGAAGTTATAGATTGGGGTCCTTTATCCACTGTTGTGACTTCAGTTAGCGCGTCGAATTTAGTTTTTTGTCCTAATTCAGAATCATTGTCTGTGTACTTTGAAACTAGGGATTTAGAATCATACGATCTAGGAGCCTCTATAGGAGCAATAAGTAGTGTAGATTTAGGAGCTGTTATTTATCCTCAAAATACATTCTTTTTTTATGGTCGTACATATACAGTTACTTTGTCTGGTATTAAAGATTTTAATGGTAATGAACTATTACCTTATACTTTTAATTTCACTATAGAGGATGTAAATAATTAGATAATAAAGCTAATATATTAGCATACGATATTAATTAGAATGCGATATAATTATAAGGAGGTACGTTATGTGTGCTGCGATTACGAGGTGGATACAGTTTGATCCTAGTGCTGTTGGATCAATGGGTGATGGGGATAATGGGTGTAAAGGAACACAGGGATATTCAATTGCGACTGCTAGTGTATCTGACACTTTTACAATAGGTCCTACTACAAATAGGTTGCATTTTGAAATTGGCGGTGTTAGTGCACCATACATTACCCTTTATTCAGGTTCAAATCTAGACGCCAGATTTGTTGCTAGAGATATTACTGAAAAAATTAGAGCTTTAGGTAAGGGCACCGAAGATTACGATAAAGCAATATGTAAGTGGGAAAACGATGGTGATTATGGTAATAGACTTGCGATATATCCTGGAGAATTAGGATCAGGCTCACAAGTTACAGTTGCTACTAGTGGTACTAATTCAGCTCATTCAATACTTGGATGGAGCACTAAAGATGAATCTGGTGGTACAGCCGGGTCTTATACATTTGCTGGTGACGTAACTGTTTCTGGTACTTACTATGGATTACTTGCTGAAGTGTATAAAATAGTTATTAGTAATGATTCAGATGCAACTAGGGGTATAGGCACCGCTTCTAAAGGTGGCGGTAATTCTTATGCTGGTACTTTAACAACAGGTGGTGTGTTTAATTATGCCTCTGATATTCAATATGTTATAAGTATAGATGTAACTAATGGTACTACTATGGGCGCTGGTACAGGTAATGTTCCAACAATGTCATGGACATCTACTGGTAGTGCTGATGATTCTGCTGTTAGCACTGAACTTTTATATCCAAACACTTGGTATAAAGTAGGTAGTAATGGATTAATGATTAAGTTGACAGATGCAGTTTTTAATACAGCTAGTCCTGCTTGGACTATTCAATGCTACAAGCCGGATTTTGCTCAGGGGTCTAACGCTAGTGCTCCTGTAGGTACTGCAGAATATGTGTATAGTTCGGATAGAGGAGATATGAGTAGTTCACCAACAACTACTGTATCAGGTAGCTTTACGCAACTTGGATCAAGAGGTGCAACTATTAGATTTAATCCATCTGGATCAGATAATCTAGCTGCTGGTGATGAGTTCTATGTTATTTGTGCTGGACCAGATCCCGCAGGATATAACATTACATCCCTCAATTATGGAAACGTAACTGTTAGTACTGAAAGTTCAGTTAGAAGTGTTATGTTTGAGATAGAATCTGGAGCTGTTCAGATGAGTACTGTGAAGTTTGGTTTACAAAGTCATGGTACATTTGCTCACCATAATGCTGGAAACGCTGATACTTATTTTAGATTTGGTACTGTTGGTGTAGGTAATAAAGCTGGAGTAGTGCCTAATGATGGTATAGAATGGTATCCAGATATTGCTGCTACTGATCTTGATAGTGATACTCCACCTACTTATTTATATGCTACTGAAGATAATTTACCAGTTGTTTCTACAGCCGATGATAGTGAATCTGTTGGTAGTACTGGTTTAGTAGCTGATCCTATGTGGTTGAATATTAGACTTGGTGCTGCTGAAACAGGTGCTAATAGTGCAATTAATTACAGAACATATTTTGATTATAGTTAATTACTGTAATTAAATAAAATTTAGTCTAGCAAATAGATAAAAATATTCTATATAGTGTATGAGGGACAGCATCGACGGGTGTTGGGTGTGTACCTTACTTATACTCTCTAACCTTGTATAAATAAGTCCAGTAAGGGGATTATAGTGACGAAAAGAATTGATTTCGAGGTAGTAAAAAAATCTTTTGAATCAGAATGTTATGTACTATTAACTGATTATTATTTGAACAACAAACAAAAATTAAAATATATATGCCCTAAAGGGCATACGCATTCAATTAGTTGGGCTGATTGGCATTCTAGAGGTATTAGGTGTCCATTTTGTATGGGTAGACCTATTATAACTATAGACATAGTTAGAAAAGATATGTTTAGGGAGGGGTACACATTATTAACTAATACTTATATTAATAATAAAAAACCATTAAAATACATGTGTCCAAACGGTCATGTATGTACTACAAATTGGGCAAAATGGCATTCACATGGATATAGATGCCCAATATGTTATGGTAATGTAAAAAAGACCATTGAGGCTGTTAGAGACGTAGTTGAGGATGAAGGGTATACAGTACTTACAAAGAGATATATCAATTGTTATGATAAACTGCATTTAATATGTCCTAATAATCACAACTATTATGTTTCATGGGATAATTGGAATAGTAATGGTTCTAGATGTCCAATATGTAATAAAAATGGAATTTCAAAAGAAGAATTATTACTACATAATTTTATAAAAAGTGAGTACAGTTCAGAAATTAAAACAAACGATTATTCCATTATATCTCCAAAAGAACTAGATATTGTTATTCCAGATAAAAAAATTGCCATTGAATATTGCGGACTTTATTGGCATTCAGAATTAGCTGGAAAAGATAGAAACTATCATCTTAATAAATTAAATCTTTGTAATGAAGCTGGTTATAGACTTATAACTATTTTTAGTGATGAATTGAACTATAGTAGTGATATAGTGTATTCAAGGCTGCGTAATATATTGTACATAAATAGTATAAATAAAGTTTATGCTAGAAAATGTTCCATAAAAAGTATAACGCCTAGTATAGCAAAAAAGTTTTGTGTGGAAAATCATCTACAGGGTTATGGCGCTGGTTCTACTGTTAAACTTGGAGCTTTTTATAATAATGATCTTGTATCGGTAATGACGTTTGCTAAGCCGTCTTTTGCAAAAGGTCATCGTAATAAAACACACGGTACTTGGGAGTTACATAGATTTTGTTCTAAATTAAATACAAGAATAGTGGGTATATCATCTAAACTATTAAAATATTTTGAAAGAAATTATGAATGGAATGAAATATTTTCTTACGCAGATAGACGGTGGTCTGATGGTAATTTATATGAAAAATTAGGATTTAGTTTTGATAAAATTACTAAGCAGAATTACTGGTATATTAAAGGGCAATGTAGCCGTAGAATAAATAGATTTGCTTTAAGAAAGAAAGTAGATGATCCTAAAGATAAAACTGAATGGGAGTTAAGACGATTAGATGGTTGGAATAGAATTTGGGATTGTGGTAATTTGAAATATGTAAAATATGATAATTAATGGTGTGTTTATTAGGTTAAGAGCCTAGGATGGGATGGTCTTTACAATAGTGTGGTTGTAAATAGATGTTTTAATGGAAATGGAGATATAAAAATGAATAGAAGAAACTGGGAAGTCGAACTTAAAGACGGAACTATATTAATAGAGGGACAAGTCGAATGGAAAGAAGTGCCTAAAAGGGCAATCCAACGATTGTCCCTTTTGTATGATGGGCGTAGATGGGATTTAACAGATAAGGAAGCTTATGGTGTAAAAACTAGAGCTTCTATGGTGCCTGGAATTAGAGATAGTTTTAGGATTGAACGTAGAACAATTTTTTATTATGAGGGTGCTACAAAAGTATGTTATCATGTACATGAAGATACTGGTAAATTTGAGTTAGAGGTGATAGATACTAATGAGTAAGAATGTATGTCAATACTGGGTAGATGAACCTGTTAGGTGTACGCATTGGGATGTTGAAAACAATGTATGTATTTATACGCCTGATGCAGGTAGTGCTGATCAGAGCCCAGCTAATAGATATCCAGATTGTAATGCAATAGGTACAGATGCAACATGCAATAAGTATACTGGTGGTGATTTAACATCATTTAGATGTATATTACCAGACACTATGAGACATATAGGTCAAAGATTTATTGATGGTGGTGGTAAATGGGGTATAGATGATATAAATGAATATAACGATGGTCAGTGTGATGGTGCAGGAACGTCAGCTACATGCTCTGGATACTCACCTTATCATATGGCTTTTTCTGCTATACAACCAGATAAATATCCATACGCTGCTGATCTTACACAGTTCGATACTGTACCTTCAGGACTTGTGTTTAGACTTCCTTTATATTATGATGTATCATATGTTAGATCACAGTTAAGTAGATGTTATTGGTGGAAAGATGATCCACAACAGTTTTCAATTGATGCTACAACTGGTAGGATAGAACCATTACCGTATAAATGTACTAATACTTATGATGAAAAGATAGCTGAATACTGGACTAATCATAGTTATGATAAAGATTTAGGTATGTGGAAAGCTCCGTGTAATGGATGTAAGCCAGAATGTCCAGGTTATACAGGTGTATGTTGGCAATATTGTATAGATCCAAAGATGAGTCAAGGTGATAAAGTATTAGCAGAACAAATACTTGAGTTAAGGTATTATTTATTTAAAGAAAGTTGGGATGCTGCTGAATATAAAGATTCATTTGCTGAGCCTGATATACAAGCATGGGCTGGTCAGATACACCAAAAATTTAGTGACCAACGTTTAAATGAGATAAGATGGATTATAGATTCATGGAGAGTTTATATTCCAGATTTTGAGTATTTTAATACAGCTCGTGAAAAGATACCACTTACAGCTGGTACGCCAGCAAACAATTATGATGGTGACTATCCAGATCTAATTAAAGAGCTTAAGTCGATACCATTAAAACCTATAATTCGTAATAAGTTTGAAACAATAGAATACGATGATGGGGATATTAATGTATTCGAATCCTCTGATATGGCTCATGAAGAAGTGGTTATATTAGGTGACACTTTTTGGTATGGTAGTTCTGTTTATGCTATAAATCTATCTGATCCTGATCTATCTTTCTTACCTAAAGATGTGTTGTTGGAATATAGTAGTATGTTTGAAATTGAAAAAGCCTGGGAAAATAGTTCAGATAAATTTGAGGAATTTTATTCAAATTTAAATAAAGATTTAGAATTTATTATTAAAGCGATGCCTGAAAAGATATTTTCTTCAGAAATAGCTTCAGATACAAATACGTTTTATATTGGAGCTAAAACTTTTTGGGGTGATAACGATATAGTAGTTTTTGATAAGGGTAGTGGAGTATGGGAATATGATCATACTTACTTTAAGAAATTATTTGTTGGTGGTGTAATAGCTCAAACTTCTTTTAAACTTACTGGAGAAGGTACTACGGATTATTTACCCTCATATCAAGATAATTTCATGGCTTATAGTAATGACAACGGTGAAATAACATTTAATTTTTTCTCATTAACGTCTGAGTGGTTTGGTGATTCAGCAGAGCTAGCTTACCTATACAATGATGCTGTAAGAATAAGATTGCCTAGTAATCCGGCTAATCCATCTTTAACAGATTCATATGTTGTAAATTACAAACTATATAAAATTACATTTGGGGATGGTATGCAATTGACTATTCCTAATGGTGAGTTAAGTGTATTAGGAAACGCTGGTTATATATTAGTTACGATAACTGATGCTGATAAAGCTTTGTCTAATGCTATAAAACCTTGGGAAATAGATGATAGTATATATCTTTACTATTCAGATGATGAACGTATAGAAATGGTAGTTCACGAAAAAGCTACCGATAGATTGGAAGTTAATCAGTTTATTATTAAACCTAAAAATATATCTGAATTTAAGCAAGTGTGTAACGACACTTATTTATATATTGATAAATTGTATTTTTACGAGAAGCATAGTTTTGGCGAAGAACCAAGACAAACGTATTGGGGAGCAGAAGTTGTAAGTGATGAATATGTTGGTGAGGATGATTCTGTTACATATCGTGATGATATAGCAAAATTATCTGGTAGTTCAGATGGATATACATTAACAAAATTTGGATATGATCCACTTATTATATCAGGTGTGTTAAGAGGTTTGTCTGGTAGAATTAAAGGACAAATAAAAACTAAATTAATTACATGGGTTAGACAACCTTACTGTAGGGATGTAGAAATATATTATACATGGTCTGCTTCTTATAAAAAATATAAACTGTTGCCTGAATATAATTGTTATGGTAATATAGATGTGGAGTATGAAGTTGATGAAAATGGAGCTCCTATATCGGTAGGAAATACATATATACCACCATGTGGTGATCATGATTTAAGTTTTTTTTCAGAAACTGGGCCAATGTGGTATCCATACGATACTTGTGATGATTTAGCAAGATATAATATAGTTGGTAATCTTACTGAATTTGATATTCGTATAATGGAACCGTTTTGGGAAGACGTTGATCCACCACACGGTAATTGGGATATACGTATGTTGGGTCCAGCTAATAATTTTGGATATACTTGCGATACGCATCCACATTTATGGGATTGTTTATGTGATTGGTCGTTTTGTAATGAAGAAAAGTCAGGTAATAATAGATTTTCTGGTTATGCAAATTATCGCGGTGGTATGGATTATTTAGCTAAAGAAAGGGCTCTTAGAAGTGATGGGTCACTTCCTAAGTTTGGTAATACTTATCGTGATTTTATACGTAGTTATAGATCTATAGATAATATAGATTATTATATTTATGATGAATTAGCTCAACAATTTACACGTAAAAACAAGTGGGTTCCTGCCAACGAATTTTATACAGTTGCTAATTTAGGCGCTTCTACTCAGGACTATCCATATTTAATGTATTGTAGTAATGATTTTTATGATGATAAATCATTTTTTATGAATCCGTTTGGTTTGTATAGGGCATCTAACACAATAGAAAATGTGTCTGTGCAAGAAAAAATAGATGAAGATGATGGAGTACCAATTAGACATAGATTTGAGGACGTATTCTTACCACATGATAGTTTAGCTGGTCTTTATTATCCATATCCTAAAAATCCATATCAAAGAATGGTAGGTGGTATACCAACTAACATAATAACATGGTATACATATAAAGATTACCCTGGTGATAGTAGTAAATCTATTCAGTGGGCTTGGCAAGAAATATGGAAGCCTATTGAGAGGTATGATGTAGTACACGATACAACAAGAAATACTTATTATATGGGTAACCATCTTATATTAAAAAGTGGGTATGAGCATTTTGATGAATGGGTAGATTCAAACTATGAAGAACAAGATCAAGGTTCAGCAAAGGGTAGACATTTATTTCTTAATATAACATATCCTGAATATAAATATGATTTTAGATTAGGTGAGCATAGACTGGTGTGTGATGAAGGTGATCAAGTAGTGTCGATACTACCACCTGAAAAATCTGAGCCAGGGGTATTTAGTACTGATTATTGGACTATTAAGTTGAATGATGGTCCTGCTAGATGTTTTGATAGTAGTGGTGTATGGTCTGATGCTACTGGTTGTAGTGGTGTTTTATATGATACTTGTACTCAATCTCCTTGGGTAGAAGACATTACACTGTTCGATACTGGATATACTGATGTTGATACTGATCCTGATCGTACTATACAAACTTACGATGACGTTGGTGATGTTGTGTATGAATATTATCAGCGCGGATTAAATGTATCTATAGATTCTAGTAGACTATATCTATTACCTTCTAAAATGGTAGTATTAAGTTATGATGAATATAACATTAGAGTAAATAGACCGCCAGATTGTATGGATGTTGATGACCCTAATCCATGGTCTGTTGTTAATAGTAATGAATGGTATCCTAGTTTTGGTAATTGTTACTTTATGGAATATTGCTGTGGGGCTCCAGATGCAGGAAATACTGTTAGTATGGACTTTAAGTTTAATGACGATAAAACACGCGTTATATCTGGAGTAGTTATTAGTTTTAAATATGGAGCGTCAGAGGTAAGTGATGGGACTCCTGATATCAATGGATTGAAATATTTAGGTTATTTATATCATTTACCAGGATTAACTATGTATAAATCAACTAATGGTACGGATTGGACTGAGGTATATAATTTAGATAGTGTATACCCATCAACTAGAGTTGATACATACACTTCAAAGACTGGTTTTTACGATATAGAAATTCCTGCTTCTGAACTTATTAATGGATATTCATATTTTAGAA
>Ga0307378_10002987_pt1 | contig 25157 bp, 23 predicted proteins | sample UN1MG_FD_202238 | JGI IMG/M metagenome (GOLD analysis project Ga0307378, IMG submission 202238) | Soil microbial communities from Risofladan, Vaasa, Finland - UN-1 | ecosystem: Environmental > Terrestrial > Soil > Coastal area > Acid sulfate soil | place: Finland: Risofladan, Vaasa | collected...
TAACGCCCGTCCGGAAGGTCGGCGCCGGGAAGCGTCCCCTGGTGGATGGTGAGGCCGGCGCGGCGGCCGGCGCTTACCGCCTTGGGCGCCAGATCCAGCCCCTCGGCTTTCCAGCCGGCCGCCGCCATCTGGGCGACGTACCGGCCGACCCCGCAGCCGAAGTCCAGCAGTCGGCCGTCACCCTCGTAAGGGAGATAGCCAATCCAGTAGCGACCCCGGAACTTGACGGCCGCCAGCGGCCCCAGCAGCGCGCGCACGGCCGCCGGCGCCCGCCGGTCGAGCGGATAGCCGCGGTAGTTGACGAGGCACCAGCAGCGAAAGCCTGTCGGCGGCGGCGGGACCCGGACCGACGCGTCGTGCGGGCTGTAGTCCGTCGGGTAGGCGAGGCCCAGCGTCTCCGGCGTCGGCTGTGGATCGGTTCGCACCAGGCCGCACCGCCGGCACGCCACCGCGTTGAACTCTCCCGGCACCGTGCCCGTCGGGTCCGTTGCCGTCAGCAGCACCTCGGCCTCGTCGGTACCGCAGTAATCGCAGGGCACCGACCGCAACTCGCAGGGCCCGATTGCGCGATCCGTTTCGCAGGCCATTGTCCTTGTGCGCATCCTTCAGTTGTGCAGCAGCATGAGCCATCCATCGCGCGTAAGGAACCGTGCCGACGATCGGGCGCGGTGGAGGTGGTGCCGAGCAGCCGCCCCTTGCCCCAGCATCAGCAGGATGAGGCTGGACAACGCGGCGGTGACAAACAGCGCGCCCTGCCGCACGAACATGCCGGCGGCCAGCGCCCCGGCCATAGCCCAGCCCGCCACCCGGCCGTGATGTTTTCGGAGGTAAGCAAAGAGGCTTCGGAACAGGTAAACCCTGGCCAGGCCTCTGCTGGCCGATACCCCCCCGACGTGCGTAATGCGAGCGTCCGCCGCAAAACGCACCCGATAGCCGCTACGGATGAGGCGGCAGCACAAGTCCACTTCCTCGAAGTACACGAAGAACCGCTCATCCAACACACCGACCTCAGCGAGAACCTTTCGCGGCACACAAAGGGCTGCTCCCATTAGCGTGTCCACGTCCGCAGAGTTGTCATAGTCGAAGTCAGCCATCTTATACTGGCGGTACAACGGCTTCAGAACGCGCAGAGCCCGAAGCGGTGTGTACTGGTGCAAGAGAGCCGCGAACGTCGGCAGCGAGCGGACGGACCGCTGAGTCGTGCCGTCCGGATTCTCAATCCGCGGGCCGCACGCCCCGATGTCCGGCGCCTCGTCCAGGGTCTTGACGAGCACGTCGAGCGCGCCGGCGAGGACCACCGTGTCGGGATTCAGAAACAGGATGTTCCGGCCGCGCGCCACGAGGAAACCCTGGTTGCTTGCCGCGGCAAACCCGCGGTTCGTCTGGTTCGCAATCCGCCGGACGCTGCCGAATCGCTCTGCCACCAGGGCAACGGTGTCGTCGCGGCTCGCATTGTCCACAACGATGGTCTCGAACGACACCGTTCCCTCGTAAGCCTCGAGGGAGGCCAAGCAGTCGGCCATCGCGTCGCGGCAGTTCCATGAGACGATGATAATGGAAACGTCGGGTTCCATCGGCCGTGTCCAAATCCGAAACTCGCACGATAGTCTGCGCGCGGAACGGAGCGATTAGCACATACTATACCGGCCGGGCGCCTGCCCGGCAATCGTTGCTCCACTGGCGGCCTGTAGCGCCTTATCGCGCCGACATCCTCACGTCTGGACCGCGCTGCGCGCGCGGCAGCGCTGTTCGTGGCGCGCAATCTGCCGCGCCTTTCGGATCACCCGGTGAATAAGGTGCTTGTGGTCGGGACCAAGACGTCGTGTTTTAAAGTAGGCGTGCGCGAAGCGCAACCGGTCCGCATCCGTGAACACTCGCGAACGAATATGCGTTGCCGGCGAAGGCCACGATGAGAAGAGCAGGGCGGCCAGGTCCTTGACGATCCGTCTCCGCCGCACGCCCCGCCGCGGGCGCTCGACGCGTTGAAGGTCGATCAGGTGAAGGATCGGATTCGCCGACGGCTGCCGGCGGACGAGGATATGGCACAGATAAAGGTCGCGGTGGACGAAGTCGTTTGCGTGAAATCGCCTCACAAGCCGCGCAAGCGCCCGGATCAACCGACGTTTTGCCGCAACGGCTTCGCGCGAGTGCTCTTCGCCAAACGTGTTTTCAAAATAGACGTCGGCCTGGACGGCGTCCGGCACTTCTTCGGTAATCAGGCAACTTTGCTCGCGCCGGCCACTGTTTGCGAACTCCTCGCCGATGGCCGCACACCGCATCGTCGGGATGCCGACGTCGGTCAGGCGGACGATGTTGCGGGCCTCGCGCACCGCCATGGAGAGCGGCGGTCCTAGGTTCAGCGTGCGCCGGATTTTGGCGTGAAGCGGCACCCGCGTATGGCGCTTAATGAACAACGCGCGCGTTCCGCCGGCCGGGTTTGGCAACTCGACGCGGACGGTTGATCGCCCGGGCGCGAGGCGACTCGTTGCGCCGCCCTCGAACGCCATGATTGCATCGAGGGTCAGAAGAGAGGCCGCCTCGAGAACCGGCCGGAACGCTTCGTTCACGTGCAGTCGGCCGCCGTCCACCTCGACAAACTTTTCTTCCGCCAGGGGGGCCATGCCCGGCGGGGCCACCCGCCGGGCATGAATCAGATGGGGATCCTGGCCGCGGCCCTTGATTCGGCGTGCGATGCGCTTGATGCGGCGAATCAGACGCTGCGCCTTCCGGTCCAGCTGGCCCTGACCCAAGTAGGCGTGAAGGGCTGCCATATAGTCGTCCCGCCCGACACCAGGCGCCTGCGTCGTAGCATAAAGGGCCGCGAGGTCCGCCGCCCTGCGCCTCCGCGTGTAGCGCCGCAGACGTTGCGCGTCGATGAACACCACCCGCGGCTCGTCGGCGCCGGTGTCTTCGAGGTAAACGTGCTTGGCGTAGAGATCGGGAAACGAAAAATGCGCGCCGTGAAGGCGGCGGATGGCGCGGCCCGTCGCCCGCGCGACCGTGTCAATGGAGTAAGCGGCCGAGTCGGCCTCCCCGCCCTCGGTCAATTGATGAAGCCAGAAAGCAAGCGAAGAACCGCGCACCTCGCGCACCGCCAACAGCGTCCGCGGTTTGCCGGGCCCTGAACTTTGGCCCCAGGCCACCGGCTCAGCCACGGGGACGCCGGCGGTGCGGAGGCGGCGGAGGTTGGACCACTCGCGTGCGGCAGCGGGCGCCGGCCATCTCAGCCGGAACACGTCCGCCCAGTTCCTTCGTGCCGCGCCGCCCCACCAGCGCTTCAGATAGATGACCACCGCGCCGCTCTCAGGAGTGCGAAGTTCGATGCGCGAAACGGACCGCTCCCGGTGGCCGTCCACGCGAGACGCTTCCCCCGCCGCGTAAAGCGCATCAAACGTGGCCAAACCATTGGCCTCGATCAGCGCCGCGTAATCGGGATGAATGTGCAGAGTCGCCATGCCGCGTTACCGGTCGAGCGAATCGTCGTTCAAGAGTTCGCGGGCCAGGTCGGAGCCCATAATCCGCCGCAGCGCCCGCCGCACCTTCTGATTACCGCGCCAATGCCGGACGCCTCCGCGCGCAAGGAACGCCGTGGCGTGCGCGACGTGTTCAACGTACTCGTGCATTTCCTCCGGCGGCAGCCTCACGCCTTTGTATCCGGCTTCGAGGAGCCCGCGGTAGAGCAGCGCCCCCGTCGAGTGTTCGGCCGTCGGCTGGAAATTCAAGCCGAGTTCTCGCACGACGTCCAGACGGTAAACCGCGCAGTACGACCGCGGGTACCACACCGGGGGTTCGTGTTCCGCCTTTGGCGCCATGCCGACCAGGCGTCGAAAGAATGCCTTCATTCGGCGTTCGTCCCAGAGTCGTTTCATGGCCCTGTACCAGCGCGGGCCGGTTTCAATTTTGTCGGACCCGAGCGCGGCGGCGCGCGGCTCCGCCTCCAGGCGTGCAATCAGGCTCGCCATCCAACCTTCGCGCCGCACGATCGTGTCGGTGTGGAGGCTGACGAGCCAGCGTCCGCGCGCGGCCCGCAGCCCCGCGTCCATCGCGCTCGCGTGGGCGCGCACGACGTCGGTTTCCGCCTCGCCCCCGCGCTCAATGAGCCGGATCCAGCCCACCCGGCGCAAATAATTCAGCGACCCGTCCCCAGAGTTGTTATCCACCACGATGGCCTCGAACGGATGGGCCGTCAGACGCCGGATAGCGCGCAGGCACAGGCGCATCAACTCCTCCGTCTGGTAGTGGGGAATCACGATGGATGCGAGGTCCTCGGGCGTCAGCCGTCCGTCGCGAATGGCCTCCAGTTCATCGCGATCCAGCATCCCTAAACCACCCTCTATGCACGGTCCCGCTCGAGTGCCTCGGTGAGCGCATCAAGCACTTCCTCCGGCTCAATCTTCCACATACATTCGGTCGTTCCTACAGGACACGTTGGCCTTTGGCAAGGCCCGCAAGGCGGGACGGACTGAAGGCGGACCTCCTTCTCGTACCAGGTTTCCGTCCAGCGAACGTCCGTGGGCCCGAAGAGGGACACGACGGGCCGCCCCAGGGCCGCCGCATAATGCCTGAGGCCGCTGTCGATGGCGACCATCGCCCGGGCGCGCCGGACGACGGCCCGCGCGGAAGCCAGATTGATGCCCTTATCATGGAATGTCGCGCAGCGTCCGCCAGCCGACTCGATAATGGTCGTTGCGAGGTCGGCGTCGGACGGCGCGCACAAAATGGCGGAATCCAGACCGAACTTTGCCCGCGCCTCTCGGACAAGCGTCCCCCAGTGAACCGGCGGCCAGCGTTTCGACGGCCCGAATGCCGCACCCGGGCACAAAAGAAGCGTTCGCTCCGGCGTAAGGCCGGCCGCGCGGTAGGCCGCTTCCGCTGCGGCTTCGTCCGCTTCCGTCGGGAAAAGTTCCATGCGGAGGTCGCCTGTGGGAGCGCCGAGGACCTCGGCAAGTCTCAAGTAGTACGCAATCTGCGGCGTGGGGACGAAGCGGCCGCCTCTCTTCTCGGGTTGAATGCGGTCGGTGAGCAAGGCCCCGCGGCCGCCCCGATCGTACCCGATACGCCGCTTGACGCCAGCCAGGCGGAAGAGCAGGGCACTTCGGAAACTGTTCGGCAGGAGGACGCCGACGTCAATCACCTCCTTCCGAAGGCGCGACGCTGCACGAAGAAATTCAACGGCCGACTTGTCGGCTTCGATGAACGCATCCGTCCAGGGGTTGGGGTCCATCACCGGCCGCACGTAGGGGCGCACCACCGCCACGATGCGGGCGTCGGGAAAACGCGTCCGAAGCGCGCGGAGCACCGGCGTGGCCATGACGGCATCGCCGACCCAACTCGGCAATGCCACAGCCAGCCTCATGGCTGCCTCTCAATCACGAGAAGCGTGACGACCAGTAACTGCAGGAAAATGGCGACCGGAAGCATCACCGCCCGCTCGCTGCCCACCAGACCCCAGACGCCGACAAAGAGCGCCGCCGCCTGAAGGACATAGGCAAACAGCCGAACGGCAGACAGACTGGCCGATTCCTGGGCGCGGCCGATGCGGCGAAGTTCCGTCAAAACGGCCCGAAGAAGTGCCGTCGTGTCTTGCGGGAAGTGCTGCACCTTTTCGCGCGGCTGCCTCGAAAAACACTCGGAACACAAGAAGAGGCCGTCGTGGGAACCGGCCGTTCCGGCCTCCAGCGCGGCAGGCGGGATCACCTGACCGCAGCGAGCGCATGTCTTCACAGGTGGCCGATCTTCGAGTGGCTCTTGTTCGGCAACTTCAGGTTGAGCCTGAGGTATACTCGGCTCCTTCGATTCGGCGGAGATGGGTTCAGGGCTCGGCGCCGGCGGGGGCTCGGGTGGCGGCACCGCGTCAGCCGGCTTTGCCCCAGCGGGCTCGCCCGCCCCACCCCGCCACGGCGGGCAAGCGCGGCGGGTAAACGTGGCGGGCTCCTCTGCAACCGGTTCCGCCTCCCCGAGGATAATATCCACGGCCTTGTTGAGGTCGGCGGCTTCGGCCGTTAGCGGTGCGACTTCGGGAGGGCGCAGCGCGTCGTGGCCGGGGGCGGCCGGCAGTTTGATGGTTCGCAGCCCCGCCGCCTGACCCGCCTGGATGTCGCGCCACGTGTCACCGACCAGCCAGGAGGCGTCGAGGTCTATCTCCAGGTCCTCGGCGGCCTGAAGAATGAGCCCCGGTTTGGGCTTTCGACATTCGCACTCCACGGCGAGGTCCTGCCGCGCGGCCTCTGAAGGGTCCGGGTGGTGCGGGCATGCGTAGTACGCATCCACGCCGACCCCAAGGAGGTCCAGTTGCTCGTCAAGCGCCTCGTGGAAGCGGTCGAGGTCCTCTTCGGTCATCAGGCCGCGGGCGATAGCCGACTGGTTGGTCACGACGACCTGTTTGAACCCTGCCTGGGCGAGCCGCGCCAGCGCCCGTGCGACGCCGCCCAGAATGCGGATGTGCTCCGGTCGGGTCGGGTAGCCCACCTCTTCAATCAACACACCGTCCCGGTCGAGAAAAACGGCTGCCTGTCCCACGTCGGTTTATTCCTTACTTTCCGCCCCGTCGCGCGTGAACAGGGCCTGTTCGATGAGTCCGCACAGAATGTGAAGAAGCACCAAGTGTCCCTCCTGAATCAGGGGGCCGGTCTCGGCGGGCACGGAAAGGCTGAGGTCGCAAAGTTCCTTCAGCCTGCCGCCGCTCTGGCCGACCAGGCCGATGGTCTTGGCGCCCTTCTTGCGCGCTCGCGTGGCGGCCTTCAGGACGTTGGCGCTTGAGCCGCTCGTGGACAGGAGGAGCAGCACGTCGCCTTCCCTGACGAGCGCTTCGACCTGCCGCTCGAAGACCTGCTCAAAACTGTAATCGTTCGCCACGGCCGTGAGGACGCTCGTGTCCGTCGTCAGGGCGACGCACGGCAGGGCAGGGCGATCGGCCATGAACCGCCCGACCAGTTCACCGGCGACGTGCTGGGCCTGGGCGGCGCTGCCGCCGTCACCGCAGACGTAAATCGTGTGCCCCTCGCGAAGCGCAGCAATGAGCACCTCAGCCGCCTGTGCGGTCGGTTTGGCCAGTTGCTCGGCCATCTGGCGGTAGAGGTCGGCGGCTTCCTGGAGACGGCGTTTGATGCGTTCGATCACGGCGCGCCTCCCTTCTGCGGCGGTCGGGCTGAGCCTTTCCGGTGCGAATGCCTCTTTTTGCAATCCGCGCCGCGGATTTGCTCCACGATCCCGCTGGTGCTGATTCCTTTGACAAGCGGCGCTAGAACGACGCGCCCGCCGTCGGACTCGACGAACGTTTGGCCGACGACGCCTTTCTCGCACCAGTCTTCGCCTTTGACGAGGACATCGGGCCGAACGGTCCTGATCAGTTCCGCCGGCGTGTCCTCGTCGAAAATAACAATGTAATCGACGGCTTCAAGGGCCGCAAGGACGCGTACGCGCTGCTCTTGCGGGCACACCGGCCTCCCCGCCTCTTTGATTGCCCGGACGCTTCGGTCGGAGTTAAGGCCGACGACGAGGACCTCGCCCTGGCGGGCGGCAAATTCGAGAAACGCGATGTGGCCGGCGTGCACGAGGTCGAAACACCCATTCGTGAAGACGACCGCCTCGCCGCGAGCGCGGTGGCGATTGAGGTCCACGAGGAGATTATCGAGAGTGCGGAGTTTGTCGCCGCTGCGCCGGGCTTCATCAAGCAGTTCCGCGGTAACCTCCTCGCGCAAGACCGTCTGGACGCCGAACTTCTGGACCTCGAGGCCTGCGGCCACGTTCGCCAGCCGCACCGCGTCCAAAAATGAACCGCCCGACGCCACCACCAGCGCGACCACCGCAATGACCATGTCGCCCGCGCCGGCGTTGTCATAGACGGGCCGGGGACGGGTCGGAACCATCCGGCCGGACTTGCCCTTGACCGCCAGGTAGGCACCCTCCTTGTCGAGCGTCACCACCAGCGCGGCCAGATTCAGTTCCTTGACCAGGCGTTGGGCGGCCCGGCGCAAGGCATCGGCGCCGGTCAGGCGCACCTCCAGGGCCGTTTCGGTTTCCACACGGTTGGGCGTCAGAAGGGTCGCCCCGCGGTATTTCGAATAGTCCTTCGCGCGGAGCGGATCCACGAGAACCGGCACGCGACCGCGCCGCGCCAGCCGGATGACCGCCCGGGCCACGCGCGGCGTGAGAACGCCTTTGTCGTAGTCGCTCAGCACGATGGCATCTGTTCGGCCAAGGTTCCGCTCAATTTTGGCGATCAGTCTGTCCTCGGCCTTGCGCGGGAGTGGCCTCGTGTCCTCCCAGTCCACACGCAGCACCTGCTGCGGGATGCGGTGCTGGGCCCGGCCCACGAAGCGCGTCTTGACGGTCGTTGGGCGGACCGGCAGACGGAGCACACCGCCCGTCTTCGCGCCGGCGGCCTTCAGGGCGTCGGTCACCTGCCGGCCGTTCTCATCGCGGCCGACCACGCCGAAGACGGCGACGTCGGCCCCCAGGGCGCGGAGGTTGCTGACGACTGAGCCCGCGCCGCCGAGGCGGTTTTCCTCTCCGGCAGCCCGCAGGACCTGAATGGGGGCCTCGGGACTGATGCGCTCCGCGTCGCCGTAAACGTACCGGTCGAGCATCAAATCGCCGACCACCGCGATGCGCGGCTCGCCCAGTCCGTCAATCAGATTAATCAGGTGGCGATACACGCAGCCGCTCCTACAGGTCTCCAAGTTCGAGCAGGATCAGGTGTCGAAGCAACGGCAGCATGATCTCGTGGTGTCCCGTCAGCCCATAGCCGCGACTCGTCGGCCGCGTCAAGACGTTCTGGTGCGGGCGATAGTGTTGAATCTGGTCGAAGTTGGCCGTCACCATCTTGTCCAGTTTCGCCCCCAGGTTGGCCGCAACAGTGTACGCTTTCATGAAAACCTCGGGAAGGAGGACGGCGGAGCCGACGTTCATCCAGACGCCTTCGGCCATGTCCGCGACGGCGGCGCACAGTTTGCGAAAATCCAAGAGCGACGCCTCGCCGATTGCCGCGCCGTCGGCCTCCGGATGCATATGGACGGTATCGGACCCGACGGCCACGTGCACCGTGGCCAGGCAGTCAAGGCGGCTGGCCGCGGCGAGGACGCTCTTGTCGGCGTAAGGAAACTCTTCACCGGCTTCGTTAATGAGGTCGCCGATGGCCTGGCCAAAGCCGCGATGCCGGCCGAGCCGAGCCGCATCGTTTAGATAGCCCGGCGTCTCCTCGACCATACCGAAGCGGCCGTCGCGCATCGTTTTGGCGGGATCCTCGCTGGTGGCGCCGTGGAAGGCGAGTTCCAGGTCGTGAATCGCCCCGGCCCCGTGCGTTGCCACTACCGTCACGACGCCTCGCTCCATCAGGTCGATGATGACCGGGCCGAGGCCACACTTGATGACGTGGCCGCCGAAGGCGATTGCGACCGGGGAATCGTTCCGCGCGGCATGGGCGATGGCTTTGGCCAGGCCGCGCAAGTTCTCCGTGACGGGCGTCGTGGGCAGCGAGTCGAAGAAGTCGGCCAGGCCGGCCTCCGGCCCCGCCGGGGCGGCAAGGTCGTCCAGATGGACCTTGTGGGCGCGATCGGAAATGGGAAGAAACTCCAGTGCCGACAGGTCAACAGGCTGATAGGTTTTTCGCTGGCGCATCGGCGGTTTCCCGAGCCGGACAAACGTCCTGGTCAGGCCCATTCGGGTCAGCCAGGAAGCAGAGAACGGACCCGGCGGGCCAGGACGTCAGCCCCCTCGACGATCTCGATTCCGACGGTCAGTGCGACGACCTCGACCGGCGCCGACCCCGACCCCTTCCTGCCCCCCAGTAGCGGCTTCCATTTTACATAATCCTTCCCGCTCGTCACAAGCATCTTCAGTCCGGCAGAGTGTGCCGCCCGCAGCAGCCGCTCGATTTCCTCCACGGTGTATGGATAGTGGTCAGGATACGTTTCCCACAGGGCGACCCGCGCGCCTAGGGCTTCAAGCGTCCTGCGGAAGGCGTCCGGATTCCCGATGCCGCACGCCGCCGCCACGTCCTGACCGCGAAGCCGACTCAGGTCCTGGCTCGAGCCGTCAAGGGCGATAAGTTCCTGCGGCCGATGCTCCGCAACGAGGATCGGCACGCCGGGCCGGGTTCGGCGCGCAAGATCTTCTTTGAGAGCGGCGAGGGCGTCCGCCTCGACCAGTTCGGCACGGGTAATGACAACGAGGTCGGCGCGGCGCAATGCCGAGGGCGGTTCCCGCAGGAGCCCTCGCGGCAGGACGTGGCCGTATCCGAACGGCAGGCTCGCATCGACCAGGACGATGTCGAGGTCGCGGGCGAGACGGCGGTGCTGGAAGCCGTCGTCGAGAATGGCGACGTCGCACGGGTTTCGCCACATCCAGTCGTGAATCGCCTGCCATCGGTCCTGGTTCTGAACGCAGGGGATGTCCGGACAAAGCCGCGCCAGTTCTCGGGTTTCTTCATTGGCTTCACCGGCGGCCGAGGCATACCCGCGGCTAATAACAAGCGGCCGCCCGCCCATCTTAGCGGCAAGTCGGGCCAGATAGGCCGCCATCGGCGTCTTGCCCGTTCCGCCAACCGTCAGGTTGCCGACGCTGATGACGGGGCGACCGATGCGCCTGACGGCACCGGGCAAGCGAAAGCGTAGATTGCGCAGGAACAGCCCGGCGTGATACAGCCCCGCCATGAGCCAGAGTCCGAAACGGGCGAGGGCGGCTCCCAGACCGCGCTGCTCGCCCGAGATCAGCGGCAGCCAGACCTGCCGTCGGTCCGGCGTAGTGCCCGGCTGTCCGGTTGAACGGTTCGCTTCCATAGACAGGACCGAACTTTCCGGGGCGGGCCTTCGCCCGCCGTAGGGCTACGGCTCTCCACAGGCGAGTCGCCGTGGCGACCCGCAGGCGGGTCAGCGCCCCGCCAGCCGCTTGATGACGGCCTGTCCCATTTCGCGGGTTCCGACCGCCGTCGGGTCGTCGCGATGCGGTTTCAGGTCGTAGGTGACGTGCCTCCCCTCAGCGACGACGGCCGTGACGGCCCGCTCGAGGCGGTCGGCGGCGTCGGCCTCGCCCAGGTGACGCAGCATCAGGACGCCCGAAAGGATTAAGGCCGTCGGGTTGACCTTGTTGAGACCCTTGTATTTCGGCGCCGAGCCGTGCGTGGCCTCGAAGATGGCGCAGTCGTCGCCGATATTGGCGCCGGGGGCGACGCCCAGCCCCCCGACCAGGCCCGCGCACAGGTCGCTCAAGATGTCGCCATACAGGTTCGGCAGAACCAGGATGTCATACAGTTCCGGCTTTTGAACCAATTGCATGCACATATTGTCAACAATACGCTCTTCGAACTCGACATCGGAGAACTCGTTGGCGACCTCGCGGGCCACTTCCAGCCACAGACCGTCCGTGTGCTTCATGATGTTCGCCTTGTGGACCGTGGTCACTTTCCTGCGGCCGTTGTCGCGCGCGTAGCGAAACGCGAACCGGTGGATCCGCTCGGTCGCCTCGACGCTGATCGGCTTGATACTGATGCCCGTGGTCGCCTCGCCGGTGACGATTTTTCTGTCGGTGCTGAGCCTGTTAATCGTCTGGTAAAGGGTCCGGGTGGTCTCTTCGCCTTTCTTGAATTCGACACCGGCATAGAGGTCCTCGGTGTTCTCGCGCACGACGACCAGATCGACGTCCTCGTACTTGGAGCGGACGCCCGGATAGGACTTGCACGGCCGCAGGCAGGCGTACAGGTCGAACGTCTGGCGCAGGTGGACGTTGACGCTGCGAAAGCCTTTGCCGACCGGTGTCGTGATGGGCGCCTTCAGGGCCACCCGCGTCCGCCGGATGCTCTCCATCAGGGCGTCGGGCAGGGGGGTGCCGTACTTCTCGAGGCACTCGGTGCCCGCTTCCTGCTCGTCCCAGGCTACACGTGCGCCGGTGGCGTCGATGCAGGAGCGCACTACGGCTGCCAATTCCGGCCCGACACCGTCTCCCAGAATTAAGGTGACATCATGTGCCATGCCAAAAACTCTTCAATCGACGGGCCCCGGCGGGGCCGATTATGCTGCTTCGCTCGTCGGCAGACAGCAAATGCTAAGAGGGGGCCGCAGGCGTGTCAACAGTTTTGGATACCCGAGGGGAGAAGCGCCGGCAAATCCGCCAGCGTTTGAATGGACGCATCGGGCGGAGGATCCACGGCATCTGGAAAGCATGGCCGTCGCGCAATCAGGACCGTGCGCAGCCCTGCGCCATGGGCGCCGGCGATGTCGTCGCGCGGGCTGTCGCCGACAAAAACGGCCCGGCCCGCCGCGACCCCGAGTTGACCGAGTGCCTCGCGAAAGATTTGAGGATCGGGCTTCCGAAATCCCACGCCGGAACTGAACAACCGGACGTCGAGAAACGGCGTCAGGCCGAACTTCTCAATCTGCTTCTCCCACAGATAGTCCGGCGTGCCCCAGGGCGTATTGGAGACGAGGCCCAGGCGATACCCGCGCGCGCGGATCGCCTCGAGCGCCGGCAACGTATCCTCGCAAATCCTGCCGGTGGCCATCAGCGGCCGAGCACACGCCTCGGCAATCGCGGGCAGCGTGCGTCCGCTCGCGCCTCGCACCATCCGCCTGAGCGCCATCGTGATTCGGTGGGGCAGGGGGGTGTCCGGCCGCGCCGGACCGCGGCGCGCATGAGCCTCATCGGGCGGCGGGACGGAAGCGGCCGGCGGGAACCGTTCCTCCTCCGGCCGGATGAGGAACCCGTAGACCGCGTCCACGCACTGGCCGAGCACGGCCGGCCAACTCGGCACGGCGTACTCGACCAGTGTCCCGCCAAGGTCAAACAGAACGGCTTTCACGCCGGTGAACACGGCTTCTGTCCCTCATCTACGTCGCTCTAAAACAGGCGGTATGAGTAGGCGGCGTTGTCGGGGTCGAAGTCCTCGTCCATCAGGTCCGCATTGATTTCAAGGTCCGTGTAACGGTAATCGCTGAGCAGCGTCCCGTCCCAGAGATACGCCTCTGTGCGGACGGGAATCAGAAACTGTTGATCGATAAAAATGAATAACTGGTGCGAGCGGTAATCGTGCTTCCTGGGGAGCACGCGCTTGATAACATAAGCGGGCCGCCCGGCCTCCTCGCGTACCCCCAGGTATTCGAGGACAAGGTCGCCGTTGGCCTTCGCCTGCTCGCACTGCGGGATCACGACCCTGAGCATGTTCCCGAGGCCGGCGTAGGTAACGGGCCGGCGGCTGTGGCGGTTGGCGATCTTGCCTTCCGGGTCCAGGCTGACTTTGCGGAAGATGAAGCCCAGCAGCCCGCTCGGATGGACCACCGCTTTGTTGTCATGCTGCCCCTCGACGTAAATGACTTCCTGACCGTTCGATGGGTCGGCAGTCCACTTCATGTAAACGCTGAACGGCTGCTCGCGAAACTTCATGAAGATGGTTTCGGGCTTGCGGACCTTGTCGCCGACCCGCTCGTGCTTGTGGAATTGGCACGCGTAGGAGGTCACCTTCGCTTCGTACCATTTCAGACTGAGACGCAGAAACTCCAGCGGGTCGCGCCGGGCCAGCGCTTCGACTTCCTCGCGAGGCTGCGGATAGACGGCCTGCTCGGCCGCAACGGAAAGTTTCTTGCCGGCCGGCGTTTCGGCGCACAGCAAAGATCCCACAAGGGCGAGGAGAAGGAGCGGCCCCGGCAGCCTCAACGTAACCCGTAGCGAGCGTGCGTTGCAACCCGAGCGCCTCGGCACACGCTGCGTCAAGGTGGGCACGACCATGGAGCGTCCCTTAGCGAGGCGTTGCCGGCTCGGCGCCGGGGGCAATACCCCGGGTAAGGAGGAGAGGAAACAGGGCATGGATCCGCTTCTGGGTCACCTCCCGGAAGCCCACCCCCTCAAGCAGCCGCACCATCTCGTGCGACTCCACGTGCCGCACATCCCCCCCTTCCACACGGGTAATGACCAGATCGTAGATGATGCGTCCGGCCCAGTGGTCCGGCCAGCCGTCGATCACCAAGAGCCACCCGTCCGCTCGCAGGACCCGCAGCATCTCCCGAACCACCGCCTTCGGATGTGGATAATGATGGAAGGAGTTGGCGCACGTGACCGCGTCGAACGAGCCGGTCGCGAACGGAAGGTGCTCGCTGTCGGCCACCGTGAGGCGCACGGAGCCCGGGCTGCCGTTCACCTTGGGGCGCGCCCGGTGGAGCATTGGCTCGCAGAGGTCCAGGCCCACCGTATGCCAGCCCCGCTCGGCGAGGCGAACGGCCAGTTCCCCCGTCCCGCAGCCGATGTCCAGAACGCGGGCGGGTTTACCTGCCGTGGCTTGCTCACACGGTCCCAACTCGTTCAGCAGTTGGCTGTGCGCCGGCTCGAAGAGGAACCGGTTCAACCAGTGCGTGTCATAGGTGGCGGCCCAGTTACAGAACTCGTCGTGGGCCTTCTGTTTGAGCTTGTGTTTCACGGTTCCTTGCTCTCGCCTTCTCCGCCCCGGCACGGGCGGGCCCAAAACCCCGATCGGCGGAGACGGCATGCCCCTCGCCCGATTCTATCGGCCATCCTCGCCGCCATTCTACACCCGAACCGCCGGAAAGCCAACCCCCGAATGTGAATTTGCCGTGAAGCAGCCCGCACCCGGCCACCGTTTCGTGGATTGGCGGTAGGCGGAGGGCTGGCGGCGGCCGGAACGGGGCCTCCACAGGCGCCTTCTGACCACGTGCGCAGCAGTTCTGTTTGTGATGGCCTCACTCGTTCCTGACCCGGGCGGTCGAGGGGTTGGCGGCGGCGGTGACCGCCGACAGGGCCGGGATTTGGCCTTGACCGCGTGGGCCGCTGCCGGTATCATATCGTGCAAAGAAGGCTTCCGGAAAACCGGCAAGCGAGACACAGTGGAGGACAGGGGGCCGGCTCGTCCGAGTGGAGTCTGAGATTTCAGATCTCCGATTTGCGCGGCCCGGCCCGAGACACGAGCGATGCCGACGGTCAAACTTCCTGACGGAAGCGCCCTGGAAGTGGCCGAAGGGACAAGCGTCGCAGAGGTGGCCAACCGGATCGGTTCAGGCCTGGCCCGAGCAGCCGTCGCTGCCAGGCTGAACGGCAAGTTGGTGGATCTGTCGCGCGTGCTCGAATCAGACGGCGAGCACGACGTGGAGATCCTGACCGACAAAAGCGACGAAGCCCTCTCGATTTTGCGCCACTCAACCGCTCACGTGATGGCGGCGGCCGTGCGCCGGCTCTACGGGGATGGTGTGCGCTTCGGCATCGGCCCGGCCATCGAGGACGGCTTCTATTACGACTTCGATCTGCCGGAGCGAATCAGCGACGAGGATTTGACGCGGATCGAAGACGAGATGGCCCGCATCATCGCCGCCGCCGAGCCGTTCGTGCGCGAAGGGGTCCCGACGGCCGAGGCGCACCGCCGGATGCAAAAAGACGGCCAGTGGTGCAAGGTCGAACTGCTGGACGATATCGCGTCGGGGAAACTCGCCCAGGGGGAGCAACTGAAGGACGCTGAAGCCAAGCCGGAGGCGGCCGAAACGGTCACGCTCTACCGGATGGGCGAGTTCGTGGACCTCTGCCGCGGACCGCACTTGCCGGACGCCGGCCGCATCCCCGCCTTCAAACTCCTGAATGTCTCGGGGAGTTACTGGCGCGGCGACTCGACGCGGCCGATGCTCCAGCGCATCTACGGCACCGCGTTCTTCTCGAAAAAGGATCTCCAGGAGCACCTGGCGCAGCGCGAAGAAGCCAAAAAACGGGACCACCGCCGCCTCGGCAAGGACCTCGACCTCTTCAGTTTCCACAATGAGGGGCCGGGCTTTGCGTTCCTCCACCCGAACGGCATGATCCTGCTCGAGGAGATCCTGGGCTTCTGGCGCGAGGTCCACCGCGAGGCGGGCTACGTCGAGGTTCGCACCCCTATGATCCTGAGCGAGGACCTCTGGCACCGAAGCGGCCACTGGGACAACTACCGCGAGGCGATGTATTTCACTCAGATCGACGACCAGTCCTATGCCGTCAAGCCCATGAACTGTCCCGGCGGCCTGCTAATTTACCTCGAGCGTCCGCATTCCTACCGCGAGTTTCCGATGCGCGTGGCGGAGTTGGGTCTGGTGCACCGGCACGAGAAAAGCGGCGTCCTGCACGGGCTATTGCGCGTGCGGCAGTTCACCCAGGACGACGCGCACATCTTCTGTCTGCCGGAACAGTTGCGAGAGGAGATCATCGGCGTCATCGACATCGCGGATCGGATATACCGAACGTTCGGCTTCGACCGGGTCCGGGTCGAACTTTCGACGCGGCCGGAGCATTCCATCGGCACCGACGAAATGTGGGAGCATGCGACGGCGGCGCTGCGCGACGCGCTGGAGGCTCGCAACGTCCCGTACAAGGTCAACGAAGGGGAGGGGGCCTTCTACGCCCCGAAGATCGACTACCACATTCGCGACTGTCTCGGACGCTCATGGCAGTGCGGCACAATTCAGGTGGACTTGGCGATGCCTGAGCGGTTCGGGTTGACCTACGTGGGACCCGACAACGCGGAACATCGGCCCGCGATGATCCACCGGGCCGTCCTCGGCAGCATCGAGCGATTCCTAGGCATCCTGATCGAGCATTACGGGGGAGACTTCCCACTCTGGATGGCGCCGGTTCAGACCATCATCCTCCCGGTCAGCGACCGGTTCAATACCTATGCGGGCAAGGTGACCGATACGCTGCGGGCCGCGCGCCTGCGGGCCGAGGTGGACGGCTCAAGCGACAAGGTCGGCGCGAAAATCCGCCGCGCCAGCGCCCGCAAAATCCCTTACATGCTTGTCGTCGGCGAGAAGGAAGCCGGGGCGGGCTCGGTCAGCGTGCGCGACAAGGCGCTCGGTGACCTCGGCCCGGAGCCGGTCGAGGCGTTTATCCGGCGCGCGAGAGAGGAGATCGAAGCGAGGCGGCTCAGGCCGCACCAGAGTGAGTCCGAAACCCGCGCATCGTAAACGAACCGGAACCCAGGTAAGGAGGCAGGCTTGAAAGAGGCAAGACAGCGGGTCAACGATCAGATCCGTGTTTCGCCGTTGCGAGTAATTGGAGAAAAGGGCGAGCAGTTGGGGATTCTGGAGCGAGACGAAGCGATCAACCTGGCTTCGGAGGCCGGACTGGACCTGGTGGAGGTCGCCCCGAACGATCGACCGCCCGTCTGCCGCATCATGGACTACGGGAAGTTCAAGTACCGCCAGTCCAAGCGGACGCACAAGGGCCGACACCATGAAGTCCACATGAAAGAGATCCGCATCCGGCCCAAAACCCAGGCCCACGACCGGGACTTCAAGATCCAACGGGCCCGGTCCTTCCTCGAAAACGGGGACAAGGTGACGGTCAATATGCTGTTCCGGGCGCGCGAACTGAGCCATCTGGACTATGCGCGGCAGAACATGCTGGCGTTCGTCGAGCAGTTGGCCGATGTCGCGAAGGTCGAGCGCGGGCCCGACCGCCTCGGCCGCCGCATGATCCTCATTCTTACCCCGAAGAAGAGTTCCTGATTTGCCGACCGGATCAGGACCGGAGAACACAGGCCGGGCTCGCCGATCGGCCGTCGGCGGCGGGCTCTTAGGGAGATACAAGCACAGCAAGGAAAGATAAGCAATGCCCAAGATGAAAACCCATAAAGGAATAGCGAAGCGCATGAAACGCACCCGCAAAGGCACCGTCACGCGCAGCCGTGCGAACCGCGGACACCTGATGAGCGGCAAGCGCGGCACGCGTAAGCGCCGCCTGCGAAAGAAAGGCCGCGTGGTCACGAAACAGGCACGAGCGTATGCGCGACTGCTCGGCGGCTGACGCCGGCCCACGCCGAGGAAAACCAGGAGATCCATTATGCCACGAACGCGTAAAGGAGCCGCCAGACGCCGGGCCAGGAAGCGCCTCCTTCGACGAGCCAAAGGCTATTTCGGTGCGCGCAGCAAACTGTATCGGGTCGCCAAGCAATCGGTGATGAAGGGCGACCAGTATGCCTATCGTGACCGGCGACGCAAGAAGCGCGACTTCCGCCGCCTCTGGATCACACGCATCAGCGCCGCGTGCCGACAGCGGGAGATGCCATATAGCCAGTTTGCGGGAGGCCTGAAGAAGGCCGGCATCGAACTGGACCGGAAGGTCCTGGCTGATCTCGCCGTCAACGATCCCAAGGCCTTCGACGCCGTCGTCGGCCGGGCAAAAGCCGCCCTGGAGGAGAAGGGGTGAGCCGACTCGAGGACGTCGATATCCTTCGCAGCGAAGCATTCGCTGAGATCGAGCAGGCACTCGACGCCCGCGCGCTGGAGGCCGTGCGCGTCGAGTGGCTCGGCCGCAAGGCCGGACGCATTACGGCGCTTTTGAAGTCGATTCCGTTGGTCGCGGCGGAGGAGCGGGCGGCCTTCGGAAAGGCCGTCAACACCCTGAAGGCGGATGTGGCGGCACGGTTGGCCGAGCGGGAGTTGGCCCTCGGCGAGCCGTGCGCCGAGCGCCCCGCCGTGGACGTGACGATGCCGGGGCGTCGGCCCCGCCTCGGTCGCATCCATCCGACGCTCCGCGCGATGCAGGAGATGATTGAGATCTTCGGCCGGCTCGGCTTCGAGGTGGCCGAAGGACCCGAGGTCGAGGACGAGTGGCACAACTTCGTCGCGTTGAACATTCCGCCCGAGCACCCCGCACGGGACCCCCTTGATAACTATTATCTGACCGACGACGCCCTGCTTCGGACACAGACCTCCACCGTGCAGATTCGCGTGATGGAAAATCGTCTGCCGCCGGTCCGCATCATCGCGCCGGGCCGCGTGTACCGGCCGGACACGGTGGACGCGGGCCACTCCAACATGTTCTATCAACTCGAGGGGCTGTGGGTTGACAAGGGCGTCACCTTCGCGGACCTCAAGAGCGTTCTCTCGACGTTCGCGCGGGCGTTTTTTGGCCCGGATGTCCGCACGCGGTTCCTGCCAAGTTACTTCCCCTTTACCGAACCGAGCGCGGAACTTTACGTGTCCTGCATACTGTGCGACAGCCGGGGATGCCCCGCCTGCAAACGCACCGGATGGATCGAGATCGCCGGGTGCGGAATGGTGGACCCGAACGTCTTCGAGGCGGTGGGCTACGACCCGGAAGAGGTGACCGGTCTGGCGTTCGGGTTCGGGATCGAGCGTCCCGCGATGCTCAAATACCGGATTAACGACATTCGCCTTCTGTTCGAGAACGATGTGCGGCTTCTGCGGCAGTTCTGAACGCCACGCCGCGCGCCGAGACGTCCCGGGAAGCCCCCCGGGCGGCTCAGAACAATTCTTTCCGCGGCGTGGCAGTGATGGAGGCCTCCGTTGCCGCCTTGTCGCCGACGAGTTCGAGTCGAACTTCACAAGTGGGCTGGTTGTCGTCCGACACCACGAAGGAGTGAACGAATCCGGTAAGCGTGGCCGGTGTGCCGCCGTCCACGGTCAGGGTGAGGTCCCCCCCGTCCTCGCCGTCCCATTCGTAGGCGCGGGTGCTGCCGTCGGGCATCGTGATGGTCACGACCTTGTCGTCGCCGTCCGGCACGCTGAACGAGTCGGCGCGGCGGATATCGCGTGCGATACGGTCGAGCACGCCGCGCACCCGCGCAACAAGGTCGGCCTTCTCGGTGTTGTAGGCGTGGGAAACCTGCGCTGCATGGATGCCCATGGCCGCTGCGGTGACGAGCAGGGCCATCAGCGCCAGCGAGATGAGCATCTCGGCCAACGTGAAGCCGCTCTCACAAGACCGCGTATGCATCGCTCACTCCTCGTAAGAACCGGGGACGCAAGCCAGGACATAGATAGCGACCATCCCGGCCGGTTCCCCCGCCACGTTTGCCTTGTCGATGGTCATTGTCAGATTGCCGCTCACGAGGAAGTTCGAGTCGTTCAGATTCATGACCCCGCCGCGGATTGCCGCGCTGACGTTGCCTGCAAAGTCAAACGAACTGGCGACGATCCAGCCGGAGAGCATACTGGAGTTTCCCCTGAACTTTGTGCTGAAGCCGGGCGCGAGGAGAAACGAGCCGGTCAGTTCGCGCAGGCCGTCGAACTCACTGTCCGGAGGCAGGTTTTCAACCCCCGAACTGGTGACGTTGCCCCCAAAGTGAATCTGGTTTGTTGAAAGGTCTTCGATCTCAGGTTGCTCGGCAACGATGACGCCGCTAATCGTCGCGCTGCCGTTGAACGTCACGACGTTGGGTGACTCGATGTAGAGCACGCCGCTAATCGTCGTGTTCGCGTTGAACGTGGGGTTGGTTCCGGCGGGGATACGGATGTTCGTAAGCGTGTCATCTCCGTCGTCTTTGTCTTTTTTACCTTTGTCCTTACCGCCCCCCGAGTTGCCGGTGTAAATGTTCGTGGCATAAGGTTCGAAGATGCTCACGTCAATTTCAGGCCATGGCAGCTCCATGACGCCGTATATCTGATCGCCCCCTATCGAGGCGCTGTCGGATTTGATGATTTGCGCGTTGAGGTTGGAGACGGCCGCATCACCGGAAACGCTGCTGTGGCCCCCCATGTCAATCGCCTCAATGTGAGAATAGGTGGCCGAGAGGACACTTCCCTCCGCATCCTGGTTGGCGCCTTCAATCTTTCCGTTGCCGGTCATCCGGAGGCGTGACTTGCTGATGACGCCATACTTGGATAGCACCGAAAACGTGTCCACAACGGCCATTCGGTACGAAACCGTGCGTACGGCATTCCCAAAGCGCCCGGTGCTTTGAATCGTGACCGTCGGGCTGGAAAGCACCCCGCCATTTGCCGTCACGGTCGCGTCAATGGTTCCCGAACGCCCCTCTTGGGTAACCATCACCGTCGGAAGGACCGCGCTGTTTGCGTCCCAGGTCAGGTCGGTCGCGTCGGCCATGGAAGAGGCGTCCCAGGCCGCCGCAATGTGGTTGGCTATCGCCTCGTGCAGGTCCTCAATGTCACTCGTGGCAGGGACCTGGAGCCCGCCGAGGTGTCGTTGGCACAAGAGCAGACCCGTCTCGGCCAGCGCGGCCGCCTGACGGCTTTCTATGCGGTTCCTGGCGATGGTTAGGTTGATATCGGCCGACGCGGCGATCGCCACGGCCATCGCCACGAACAGCGCCAGAAAAATCAACGTGAGAAGCAGAGCGACGCCCCTCGCGGCCGGCCTGTCGCTCCCCCGACGGTCCTTCATGGTTCGTCTCCACAATCTCGACCGCGCCGAGATACCAAAGCGTCGGTCGCGGCCCCCTGTTGGTCTGCACCGCTATCATTCACCGTCATCGTCGCCGCCTCCGTCGGCTTCCGTAAAAGGAACACCGGCGAAATCAAAGATATAATACGTCTGGGTGAGGACCGGATTCCCCTTGGCGAAGACTTCCACCGTGAGGCGGGCGACCTGTGCTTCAGCGGCCTCGACTTCCTCGTTGAGGTCGCTCGATGAAACCGGCGTCACGCTGATTCTTTGCGACCAGTTCGATAGATCCTCCGAGACGCCCGTGCTGAGTGAAGCGGGGCTGTAGGTCGTCCCGTCCAGGTCGAGAACGTCGTCAAAGGCCGTCTGAAAGGCCTTATCGCGGATCTCTTCCGCCAGAAACGTCCCTAGCGTGATGTCCTCGCCCCGCTGGGTGACGACCGACTCGTGGCCGAACGAGGCCACCAGGGCGGTGAAGCCGATAGCCAGCAGCGCCGCGCTGACGATCACCTCCGCCAGAGTAAATCCTCGCCGGCCGCGCCCTTGTTGGAGGCTGGCGCTTTGTCGCTTCACGGTTACCGTTCCTTCCCGAATCGGGGCGGCCGTTTGCCGCGCCCTCGTCTTTGATAGGTTACTGGTATATCCCTGGCGGTCAAATGGGGCAGGGGGGTCGCCAAGATTCCGCTTCCTCACGCTGCGGCGGGGACGCGTAACCTCTTTGTGTGCAGTGGGTTAGAGATTTGAGCCAGCCTGCTCGCTCGGGCTCCATCGCCCGATCACAGGCGGAGGTGTTGCGCGCCGTCCCCGAAAAACGGTAGGGTTTCTCCGGGCGCCGAAGATTCGATTCCTCTAATACCCCACTCGAGCAAGCCGGAGGAGTTGTCACAGGAAGCGGGGCGACACCCCTCAAGGCCGCCCCGTTCCGTGCTCTTCAGACTGCCGGCTTTCCAATCTGCCAATTTTTCGCCCCTGGAGCCGATAGATTTTCGCGTGTCGCGCGGCTATTTCACCAACTGGGACATCTTGAAGATGGGCAGGAGGATCGAGGCGGCGATGAACGCGACGACGCCGCCCATCAGGATAATCATCAGCGGCTCGATGGCGGCGGTCACGGCCTTAATCGTTGCCCTCAGTTCGCGGTCGTAGAACTCGCTGACGTTGCTGAGGATCTCGCCCAGGGAGCCGGTTTCCTCGCCGGCGGAGATCATCTGGGCCACACTACTGGGGAAGAGCGGGCTGCGCGAAAGGGTAGGGGAGATGCGCTGCCCTTTCCGCACGCCCGCGTGAACGCGGTGCCAGACCTGGGCGTAGTGCACATTGCCCGAAACCTCGGCCGTGATGGCAATCGTGTCGAGCATCGGCACGCCGGCATTGACAAGTTCCCCCATCGTCCGCAGGCCACGCGACAGGTACAGGGCGTGGCAGAGGTTCTTCAGGATGGGAATCTTGAGTTTCGCGCTGTCCCACCACACTTTGCCGATGTCCGTGCGGAGAAAATACACCGCGCCACTGATAATGGCGGCGGCCGCCACCAGGTGGATATACCAGTAGCCTCGCAGGGAGGAACTCATGGCCATGAGGACCTTCGTGGGCATAGGCAGAATGTCCTCTTTGCCCTCGAACAGGACCATGAATCGCGGCAAAACGAAGGTGAGCATGAAAATCGTGGTGGCGATGGCCAGCACGACGATGATGGTCGGGTAGATCATGGCCCCTTTGACCTGGCGCCGGGTTTCAACCTGTTGGGTGAGGTAGCCTCCGATGCGGTCCAGCATATGCCCGAACGATCCCGACAGTTCGCTGGCGCGGACCATATTGACATAGAGCGGTGAAAAGACCTTCGGGAAGCGCTGAAGGGTCTCGGAGAACTGGCGCCCCGCCTCAACGTCGCGTTTCATCGTCCGGACGATTTGCCCCATCCGGAGGTTCTTCATTTGTTCCCCGATTCCCTCCAGCGCGCTGGTCAGGCCGATGCCCGCTTTGGACATGACCGCCAACTGGCTGGTGAACGCCAGAATGTCTTTCGACCGGACACGCTGACCGAACTGGAGACCGAGAATACCTCGGCCCGGGGCCTGCTCATCTCCGAGACGCATCAGATCGATGATGGTGCCGCCCAGTTCTCGCACTTGCTGGGTGGCCAGCATCAGACTCTCGGCTTTCGTGGTTCCGGTGACCACGTGACCGTCCGCCTCCTTGAGTTGGTATTGGTATGTAGGCATGGCTTCACCTAGGCGGACAGCACTCCTTCAAGCAGTTCGGGTTGCCGGGCGTGGGACAGGGCGTCCTGGCGGCTGATGTGGCCGTTGAAGTACAACCGCTTGAGCGACTCGTCGAACAGTTCCATTCCGAGCGCCCGATTCGTCTCGATAATGTTCGGGATTTCGAAGACGCGGTTCTCCCGAATGCAATTTCTGACCGCAGGGGTGGACACCAGAACTTCCGTGGCCGGAATCATGCCGGGCTCGTCGATACGCGCAAACAGACGCTGACAGACAACGCCTCTCAACGTGTTGGCCAGCATCGATCGGATCTGGTTCTGCTGACCCGCCGGAAAGGTGTCGATGATCCGTTCGACCGTGGATGCGGCATCGTTCGTGTGCAGGGTGGAAAGGACAAGGTGTCCCGTCTCTGCCGCCGTCAGCGCCGTCGAAATCGTTTCCAGATCGCGCATCTCGCCGATTAAAATGACGTCGGGGTCTTGCCGCAGGACGTGTCGCAGCCCCGACCGGAAATCCGGCACGTCCAGGCCGATTTCCCGCTGCTCGACCGTGCACATTCTCGATTCCAGGGAATACTCGACCGGATCCTCGAGTGTGATGACATGGTAGCGGAAGCGGCCGTTCATGTGGTTGATCATCGCCGCCAGGGTCGTCGACTTGCCGCTGCCCGTCTCGCCCGTCACGAGGACCAGACCCTGTGGAAGATTGGCAAAGTCAACGGTCACGTCCGGGAGATTCAACGTCTCCAGCGGCGGCACCTGGGCGGGGATCGCACGAAACGCCAGCGCCGGGGTGCCTCGCTGAAAGTGTGCATTGACGCGAAAACGCGGGCCGCCCGGCAGGTAAACCGAAAAGTCCAGGTCCCGCTGTTGCTCGAGCCGCTCATATTGCCCGTCGGTGAGCAACTCCCGCATGAAGGCGTCGGCCTCGTCTTCCTTGACAGCCGCTTCCCCCTCGACGGGGGCGAGGATGGTGTGAATCCGCAGTATCGGCGGGTGGCCGACGATGATGTGCAGGTCGCTGGCCCCCGCCGCGACGGTTTGTCTCAAGAGCGCCTTAACTCGACTCACGGTTGCGCCTCCGTCACAGCTGACTGCGTGTGGATGTCTTCCGTCACCCGAAGCACCTCTTCGACGGTCGTAATGCCCCGGCGCAGTTTTCGTATCCCGTCGTCGCGCAACGTCAACATGCCACCCTCCTGGCAGTAGCGCCGCAGGTCCGTGACATTCGGGCTCGCTGCGACCAGGTCACGGATCGCATCGTCCAACTCCAGCACTTCGTAGATGCCGCACCGCCCGCTGTAGCCGGTGTTTCGGCAATGGTCGCACTCTTTGCCGCGATACAACTGTTCCACCTCGATCTTGTTCCTTGCGAGCGCCATCTTGACTTCGTCGCTGGGCTCGTAGGGTTCCTTGCAATGCTCGCAGATGCGGCGGACGAGACGTTGGGCCAGCACCGCGTTCACCGATGCACTGATCAGATACGGTTCGACGCCGATGTTGATGAGGCGGGTGATGCTCGACGGCGCGTCATTGGTGTGCAAGGTCGAAAGAACCAAGTGACCGGTCAGAGCGGCCTGGACACTGATCCGAGCCGTCTCCTCGTCACGGACTTCGCCCACCATGATCACATCGGGGTCCTGCCTCAGGAGCGCCCGCAGGGCGCTGGCGAAGGTAAACCCGATCCGCTCGTTAATCTGGACCTGATTCGCAAAGCCCAGGAAGTACTCGACAGGGTCCTCGACGGTGGAGATGTTAATCTCCCCGCCCTTCATCGTCAGCAGGGCCGAGTAAAGGGTCGTCGTCTTGCCCGACCCGGTCGGCCCGGTGACGA
>Ga0307378_10002989_pt1 | contig 25146 bp, 13 predicted proteins | sample UN1MG_FD_202238 | JGI IMG/M metagenome (GOLD analysis project Ga0307378, IMG submission 202238) | Soil microbial communities from Risofladan, Vaasa, Finland - UN-1 | ecosystem: Environmental > Terrestrial > Soil > Coastal area > Acid sulfate soil | place: Finland: Risofladan, Vaasa | collected...
CAGTTCAAAATCATATAAGCCACTTTTCTCGACAAAGTAATCAGGTGCAACCTGAACGAATTCATAATGACCAAATAGTATGAGAGAATCATCACCTTTAACGATTTCATGCGCTTGAGCCAAATAACCAGTTTCTAGGATTTCGACAGTTTGTTCTAAAGGAGTGTAATATGTAAACGTAGTGTCTTGATAATGACGCCTTGATGTTAGATAGAGCCCAACGAAATCATTGAGATTCTTAGCAGAATCTTCCATAGGTTCAGGAGTGGCTGAATAAGGATAAAAGGTTTGAATGAAAGAATTGAATAGTACCTCTCGAGCATACATTCCCTCATAGGAGTTAAAGGAAACAAAGAAACCAAAGTCCTCATCGGGGAGAAGAGCCATTAAACTATGGAAGAAGGATAGATCACCACCATGACCTATAACACGAACACTATTGGGAGCCATCTGGTACAAACCAAAACCGTTGAAGGGAAGATTAGGATGGGGTTGAAATTGCGGGTCTTGCATTAATTGGATGGAAGTGCTGTTTAATATTTGCGTACCATTGTAATAGCCATCATTAAGTAAGGCGATCATTAACTTAGCCATGTCTTTTGCGGAACTAGAACAAGCACCAGCGGGGGCTTGGGTGACATACTCGAACGAATTAGCAAAACCATAAATATCATAGCCAACCGCTGAATAAGCTGAGAGAGCAGCAGGAATCGGTTGTCGAAAGGTAGTGAAGTTCATTCCTAAAGGAGTTAAAATCTCATCTTCAATATATTGGTTAAAATCCTTTCCCGAGGTTACTTGAACGATATAACCAGCTAATGATAAACCATAGTTCGAGTACGCAGAAATATATCCAGGTTCATAGACTCTGGTAGGAATTGCGTGAGGAGCAAAATCTTCTAAAGTAGGTAAATAGGACAAATAAAAAACAATAGTCGTATTATGCGATTCTTCAAAACCGGCAGTATGAGTTAGGAGATGTCTTAGGGTTATGGGAGAATCAAATGTTGCTGGTAATTGGAAAGAAGAAAGGTACGTGTTGACATCCTCATCTAAATCAAGTAGACCATCTTCAACCAATTGGAGAACAGCAATTGCTGTGAAGGTTTTCGAGATAGAGCCAATCCTAAAGAGACTTTGATTAGGATCAACTAAAGAAACAGAGTTGCGATAACCGTATCCCTTAGTTAATAATATCTCATCACCTTTAACAATGGAAACAGTGGCACCCTTCAAATTATAACTATCAAATAACGAATCCATGGAAGCATCTAGAAAATCCTCCAAAACAGTACTATTGGGTGAATCCTGAATAGAGAAAAATCCATTATTTATTGATGAATCTCTTTCATAGATAACAAAATTTCCTTCATAATTACTAGTAATATTTGCTGAGCTGGAAACTAATACTGGTAAAATAATCGCACAAACAATTAATAGTAAGAAAGAAGCTAATAGATAATTTTTAATCCCAAACTTGGTGTTCAAAATATATCCCCTCTGAATAATTTCTATTAGTTGATTAATATTTTAAACTTAATTAAATAACTAGATTAAATCACAACAAATTTATAATTATGAAAATAATTTATTGATTCATATACAATTTAATTTTACTTAATCTTACATAAACGATAGAGAAAGGTAATAATTGCTTTCTAAGAAAGAAATTCTCTGTGTTCCCTCTTTCATTTATAATTCCAATAAGTGTAAACTATTTACAAGAGGATTATTGTTTTCTAATAACCAGTTGATTATACTCTGATGAACTTCAAAAAACTCAGACATTGTTTTTACTCCTTCCAATATCGAATATCTAAAGCGAAAGAAGAATTAAAACTGAAACTAAATCTGTTATTATAATTTTTAATGAAAAATATTAGTATTTATATAGGAGTGAAAATTCTTAAAAGATTAATAAAATTACTAAATTTAAACACTGAAAAATGCCAACAAAGTAATAATTTATGAAATTGTAATTAGTGAAAATCATCAGTTTTTTTGCTATTTATATTTAAAATTCTATATTAAATTTGTGAATGAAATGTTACAAATATTAATCATTAGCTCTTGTACTAAAGCAAAAAAATATTCATATACCAAACAATTGAATTGTAATAAATTTCAAATTACAAATGATATAGAAAATCTAGTAAAAGAATATCAAGAAATTTCTTGTAGAGCAAAATTATTATATGAAGGTTCTCAACACAAAAATATTCTGAAAGGAATAGAGATACTTCGAAATTACCTGAAAATTGATTTTTATATATTATCAGCAGGTTTTGGTATAATCAATGAGGAAGAAATCATACCAGCTTATGAATGCAGTTTTAGTAAAATGAAGAAACAAGAAATTATTGAACGCTCGATTAAATTAAATATAAGTAATATTTTCAAAAAACTATTGAGCAAGAATTATGACATTATCTATTTAGCCTTAGGAAAAAAATACCTACAGGCTATACCTGACTGGGATCGAATAATAGATACTATAACTATAGCTTTCACTAAATCAAAAAATGATAAAGTAATAAGTATTAAAGCTAATAATGAAATAGTTTCAAAATATAAAAAATCAGGTTATAAAGTTCATGGAACTATAGCTTTTAAAGGAGATTTTCTAAGAATAATTGGAGAGAAAATATCAAATGAACCAAATCCAAATAAAAAATTAGAAATTCTTCTAAATTCAAAAGAAAAATTAGCAAAGTTTTTACATGAAGAAATATTGGTGTCAAATTTATTAGAAAAGGGAAATCCTATACAAGGATAAAAGATATTTTGAGATTAATAAATCTCATTGAATATTAATTCAGCAATATTTTTCAAATTAACTGATTTAACTATATTCAAATTAATCTCTTTTTTATTTCTTATTGGATGTAAAGATAGAAGTTTATGCCTTTTACTATGATAAAGACAGATTTGATCTTTTTTACTTAAGATTGTTTTCAAATATTGAAAATCTTCATTTGAAAGTTTATTGTTTTCAAGGGTTGTTTGTAATGGTGTTTTTCTATATGAGAATAATTTAATCATCTCATTATCCAGTATTAGTGTTTCTCTGAAATTCTGAAAACTTTTGGTTATCTTCTGATTAATACTTCCATTTGTTATTATTATTTCTTGGACATATTGACAATATGAATCATATGTTATATGAGTTACATCTTTCCAAAGTGAATTTTCATCAGTAAATGAGTCTATAAATTTATCTTTGCTTATATTATAGAAGCTATTATTTCTTGTGACCTTTGGTTTTATGTCAATCTCTACAAGCTTCTTATGTAATGGATCAAAGGATACAACTCTATTGAAATTTCGTAATGCAAAAATCCATGCTAAACTGTCAGAACTTGATAATATTTGATTTATTTCTTTATTTCTAAGTTTGTGAAATGATAAACCAAATCCATGCAATTTTATATTTTCATAACCCATTTCAATTAATTTCTGTTTTATTGTTTTTATTATAAGAATAACATCATGGGTAGAACGACCAATAGCTATACTACCAATGCCTATTGTATCTGTTATAGCATTCTTTTCTTCTAGAAGCTTTAAACAATATAGATATTCACGAATATTGTATCCTTGAATAACATTCATAGGAGTATAATTCTCAGCATTTTCTATGTTATAAACACTGTTTTTTACTGTAAATTCAATTCTTTTTTTATTACTTGCGATTTCCAAAGGTAATATGGATTTTTCTTTTGGATCTGTACAGATAAAATCCATACATACACCGAAAGTCTTTTCTTTTCTTTTCTTGCTTTTAGCTAAATTAGAATTGAGAAAATTAGTATATTCTTCAACAGTATATGGGAATATTCCTTTTTTTCTAACAAAATCAAAAACACCAGAATCTATTATTAATTTTCCTTGATGTTTATTAGGATTAAATATGTGATTTTGAAAGCTTAATTTGGGATTATCATTGTTATTATTTTTATAGAAATTACTTGCAGATATTAATAGCGTATCTTTATTCCAATGCCCATTTAGAATTGATGAAATTGTTTGGTCCATTGGTATTACAAAGTAAAATTCTTTCAATTCAAATCCTCAGTATTATTATGTAAAATTCCTTAATAAAGCTAAAAAAAACTTTATCATATCATTTCTATAAGTTCTATCTTTAAGCAATTCTCGTAAATCATCTAATTTTTTATCATTTTTATAGAATTCTAGTACCTCATCTTGAATCATAAATCCCATTTCATTTAGTACTGATATTTTATTTATTTCATATATATCAGATGATTCTAATGCTATTGAAAGACATTTCCCAAAATCTGTAAAATGAAAAATCAGGATATACCAATTTTCAAGTATTTCGAAATCTAAATTGTACTGAGGAAATAATCCTTTGAAATGTTCTGCGTTTTCATATGAAATAAAGGGAATTCTAATTTTATCTCCTTGAACGAAATCATTGCCTAAAATATTGATTGAGGAAATTAATAAACCAATTATATATTCACTTCTTTGTCTTGTTGATGAATTCAGATAATTTTCAGGTAAAGGTCGTAATAATGGTAATAAACGACCAAAATTTCTCCAAGATTTTTTAAATATGTTATGCTCAAAAATTATTTCATGATCATTATATTTTATAAGAATTTGTGAGTTTTTTTCTAAATCTAAAAGGGTTTGGACAATCTCCTCTTCATTTTTAATTATATCAAAAAGTCTATCTAATATTTCTTCAATAGTATAATGTGTTTTTTCTAAACCTTCAAAACCCGCTGTGTTATTTATGTATAATGGAAAAAAATTAAGAATTATTGAATCACTAAGATTCCAAATGTGAATCTTTGTTAAATCAATTTTTAGCATATTTAATGGAGTATAAGAGATAAAATCATCAGACTGTCTTAATTCTGTTAAACAGATCTCAATTTCATATATACTAATTGTCTCAAAATGTGAGAATATTTGTTGTTTGCTAATAGGAGCTCCTCTAATTAAAGGCATGCATTTACGAATGATTTCCATATTACTATAAGTTATATGATCTAAAGTGCTAATTTCATGATCTTTATAATTTATTATGAATTTAAAATCAAACATTTTTGAATAATTATTATAAAATAAAAATCCAGAATTATTGTAATAATTAACTAACGCATATGATATAAGACTTGGTAAATTTTTATAATGGATTTTTTTACTCTCGTTCTCACTAAAATACTCAAGTAGTTTTCCGAATTTATCTACGGAATAAAAAGTTATATAATCAATGAAATTAGTTATTATTTCGTTTAAAATGTTTGTAGAGATATCAATTTCTAATTGTTTTAAAGAATGTATTAATCTAAAAACACCTGTTACCTTGTTCCAATCTAATGTTTTATTTTCGTTCAATAATCGACTGTAAAATTTTGGAATCAATTGATGTTCATCAGATTTTATTTTATCAAAAAAATCATATTGATTATTAAATTTGGAATCAAAATCTAAATATGATATATTCTCAATTGTTTTTATAATTAGGTTTGGATAAACGCGGATATTTGTAAAACCTTCTTGATTAAGTTTTTCAACATAATTCTCAAAAAGCCAAGCTTCCTCGTATATAGCTCCCCTACCACTAAGTATTTTTTTCTTTAATTCAGATAATTTAATTTTTGGGCAAATATTATATTCTTGAATTATTTTTTCTTTAAAATTATTCAAGATTAAAGATTCCAAAATTCACTCACCTTTTTATGTTCAAGAGTGCATTAGCATCATCACCAGCATGCCAGCTTTGTCTAGGTCTTATTTCTAATGGAATGATTTCCTCACACACATCATCAATAATTATAGCATTTCCAGGTTTTTCAATTGGTAATTCTTGTAATATATCTAGCATTGATTTAGTTGTGTAAACAGGTCTTATCTTATTCAAAGCATTTATATCACTTTCAGAGGTTATCCTATGGGTTATTAATATATCACATTGCGATATAATATCATCATGTAATGAACCAGGTCTTTGTGTAGCTAAAATTAATGATAATCCTGGTTGTCTACCTCTTCGAGCCCACATAATTATTGGTAATGATGAGGCAGTATTTCTTCGATTAGGTACAAAACGATGTGCTTCATCAACCATCATCCAAACCATTGGAAAAGGCAAGAAATTATTATCAATGCTTGATTTCACATCTAGATTTAATTCCCTGATTGTATTATGCACTTGCTCTATTTTTCTTGATTCTAATCTCTTTTCAAAAATATGTCGTGCAATTATACCAACAACTAATTCTCTGACTCCTTTGCCTCCTCTTAGATCTTCTCTAAATTCTGATAAATTAATTACAGTAACTTTTCCCTTTTCTACAATATCCTCAATTCTAGTTGGGATATCATCCCTTTTTGTGAATATCCCCCAATCATTCGCTACATTAAATCTTCTAATTAATGCTAATTGTGTTTGTTGAGCAATTTCATTTTTCCCTGTTTTTAATTCATTTATTATATGTGAAATCAGAAAATCATTCCCAGCATCTTCCTTTAACTTTTCAATAACTGTACTTAATCCCATTCCTAAAGGTGTATTATAATCTATATCAAATACATAACACCAATCAACATCTTCTAATTCACCTGGATTTAACAATAATACATCATCATATGGTATCTTTATTTCATCGAATTTAGCTTGGAATTTCCTCGGTATATAAATTTTGACATCTTCAAAACCCATTGTTTCGAGATTCCAATTTTTTAATAATAATTCCTTTTCATATTCATCATAATTACCATATTTCAATGACCAAAAAATACCCATTGTATCCATAAGTACCAAAGATAGATTATTACGTATTTTAGAATCCAATTTTAAAAATTCCTCTACAACAACTCCCATAGTGTAGGATTTCCCATAACCTTTTTTCCCACAAATTAATGCTATATGTGGTCTTAGAAAATCAAAATTTACATTGTAATTATTATCAAAAGATCTTCCGATTTGTCCAGAACAATCAAGTCCGAAACGTTCAAGATCTCTGGTACGACGCCCAATAACTCTAGTACCATCCAAAATATTTGATTCAGGTTTCATTTATTCCTCTCCTTTAATAATTTTAATCAGACCTAATTCAAGAAGATTTAAGATTATTTCTCCAAGATTCTTTTGCTCTTTTACTTTGGTTTTAATTTCTTTTATCTCTTGTCCGCTTATTGTTTCATTATGAGATAAAAAACTTAAAAATATTCCAATATCACCTTCTTCTTCAAGAATATCTGTTATGAGTTCATGCCAATTTCTAAAAAGGGCGTCTAGTCTTTTTTCAAGTAACGTTTCAGATGAAATTAATTTTTCGGAAATCTTATTAAATAAATCTTTTAATGATGATTCTGAAATTTGTCTTAATTTTAATTTATCTTCAGCACTTTTAATTTCTTTTTCGATATTTAAGATATTTCTCTCGATAAATTCTTTACATTCAGTTATTTCTTTTAATGGATTTATTAGTTTATTTTTTGAATTAAAATTTGATAGAATATCACAATCAGATTTCATTCTATCTGACAGATTTTGTATTTTTATATTAAAAGTTTCTAATTGATCATTAGCTTTAGCGTTAAAAACTTTAATATAATCTTTAGCAACCTGAATAATTTCATTTCCAGTTAATACTAGATTTAACAAGATTTGATCTATATTATCAATTTCTTTAATTTTATCATGAAAATTATCTGAGAATTCTTTAACTTTGGAAATATTTCTCCCCATATTTGATAAAACTAACATCATATCTTGATTTTTTCTAAATTGTTCATTCAAAATTTCTACTGATTGCTTAATTGAGAAATTTACTTCTTTATCAACTTGCTCTAGATTTTCTAATGTCTCTTTAACCTCATTTAAAAATTGACAGAAGGTTTCATTATCTCTTAAAGCAATAAGAGATTGATATTTTTGATTTATATCTATAGTTTTTGTTTTTATGTATAGAATTTTATTAAGATTGAGTGAGTTAATATAATCTTGTTCTTCTTGTGATTTCAATTTAGCTAAAACAGAAGCCTTATCAGTAAATGTTAATCTTGAGAGAATTTGATTGTTTCTTTTAAGTAAATCCAAACTAATTTTTTGTTTTTCCTCTAATTCATGATATTTTTCATCAACATTCGTTTTTAACGCTAAAATTTCATTATTAACAACATTATTTTTTGATTTCACCCTTTTAATAATGGATTCCAATATAGATGTATGCTGGAAGTTAGTAATTTCACCATTTTGAAAGCTTCTATCAGAATTTTCTTCTTCCTTTTCTAGATTAGTTAAATCCTCTTTTATCCGCTCATAATTGGAACAGTTATATTTTCTTAAGGTTGATATGAAATTTTTTAGTATTTGAAATTCAGTTTTTAAAATATCAGTTTTGGAATCCAAAGAATTAGAGGACAAAGAATATTTCTTGTCCTTTAGATTAATCCAACCAATACTTACATACATTTGAAGTGCTAAATCATAATATATCTTAATTGTATTTGGAAAATCACTTAAAGCTTTTCTGATTTCAGTTGTTGATTTTTCTCCATCTTTCAATAGATAATATGTTAAGGCTGATGGAACGTTTTTAATAATAGCATCATTAAATGAATTAAAAGAGATACTACGTACATTTTTATCTAAAATACCATAGGAAATCAATTGATTAATTTGAGTGCCTTTAATACCAAGCTTTTCTAAATCATTTTGGTTAAATATTATTGAAGTTGAGATTAATTCCCTAAATTTCTCAACTTGTGAACTTACCTTAAGTGCTTCAATAGTATTTTTAGATATTTTAGGCATTATCAAAGATGTTTTTTGAATAAATAATTCAAGTATTTTTTCTTTTATTAAACCACCTAATTTTTGCTCGATAGAAAAAATCTTATCATTAATTAGATTCCTTAATTCATCTGCCATTTCAGTTGTTGTTGAACTATAAAGATTTAGTCCTGAAATCAATGCTGAAAAACTATTTACTCGTATGGAATCTTCTTTATACTTAATATCTATAAAACCTGTATCTATTTTTCTTTGAATTAAAACATCGTCTATTTTTGGTTGCCTTAAATAATCATTAATTGTTGTAATTGTTTCTGCTGAATCGTCTTTTATAAAATCAATTAATTTAATCCAATGTGATTTACCCCATATGAATTCTTGTGGATGTTTATTTGAGATATCTAGTTTCTTAGGGGGTTTTAGAGACAGAATTACTATTAGATGTGGTTGTTTTGATTCAGTCATAAATTGAAGTATTCTTTCCTTTATGTGATCAGGTTCATCATTTCCTATACTGAAATATAATGTGAAATAAATGGTCTGAGAAACATCTTTATAATGTTCAAGTGAAAATTTAATAAAATCAGTACCTGAGGAAATTGAATTGATACCAGAATCTTCAAAAAATCTTTCACAATAATTACGATAGTAATTTTTCATTTCCTCTATTATCTTATCTTGATTTTCTTTTTTGTCTAAATATCCTGGTTTTTCTATTAAATCGCTGATTGATTTACAAGCTTTCTCAAACTCATAAATTGGCTTATTTTTCGATTCTGATCTTTCACTTTCACCAAATATTTTACTGGTATCTCTATCTAGTAATTTTGAATAAAATATTGGTTTTACAATTAAATCCTCATTATCACCTATTTCAATAAAACCTTCTTTCTCCAAGGCATCTAATTTTTGTTCTAATGCTTCGTCAGAAGATTCTGTTAATTTAAGATCACTAATTTTTATATTTGATTTGCCGAAATTATCCTTAACTATTGATGTAATGATTTCCCTACATGATGGTAGAGAACGAATCATTTTTGTAAATTCATCATTATTTAAAGTGAATGATCCTGAATCTTGACCTGATGTTATAATATCTAAGTAATTAATTTCTTTTAGATTTTCATTTAGAAATCTATTATAGACTTTATGGCATATTTGAAGAGTTCTTCTTGGATGACCTCGATATAAGTTATATAAAGCTTCGATGGCATCATCTGTAAAAGGTTTTATTTTTTTACCAGAAAAATCATTATTTAAAGTATATGCTATCAATGATCTAATTTCAATCATTGTAAAAAGATGTAACCTGATTATTGCTTGATCCAATCTATCCATAAAAGCTCTAGCTAAATTTCCACGTTTGATAGCATCAATTGCTGGTGCACTTGCAGCAAAAAACATGTAAATTGGCTTATTTTCGGGGATTTCATCAATCAGGTTTCTTAGAAAATCACCAAAAAAATCACGAATTGCAGTATCCTCATTTAAAACAAGTGATTCGAGTTCATCAAAAAAGATAACTATCGATGTTGCATTAGAAATCTCTATTGCTGTTTTGAATAACATATCTAATAACTGTAGAAATTGTCCATCATCCATTTGAAATTGTTCATCTATTTTTTTACCAGTAATTTCATTATATCTTTTTTTGACAATAGTTATGAAATCTTCTCTTTGTTTATCTGTAAAATGTTCATAATTTGCTAATCCTCTATTTGAGAAGTTTTTTTTATCGAAAGTATCACCAAATAAAGTTCTAATAAAATGATAATATAATGATTCTTTTTTAGATACTAAAGAACTTGTGAATTTCAGATAGACTGGAAAAATATTTTTCTGTTTATATAGTTCGTAATCCAATCCTATAACTTTGCATTTATTCCCTAATATCCAATTTTGTAAAAAGAATTGGTAATGTGTTTTACCTCTACCATATTCTGCTGAAAGTATTAAGACCTTTTCACCAGATGTATCAGCGCTATTTGCTCTTATAATTAAACTCTCAATCCTTTTAAAATCTCGTATTTTTCGTTCTTCATTCACAATTAAAAAATGTGTATCAGATTGGTCTGCTGCACCATGTGCAGGAAATGGATTTTGCATATTAACCTCTGTCCTACCTTTTCATAATATTCCTTTTTGAATTAAATATGTTATTACTTTTTCATAACTTAAATCTTTAGTTTCTGATAACTCTTTATAAATCTCAGCTATATTAAATCTTTTTTTCTCTGATATTTCCTCTAATAATTCATTTAGGTTCCTAGTATTAATTTCTGCATTAAATGATATTTTACTGGCAAACAATCTTGAATCTAATTTACCGCCATTGCCAAATTTGACTATTTCATTAATCCAATTTGTCTCATTTGATTCTAGTATTAATGTTAAATCTTTTACTTCATCAATGATTGAAAAAGCTAAATTAATAAAAAAATCTTTAAGAATTCTTTCAGTTTTCTTATCTCCTCTAACAATAGCAAAATTCCTTAATATCAATATAATTTGAGATTTATATTCAGTTTCAATAACCTTTTCTTGTTTATTTAAAATACTAGAAATGAGAGAATTAAGAATTTTGATAATAATATCAATGGATAAATTTTCACTTTTCATAATAGTGAAAAGATTTTGAAAAGAGCTCTTATCTAACGAATTCATATATAAAAAATCTTCAAATTGAAGTTTTAAACTATTTATGAAATCTTTTTCAAATCGTTCTAAAATTACATAGTGATCTAAATCACAATCAAAGATAAATTTCACTAATTTGTTTTCTTTAAGACTTAACTTTAAATTATCAATAATCATATTTTTTCCAGATTCATCTTCTCCAAGTAAAATAAAAGCACTAGAAATACTATTATTTATTCGCTCTGTAATTAGATCATTTAGATACTTATTTATTCGAAGAGGTTCCCAAAATAACATCATTAAAATTTCTCCTTTAACAAATTACTGTAAATTTCAAGATATTGATAAATACTTTTGGTTATTTTATCTACAAATACTTTATCACCTTTTCTAGCTACACCAGATAATCCATTAACCAATCCTGGATGTTTGGCAATAAGATATGATATAGCATTATCAAAATCTTTTTCATTTATAATTGTAAATTCTTTCTTTATTTCTTTCCACAAATAATCAATCGTTAAAAACAGACCAGTGCCAATATCTCTTTTATAAACAGATAAAATTTTCTGAGCTATAATATCTACTGGTGGACTTTCAATTTTTCTAATCAATCTTATTCCATTTTTCTCTCTTTTAGCAATTTTAAATTGTTTAGTGACCAAACCTATAAAATAACTTACCCGTGGTTTATTTGCCTTTGGGTGTGAACTCTCTAGAACTATTGTTTCAACATAACCATCATTGTTTTCTTCTAATTTTTCACAGAATATCCTAAATAATATATTTGTTTCTCTTAAATCATTATAAAATTTATTAATAACTAGTTTAGGATCCTCTTTATAAATTTCTAGATATTTTTTTCCAGCATCGGTTATTTCAGTAATACCACTTGTTCGTTTTATAAGTTTGAGTTGAGCGAGTATATCAAGCTCTTCTCGTATGCCTAAATTATCAAAATCAATATTTGTGTCTATTTCTAAAAATTCTGATATAATTTGGTATTCTTGCTCTTTGTTATAGAGAACATCATGTAATTCATCAATACTTAAATAGCCATATTCTTCAATTGTACGAAGTATCAGTATAGACAGTGGAATCTTGAAACTCCTAATATCTACTATATTGTTATTAACCATTTTAATCATTCCAAATAACTATGAGTGGAACTATTAGCTCACTTATATCATATCCTCCATGAGCATATAATTTTGTTTTATCAAAAGTATTCGTGATTTTACTGAAATATTCAGAATCTTTTTTATTAATAATATTTTTTTCAATTAGATACTCGCAAATATTTTGAAATTCAGCATCATTAATCTTCTCTTTGAAAATTAATTCTAAATCATCATGCAATTCCTTAATGGTGAATTTCTCGTTATAATGATTTAGGATATTTAATGCTGTTTCATATATCTCGTTATAATTATCTATTTCGGAAAAAACTTCATAAAATTTCGAAAAGAGAACAAATGAAGGTAAATTGAAATATATTGTTTTACTAGTTTTTTTAGGGACATGAATATAAGTATTATATTCATTGGATATTTCATGAATCATATCTTTAAGCATGCCTATTGTTGATAGATTAAATTTTGTACTATAACATTCAGGACAAGCAAGGTATTTTTTGTCTTTAGTTTCAGCAGTGAAAAAATATTTTAAACATTTTTTGCAATGAAATTTAATTAAATTTAATTCATTGAAATCCTTCAAATAGAAATTAATAAAACGCCCTTGTACTCTATGTCTATTTGTTTCACCAATTCTTTGAATTAAATAATTATTATCATTCATTCTCATTTTAATATCATAAATTGAATATATTCCTTCACGTGTTCTATATTTATTTCTCTTCCCTAGCAATTTCAAACCTAATTTTTCTAGAATATTATTTATAGAATAATTAAATTTTGATATAAATGTACTACCATGATCAGCCATAATTATTGAAATAAATCGTTTGTTGTTTTTTGATGCTTCTTTTTGAAGCTTTTCTATTAAATTTATAACTGATTTTGTAACTCTTTCATATTCCGTATCTATATCATTGTCCATTAATTGAGAAATATCTTCATTTTCATATTTGCTTTCATGGATTTTTGTATCAATATCAACTGTATAGATCATTGAAAAAGAACCATCGTGCGCAAGTATAAGTTTTTTTATTTCAGTCAACTCTTCTGAGAGAAATGATTGCTTCTTTGTTGTGAATAATTCATCATGAGCGATTTTATTTGAAGTAGTTAATTGCAGTAAGATACTGTCTGAAAACGTTTTGAATGTTTTTATTGGCCAAGTAACTTGGATATTTTGAATTTTCTTATATAATCCATTATTAAATAATTCATTGTAATTACTAACATAATTTTCCAAGCGATCTTTATCAGATAAAGTTTTAAAAATATCAATTAATTCATTTTTAATAGGAGAGAAGACTTTCTTGTTATAAATACCTGTTTCATCTAAAGGTTTCCCTAGAAAAATACTACTATTACCAGGTCCAGTACTAGTTGGTAAAACAGAAAACAAAGGAGATATTAAGCAATTAGGAAATTTCCGAAATAAATTTATTTTATCCTTAAATAATGTATAAGAATAGGCATCTATTACAATTAAGCATATATGATCATTTGAACTTAATTTTGGGAAAAACTCATTCTCATTTTTAAACGAATTTATTAGATAAGAGCTAACTTTAGAAATACTTGTATCTATATTAATTGATTTAGTTATTTCTCTTAATACTAGATCGATTTCATTTAGCAAGAATAAATATTCATTGTTTACTAGATAACTTATTTTCTCATCAGATAGAAAATTCTCACGGATATTAGATAATTCTCTAAGAAGTATTTGTGATTCTTCTATCTGTCTTATATTTTCCAATCTGAAAGCTATTCTTCGAATATCTTTAATTTGAACGCGGATTTCATTAATCAAATTAATATCCAGAGGATTCCAGAGATCAGATAATCCTAATCTATTTTTTATATCAATTAAAGAAGTAGCAATTTTATTAAGCAAAATATAATTGCTTTGATATTCATCTTTATTATTTATTATAATATTCCAAAAATATTTCTTTATAATTCTGTATATTTCAAATAATCTTTCGTTTTTAAATGTAGGAATAATTGTTAATATAATTGATATTTTTTCTATTGCTTTTTGGATTTCGTTAATTGAAATTGATTCATTTTTATCTAAATAAATCAACATTTGATTAATAATTTCATTTTTCAATATAGTATTGAAAATATTTGTGAAGGTTTCTGTTATGAAAAATCTTTTAACAAAATTAAAAAGAAGCCAGAAACATAAGCTATTTTCATTTTTTGACTTTACTTCTTCAAGAAAATCCTTTTGTTCTAAATTAAATCTATTAAATAAAGAAATAATTTCTTGATCAGCAAAATAAGTATTGTAGCTTCGAATGGCATTTTTTAATATATTTAGCTCATCTAATTTTAGGAGATCAAAAAGGAGTCCTAAAATAATCAATTCTTGAAGATCTTGGTTATTAATAGCATTGAAATTTCTTATAAAATCAAAAAATAATCTGATGCCATTTATTGAAATTTTAGATTCTTCATCTATCTTCGATAACCATTTTCTTTTTTCTTTAAATATATCTTGGTAATCTATAGATTGCACTAATCTATATGAGTAAATCATTTCAAAAAGATCATATTTATCTTTAAAATGAATTAAATTTGCAACCATAATAGTTCCATGGATTGAAATAACACCGATATCAATTAATAACGAAGATAATTCATGAATTGAAATTAGCGAAGAATCCTGATTTTTGCCTAAATAACTATTCCAAATATTTATTGGAAAATCAGATTTTTGTGTAAATTCCAGCATTAAACTTGAAATAGACAATAATTCTTCATCATTAATTAGTGCAAGTAGTGATTTATTATCTGAGTTATGATTTTTAAATCTTAAAATATCTAATTGAGTTAATCCTTTGCAATTTGAACAAACATCTATGTTATTGTCTTTACAACAGTTTTTTATAAGAGGTAATAAAAACCTAAAAAAATTTAAAATTTCATCAAAAGTTAAACTTTGAAATAATTTATATGAATTAAATAAACATGAATCGTTTGTAATTTTATTGAATTGAAAATATATATTTATTAAAGTCTCTAAAATTTTCTTATCTTTTTTTATATTTATATAAGCGATTGATTTTAAATGATTTAGTTTATCCTTAATTACTTTAAATTCATTTTTTGTTAATATAACTAGCATTTTTGTATGACCAATTTTTGATAAACCAAGAGCAAATAAACTTATGAAATCTAGATCATATGCTGATGATGTAAGGCAAAATTTCTGATCTGAATTTATTAATGATTGAACGAAGCTTTCTAAATTATCTAAATTACCTATTTCATAAAGTATCCCGTCAACTGTTGTTGGTGTAAATAAAAATTCTTCAGCTTTACTTTTTATTAATGATTTACTAATTTGATCCTCACAAACAAATAGCTGTATAATTTTACTCAATTTATTAAATTCTTCAACTAAAATATCATTATACCATTGAGATATGGTTAATTGTATTCTCTCTTCTACACTCAATTTTCATATCCTCAATATAAAAATAATTTAACTATTATTACCATAGTAGTTAGTAAACTACAATTTAAGATAGATATAAAAACTATTTCCTCCTTGATTTATATTAGTGAATATAATAAATTATGATTCAAATATTGTGGAAATAGGAAGTTATACTATATGAAAAGAAAATCATTAACACCCGTAACTGGTTTATCTAACGCTATTACTTTAATGACTGTGCTAGAAGCTGTTCTTAGAAAAAGTAATTATCAAATTATTTCAAAAGAAGAAATAAGTTTTGAAATAAATAAATTGACTAATATTCATCTTGAAGAAAAGACTGAAAGTGAATTTATAGCTAATCTTACTGCTACAGGTTTTATAGCAAGTATAAGAGATGGTTATTATAAATTAACTATTGTTGGAATGGATTACCTTAAGAAATTACTCAAAATGGAAAAGGAACTTAAAGAAATTTTTTTGACTTCATTTTGTGCTAATCTTAATGGTGTAACTGAACTTCTTGGTTTATTAAAAGGAATAGAGAGGATAGAAGAAAGTGAATTATTAGATAGGTGGAAGGGTGTTTTCACAAATGAAGATTGGAAAGAAGACACTTGGAAAAAGCAATTGGATGCAAGAAAAAAGTGGCTAGTAGCAATTGGATTATTAGAAATCAATAAATCAACAATTACAATAAACAGAATAATATAACAAGTAATGTTTTCAAATGAAAAAATATTGCTTGATAGGTCTTTATATTATTAGCTGTCAAAGCTTGTGATGTGAAGATTTGCATGAATAACGAAAATGATCTAATAGCAAATAAATGGGAAAAGTATGAGAAACAAGGTTTAAAATTCTTCACAATTTGGGACTTCCCAGAAAGAGATCCATTAAATATTGTTCCATATAGGATTAAAGGAAGTTGTCCTGTTAGCATACCATTGCAATGTATTATAAGATACTCAAAAAAAGGTGAACTGGTTTTGGATCCATTTTGTGGATCGGGAACGACATTGATTGCTTGTTCATTTTTAGAAAGAAAGGGAGTTGCTATCGAATTAAATGGAAAAATAATTGAAATAGCAAATCAAAATCTAAATCATTTTGCTAAGAAATATCCGGAAAATAAATGGTCAAGTCAACAAAAAATAATTCAAGGTGATTCAATTGTTTATATGAAAGATTACATTAAGAAAAACACAATTGATCTAGTGTTTGCTCATCCACCCTATTGGAATTTAATAGATTATTCTCAATATTATAGCCAAGTTAATGATGATTTATCCAGCCTTAAATCATTTAATGAATTCTTAATTAAAGTTGATGTTATGTTTAAAGGAATTTATAAAATTCTTCGAAAAGACAGATATGCATGTATTTTAATAGGTGATGTATTTCCAAATGAGAAGATGACAATTCCTCTAGATTTCTATTTTACTGAAGTAGCATTAAAAAATAATTTTCAATTTATAAATAAAATTATCAAAATTACCCATAATTCTTCATCGAAAAACAGAGGATTTGAAAATATAAAATTCAGAAGTATTAAATCGAATTTTATTATTTGTAATCATGATTATTTGCTTATATTTAGAAAATAGTAACTTATAATTACCAAGTCTTGTTTAAGTATTTATATTGGATAATTTAGCTTGTTAAATAAAAAATCTGTTTAATTATTACAGGAAGAAATATAAATAACAAGTAAATTAATTATATGAAAATTAATTTAGAAATAATTGGTTGTGCTTTAATGTTATGAAAGCTGAAGATAGACATATTGATTGGTTCTTAAGAGATGGATTCTCAGGTTTTATTAATCATATAAAGAATAATATAAGAAATTTCAGCTCAGAACATATAATACTGGAAAGTAATGATGAATTCAAGATAAAAATTACTACAGAGCCTTATTATCTAATTTGTAGATTTGGTAATGATAATATAAATGAGAGAGAAGAAGTGACCAAAATTTTAATGAGTTCATCAAATGTTAAATTTATTTTTTATTATAGTGAGAAAAAAGATCCAGAAGTCAGATTCTATACTAAAAAAGAGAATTTTTTAAAACAAATAAAAATAATATCTTTTACTTCAAAAACACCTGATGTCAAATTAAAAAACCTAGAGTACAACAAAATAAATACATTTTACACCATTTTTACTAAAGAAACTCATAATGATTATATCAAAATTTTTATTAACTTAACTAAAAAACTGCAAAATAATATCAAATCTAGATTTATTACTATCGAACAAAAAAAATATCTAACAGCTCATTTAATACTTAGACTTATTCTTATTACTTTTTTACAAGAAGTTAATTTCTTTAAAAATGATGATATATTAGAAAATAGAATTTTAAAAAAAGAATACAATTTCTATCAGGAACTAATAGAGCTCTTTAATGATTTAGCTATAGGCAGAAAAGGTATTGAAAAATTAGATGGGGATATATTTATTTTAAAAGATTATGAAAAAAGCATACAAATACCTGATAGCTTAATAAAAGAAATTATAATTGCACTAAAGAAATTTAATTATACAAAGGAAGAATTTGGTGAATCATTATCAGAAATTGATCCCAGTATATTAAGTTCATTTTATGAAATTGCAACAGAAATGAAAGATTACAGATCAAAATTAGGCATTTATTATACTCCGATTAATATAGCTGATTATATTACAAGCAAAACTTTAACAAATTATTTTATAGGTGTTTTAGAGAGAGAGATTGCCCAAAAATCATCAGATTATAATTATCTTTTTGTTGATATGCTAGATGATTTAAAACCTGATGATTTAATAAAATTTTATTTCACAATCAAAAATATAAGAATACTTGATAATGCTGTAGGGTCGGGCACATTTCTGTATTTTGCATATCAATTTCTATTTAGTCTTTTTACTAAAATATGGTATAAAATTAGCACATATGCTGAAAATCAAATTACAGAAGAGAATAATCAATTAATTAAATTTGAAAAAGCAAAAATAATAAACTCTCCTTTAAAAATAGAAAGTTACATTTCAAATCATATTTTAAATAACAATATCTTTGGTATAGATATAGATGAAACATCAATTTTAATCACAAAATATCGTTTATGGCTTGCTGCAATTTATAACACAAAAATGGAAAAAAGATTTGATTATTTACCAAAATTACAATTCAATATTTTATCAGGTAATAGTTTATTAGGAGAGATTGAATTACCTCTTGCAGATATTAGGCAATATCATAAAGAATACTTGTATAATAGAATAAAATTGTATAATGAAAAGCAAATTCAATATAAATTGAATTATGAAATTACCTTAGAAGAGAGTGAACAAGACCTTTTAGAAATTGAAGATTTAAAAAATGAAATTAATAATAAATTAAAAGAAATATTAATCCCAAAAATACAATTAAAAAGTAATACTCAACTAACAAAAAATCAAATTCTAAATTGGGAAAATATCATTTCGAGCCTAAATTTATTTAATTATTTAATAGAATTTCCTTTTTTCATAGATGAACATGGTTTTGATATTATTTTAGGTAACCCACCTTATAATGCTGAATTTATAGATTATGAAAAAGAATACTTTAGAATGTTTTACACATTTTATAACGATGGATATGACTATTCTATAAAAACAATGAATTCTGCTTCATTGTTTATAGAAAGATCAATCAATTGCTTAAAAGGAAATGGTATAATTGGATATATTGTTCCAAAATCGTTATGTTACATTGATTCTTGGCAAGCTACTAGAAATGGTATTTTAGATAAATTAGATATTCTTTCTATAACTGATTTAAAAGAAGCTTTTGAAGCTGTGAAACTTGAACAAATTATTTTTATAGGGAAAAAAAATCCAAGTAAAATTGAATATTCCAAAATAGAGATATACAGTAAAAAGGATGTTGAGATTGTAAAATATCTCTCAATTATTAATTATAATTATCTTGGAAATGAATATCTTAAAAATGTAACTCAAACTAGGGAGCTAATATCTAAAAGCTTCTTTAATGATGAACATTTTCTAATAACTATGACTTCTGAGAAAAGAGAATTTTATGAGAAAATAATTAATAATTCTATTGATTTAAAAGATATTTGTAATATTAAACAAGGATTTTCTCTAAATAAATATTTCAGAGAAATTGGTTCTTACGAACTAAAAAGATCGATTAGAGGAAGAGATATAGAAAGGTATGGTATTAAAAATTCTGGTTTTATTGATGCAGATATAAAGGAAAATATTTTTGATTCGGAGTTTATAGGAGTACAAAGAATAGTAGCTCATATTACAAGACCAGATCATATTGCTATAATTGCTTCATTAATACCTGAATACTATTATCCTGTAAATACAATTACATGTATACAAATTAAAAATAAAATGATAGAAAAATATTCACATGAAACATTATTAACAGTGCTTAATTCATCAATCTATTCATGGTATTGTTATAATTTTATATATTGTGGTGCAGTAAGATCAATGGATTTTAGGGGAAATTATGCAAAATTCTCAAAAATACCTATTATTTCAATTGATGAAAATAGAAAGATTACTAAATTTGTTAGATTTTTTATTAATAATAAAGTAAATTTTACAGAAAATGAAATTTTAATAATTAAAAAAATAATCAATGCAATAATAATTGAATTATTTTTTGGAAAAGAAAGATTTGGAAATCTATCTTCAATTTTGAATGAATCATTTTTTAATGCTAATTTAACTAAAGAAATTTTTTGTAAATTATTAGAAAATAGTAATTTTAAATCAAAAATAGATAGAATAATGGATGAAGTTAAAGATATTATTTATTTTGATGAACTATAAAGTTTAAATACTTGTACATGTGAAAAAATATATTTAAATAAAGCCATTAGATTGGTGAATCAAGGTATCAGATTTTTTAATAATATAAATAGTATTAGTTTTTTTTGACTTATATTAATGATGGAGAATATTTTATAGATAAGAACTAGTAAATTAAAAAGAAATTACTGAAATATATAAAAGAGAAATATTTATATTTTATAATTTTATAGTTAAAAAAATATAGTTTCAAATTATTGAAACTATATGTGGAGAGATAATTTTGGCAATAACTGATAAGGAAATAACTGAAAAAATAATTGATATTTTTAAAATCGCTACAATGGGTGTTTGCATTTCTGATTTACTTAATTTATTTAGTACTTTGGGAATAGAAAAAGAAAAAATTCAAAAAGAATTTGAAGAGCTAGAGAAGAAAAAGATAATTAAAAAGATACCTGTTGAGGAATCTTTTAGTAGAAAAGAATCATATTTCATATTTAATTCTAATGAGAAAATTAAACTTCAAATAGAATTAGAAGAAATTATTTCTTTTAATAAAGAAATAGAAATTAAACAATTTCATACATCACTCAATTTTAAAGAAATACAGATATTTGCAGGTATTAAACCTCTTAAGGCAAAAGGAATACAGAGATTAAAAGAATCTTTATGGGTAAAAACCATTATTGAAGGTATTAGAAAATCTCCTTATCCGATTTTTTATAATTCATTGCTTGTTTATATAAATAAAAAGGAAATCTATAAATTGACTGATACAGAGATAATCCTAGATGTAAATAGATATCAATCAGATTTTAAAAAACCTGGATGGCTTGTTGATGGTCAGCAACGTTGTTGGGCTTTACACTATCTATTTTTGGAAAATGAGATATTAAAAAATGTTGAAATAAGTGAACTTGACAATTTTATGAAAATAAAATTACCGATTATTCTAATTGTTGCTGATTTTGAAAAGAATTCAGAAGATGAAAGACAATTTTTAAGTTTTGCATTTAAAGTTGCAAATAGCTCGAAAAATTTACCTAAAACATTCATTGGAGAAATCTTGGTTGCTTTAGATGAAAAATATATTTTGGATGATAAAGAGAAAATTGATAAATATATAAGCACTATACGTAATTTGCTTGATTTAAAAGAAGAAAGTCCATTTCATGATTTAATAATCCTTGAATCAAAAACATCATTAGAAAAATCATTTATAAAAGGATCCGTTATTTATAGTGTTTTAAAGAGCATTTTTGATAGTTACAAAAAAAGTGAATTTATACATAATGAAGATGATTTTTATCAATTAATTATTGATTATTATAACATTGCAAAAACAGTATTTAATGAGGATTGGAAGCTATCGCTTGATTCAAAAGGTAATGAAAATTGGTTACTTACAAGATTTGGGTTAGGGTCTTTAGCTTTAATACTTCCTACAATTTTACCAAGAAGTTTGTTAAAATCATCAGACAGAAATGATTTGATTAAAAATGCTTTAGAAAAAATAGAAGATAATTGGGATGCAATAGCAAAACAAAATGAGGGATTTACAAACTCGTCACCTGACACAAAGAAATATTCTGAATTTCTATCTTTAATTATCGAACAAACATGAAAGTGGGGATTAAATGTCATTAAAAAGAGAGAATAATGAAGAAGATTGGAATAATGAAGAAGAAGATAGCTTTGAAAACGAAATTACTAGTATTGAAGATGTAGAATTTGTAATTAAAGGTGATGATGATAAAATAAAATTAATTGAATATCCTCCAAGAAAAATTTTATTTATTGCTTCTAATCCAAAGGATTTAGATGATTTAGATCAGAAAAATGAGAGTAAAGCTATTGAATATGTCTTTTTAAAAGAACCTGGTTTCAAATTTACTCCACGATTTAATATATCAAGACATGAATTGTTAAAATATCTATATGGAAATGAACCACATATATTACATTTCTCGGGTCATGGTGAGGAGGGATTTGTTTCATTAGAAAATTCTGAAGGTATGCCTGATTCTTTTCAAATTAAAAAGTTTGGTGATTTAATTAAAGCTTATAATAGAAATAGAAAAGATAGATTAGTAGGTGTAATTATAAGCTCTTGTTTCTCAATATCAGAAGCAGAAAAAATTTCAGAAAATGTAGATTTTGTTATAGCTATGTCAGGTGATATTTCAGTAAAAGCAGCAAATGATTTTATTTTAGGTTTTTATGAAATGTTGATTACTAAACATAGTATAAGTGATGCATATGAAAGTGCGTTATCCATGATTGATGAAGAAGAAGAAGAAATACCTAAATTGCTCCCTAATAAAGATTTTAAGAGAATCTATTTATTTTAACTGTATTATTTTTTGAGTAGTTATATTTTTTATAAAGGTTCTTAATAAATATTTAATTCTACCTTTTTATGGGAATTTAACTTTACTATTTCCTTTTTATTAATAATTTACCACTTTTTAGTATCTAAAATTCAACCATTACATGTTAATAAACATCTCTTTTACCAATTCAAAATATAATTATTGGATAAAAGTATTATTTTTGAAAAAGTTTAGAAAGAACTATTATTGGATTGAAATAGATCCCTTTATAACAAAAGAGGATTTGTGTATGGTGATTTTATGAAATACTCGATAATTTTTGTCGTTGTTTTAAATGTCATGACAGATAGTTATTTGTTTAATAAAACGATTTAGTTGTTTAAGTGATTGATTATGTTTTATACACTAAATCAACAAAAAGCCATTGACTACTGGGAAGGAAACTTACAGATCATCGCTTGTGCTGGCTCGGGAAAAACAGATGTTATTACTAGAAGAATGGCTAATCTAGTTGTTTCGGGTGTTCCCACTCGAGCGATCGTCGCTTTTACTTTTACTGAGAATGCTGCTGAAGAAATGAAATTTCGTGTGAGAAAACATCTTCAAGAGCTCCGTCCTGATGACCCTGAAATTGGTGAGATGTATATTGGTACTGTCCACTCTTTTTGTTTGAAACTCTTACAAGACTTTAAACCCCTCTACAAGGGTTATGATGTTCTTGATGAACATAAACGAGTAATATTAATTTCGACCTATAACAACTTTGAACAGATTGGTTTGGATAAGCTATTCGATCGTTCCTTTGATAATATCCAAAATTTCTGTTTTAATATCGATATTCTTCGTGAAGAAATCATCCCTCTTGAAAAAATACCTGATGATTTCCGCAAATGTTTTGAAAATTATCAACAATTACTCCAGCAAGAACGCTTCCTTGATTTCTCCGGTATGATGTATGAGGTTTACCAATTATTACTCACTGATGATAGGTTTGCTTCTCGAGTGTATAATCGCTTCAAGTATATCATTGTTGATGAATACCAAGATATCAATCCTTTACAAGAACGAATCATCGAACTTCTAGCCAATCATTCCGGTAATCTTTGTGTTGTTGGTGATGATGATCAGTGTATCTATCAATGGCGTGGTTCTTTTGTTGAAAATCTCCTAACTTTCAAAGAACGCTATAATGATGTCTCTTCTGTTGAGATTACCACCAATTTTCGTAGTAGTAAGATCATCGTTGATTCTGCTCGAGAGTTCATTGAGCATAACCTTTTCCGTTTACCAAAGAGAATTGCTGCTTGGGATGAAGCAAAGATCACCTATGAACCTGGTGATGTCTATGCTGTACAATTCCATTCCGAACAAGAGGAACTACAATTCATTCTTAACCGCATCGAATCCCTTCGTAGCACCAAATACCTCAACAACAAAGGCGAAGAGTATGCTCTTGACTATCGTGATATAGCAGTCTTTTTCCGTTCGGTAAAGCTCTCAGCTGATGACTATATTCGTGCTTTCAAAGACAGAGGAATCCCTTTTGTTGTTAAAGGAGGTGGTAAACTCTTCGAGCAAGAGGAGGTCGTCTTAATGACCAAGGCTTTCTCCTTTGTTGCTGATTGCCAGTATGAGAACGAAATTGTTACGGTAGATGATTTGCAACAACTCTACTCGCAAACTTTTCGTGATGTAGGGAATGCCAATAAATTCGTTGACTTACTGGTCAATTTCAAACAAACAACTGAGATGAATGAATATATTAGTCTCCAAGGAGTCTTTCAGCAATTCCTAGGCTTCATGGGTGGCATGAACTTTGAATTCTCCGAAACGCAATTGTATAATCTTGGTATGTTCAGCCAAGCAATAACTGATTTTGAGGCCATCTACAAAAGGATCAAACTTTTTCAAGTGAAATATTTCCTCGGTTTCGTGCATGCCTACGCTAAATGGAATTATGAAGAAGGTGGTTCTGATGATCCTACG